>Ga0302117_10001137_pt1 | contig 12523 bp, 7 predicted proteins | sample AG5_322_MG_FD_203112 | JGI IMG/M metagenome (GOLD analysis project Ga0302117, IMG submission 203112) | Marine microbial communities from Western Arctic Ocean, Canada - AG5_32.2 | ecosystem: Environmental > Aquatic > Marine > Oceanic | place: Canada: Western Arctic Ocean | collected 2017-10-01 | reverse complement strand
GACGGGGAAGTCAACCGTTACAAATCCACCCACCCAAGGACGGAAAAACGCCCCCAGCTCTTCAACTTGCTTAAGGACCCCAAGGAAGAAAAGAACCTGGCCGAGCACAATCCCGAAGTCGTGGCAAGGCTCGCTGCCAAGATCGGCAAGTGGTGGCCGGTCAAGGAACGCAAGGTTCTGACCAAGTGGGAATAGGGAGGCCGCTATGAAGCTTATCTCTTCGGCAAGCCTTGGCTTTACCCTGGTCGAACTGTGCAACTTGCCTAAGAACCCTAGCCTCGAGGGGCTTTCCCTCGTCCGGCAACTCAACGACCCGACGGCGGCCAGGGACCGCCCCGCAATCACTTCCTCCTATTTCGGCAACCACTCCGTGCGGTCGCGTGATTGGCGACTGATTTCCTGCCACGATGGGGCCAAGGAACTCTACGACTACCGGACCGACTCCGACGAATTCCGCAACCTGGTCAAGGATCCGAACCATCAGGCAGTGATCAAACGCCTCCCAAAATGGTTGCCGAAAAAAGCCGCACCCGAGTTCAAGCTCAAATCCGAACGCCTCCGCTTACGCAAGAAATGATAAAGGTAACTCGTATTTCATCAGCATTCTATCTCGCGTGTTTCTTGTTGCTTGAATCGTATGCCGCAGATTCGAATAAGCCCAATACGGAAAAAACCATGGCGGATGTCATCGTCTACGGTTCCACACCGGGCGGCTTTTGCGCCGCGATTGCAGCCGCCCGAGAGGGGGCTTCGGTCATTCTCTTGGAACCGACCAACCATGTCGGGGGCTTGAACACCGGTGGGCTGAGCCACTGTGATTCGAACCAGATGGTCCGCAGCACCTTGATGGGACTCTTCGACGAATGGCACACGCGAGTGGTGAAGGATTACACGGATCGCAGCATCAAGGCTCCCTACAACCCCGCGAAAAAAGACGGGTCGCGGTGGACCTTCGAGCCACACGTTGCAATGCGGGTTACAATGCAGATGCTCGATGAGGCTGGGGTCACCGTATTGACCGAACGCTACCTCAAGTCGGTCACGCTAAAGGGGCCGCGAATTACCTCGCTGGTTACCAGTAACGGCACCTTTACTGCCAGAGTTTTTGTCGACGGCACTTACGAAGGCGACTTGATGTCGGTCGCAGGAGTTGATTGGACGATCGGGCGAGAAGGACGGACCGAATATGGTGAGTCGCTTGCCGGCAAGCAGTACCCGAAGCAGAAGATGAAAATCAACGGCTTCAATGACGAGGGCAAGCTTTTGCCACTGATTACAACCAGTGATGCGGGTACAAAGCAGGCCGGAGACAAGAAGGTCATGACCTACAGCTTCCGGTTGTGTCTCACGACGAATTCGAAGAGCCGTATTTCGATTCCGAAGCCAGCGAACTATGACCCCGCGCGCTTTGAAATCGTTCGTCGTGCGTTTAAGGCAGGAGAGAAACGCATCGGTTTCGACCTCTACCCGCTGCCCGGTAACAAATTGGATGGCAATAATGCGATCGGCGCGCAGTTCTCAATTGGCCTTGTCGGTGGGGGGAACAACTGGCATTCGGCAGATGAAGCGGGCCGAAAGAAGATTTGGGAAGAACACAAACAGTTCACACTCGAGTTCATTCACTTCCTGATCACAGACCCGGTCGTGCCAGCTGCCACCCGCAACCGATACGCGAAGCTTGGGCTCTGCAAAGATGAGTTTGCCAACTATGATCACTTCTCGCCCGCCTTGTACGTGCGCGAGTCGCGTCGTATGAAGGGCCTCTACGTAATAAGCCAGAAGGATATTCTCAAAGAGCCACGGAAGGATGACCCCATCGCCATCTCGTCTTTCCCAATCGATTCACATGACGTTCAACGCGTCGCACTGAAAGGCGGGGGCGTCATCAACGAGGGCACGATCTTCCCCGTGAGGCGAAAGAAACCAAAACTGGGATACGCCTACCATGTGCCGTACCGCGCGATCCTGCCGAAGCTCAAGCAGTGTGACAACTTGTTGGTGCCCATCGCCCTTTCGTGTACCCACGTGGCCATCTCCTCTCTGAGGATCGAGGGTGCATGGATGGTCATTGGCCAGGGAGCAGGTGTCGCCGCCGCCCTGGCTGCGGAACAGGATGTGGCGGTACAAGAACTCGAATATGCTACGCTCCGTGAGAGACTGTTGGCTCAGAAGCAGGTTCTTGACTTGCCGGATTCGATCCATTCCCAGAAGCTTCCAGGTATCGTGCTCGATGACGCGGATGCGAAGCTGAATGGTCATTGGGCCCGCTCCACCAACTTCAAGCACTTTGTGGGAAGCGGCTATGTCCACGATGAGCGAAAGGGGGACGGCAAGTCCTCCGCGACCTTTCGGTTCAAAGCCCCGAAGTCCGGACGGTACCAGGTACTCATGGCGTACTCGGCTCATGAAACCCGGGCCAGTAAGATTCCCCTGACCATAACTTCGGGCAGGAATGGCAAAGACATCGTTGTGGATCAAACGGTGCCACTTCCCTCAGGCAAAAGCTTTCGCCCGATCGGTACCGTCGATCTCGAGTCCAAGGTCGAGACCGTCATTGAAATCACCAACGCAGACACGAATGGATTCGTGATCCTGGACGCTTTGCAACTAATCCTCATCGAATAGGAATCCAGTCATTGGATCAATTCCGATTCCCGTGCCACGAAATTCTATGAAGAACAGACAAACAAGTCGATCGATACAAACCATCGTAATTGCTTTCCTCTCCTTTTTCCTGGGCAAGGAAACGTGCGCCGAGGTTCCCAACATCATACTCTTTCTGGTCGACGACATGGGATTGATGGACACCTCCGTCCCCATGCTAGCTGATCAGGACGGCAAGCCGAAACGCCATCCTCTCAACGATTGGTACCGCACCCCGAACATGGAACGGTTGGCCAAGCAGGGGATTCGCTTTTCCCAGTTTTACGCCCAGTCGGTTTGCTCGCCGACGAGGGCATCCATCATGACGGGGCAGAATTCGGCCCGTCACCGGGTCACTCAGTTCATTGCGCCCGAGAAGCGCAACAACGGGCCCAATGGATGGTGCTGGGAAGGCTTGACTCAAAAGGACGTCACCCTCCCTTTGCTCCTTCGGAAGCAAGGCTACCACACCATTTTCGCGGGCAAGGCGCACTTCGCCCCAACCGGATTCGAAGGAGAAAATCCGACCAATCTGGGCTTCGACGTAAACATTGCGGGGTGTTCGTTCGGACAGCCCGGAAGTTATTTCGGGGAGGACGGGTATGGAAACCTCAACCCGAAGCGAAAGAAACGGGCCGTGCCCGGACTCGAGAAATACCACAAGACCGATACCTTTTTGTCGGAGGCGATCACCCTTGAAGCCAAGGACGCCATTGACCAATCCTTAAAAAAGAAGAAGCCGTTCTTTCTCTACATGTCCCACTATGCAGTGCACAGCCCGTTCAATTCGGATCCCCGCTTTGCGGACAACTACAAAGACTCGGACAAACCGAAGAATGCCCAGGCGTACGCCACTTTGATCGAGGGCATCGACAAATCACTCGGCGACCTGATGGACCATGTTGCAAGCAAAGGGGTGGGGGAGAACACCTTGATTCTTTTCGTTGGCGACAACGGATCGGACGCCCCTTTGGGCCCGGTCCACAGATACTCCAGTTCGGCTCCCCTCCGCGGGAAGAAGGGAACCTGCTACGAAGGGGGCATGCGCGTCCCCTTCATCGCCGGGTGGGCCAAACCCGGGAAGAAAAATTCCTTGCCCATTGCAAGGGGAACCCTGCACAACGACCAGATCGGAACGGTTATGGATCTCTATTCGACCATTCTCGAAACTACGGGGGCAAAGAATCCCGCGGATCACATCGTGGACGGGGTAAGTCTGCTCAAGCAATTGTCGGGCAAGGCAAACCCCGATCGGCCTGATCATTTCATGTGTCACTTCCCCCATTCTCACCGCAGTTCGAATTTCACCGCCTATCGCAAGGGCGACTGGAAATTGATCTACCGTTACAAAGGACGAGCCAGATACGAACTGTACGACTTGCAGAATGATCCGTACGAGAAGAGCAACTTGGCCGAAAGCGATCCCGATAAACTGAAGGAAATGACCAAAGCCATGATCGCCCGGCTCGAGACGGAGGATGCCCTTTATCCAGCTGACGGGGACAAGGAACTCAGGCCTCTTCTCCCCTAAGGGGATCAGGACCGCCCCCTCCTCGCTCCATCTTTTTTTCTAATTAGCTACAAGAAAGACAATCTCGTGAACAAAAAAGCAAAAGCGGGTACTGTCCGCATAACCTGGGCGCTTAAAATATTGGCGGTTCCCTTGCTGGGAATGCTGTTCCCTCTGGGCGGATTGGTAGCAGAGACCAAGCAAGCAAAGAATCAGCCCAACATCCTCTTCATCATAACCGATCAACATCATGCCAACATGCTTTCGAGCGCTGGCAACCCGTACCTCAAGACCCGGGCACTCGACGGCATGGCCAAGTCCGGGATTCGGTTCACCAACGCCTACGTCACCAACCCGGTCTGCGTGCCCAGCCGAATTTCCATGGCGACCGGTATGATGGCAGGCCGGTTCGGAGTATTTATCAACGGCATGAAGGCGAAGATTCCGCAGACGGTCAGCGACAACTCCCTCGGCAAGCTGATCAAGTCGGGTGGCTACGACACATTCTACGGAGGGAAGGTTCACATGGCGCAGGAACTTTCCCCTCTCAAGGCGGGTTACGATGAATTTTGCAGGGATCAGCGCGACGAGTTGCCCAAGGTTTGCATCGAATTCATGATCCGCAAACGCGACAAACCGTTCTTCGCCGTGGCATCCTTCATCAATCCGCACGACATATGCTTTGCCTACAACGCCCGGCAACCCGACCGCAAGGGCAAGCCACTGGTGGATAAACTATACAAGGAAGCCCAAGCTCTGCCGGTTGACAAGTTGCCTCCGTTGCCGAATAACAGCGCCATCCCGAAACGGGAGCCGGAAGCCATAGAGGCAAGCATGAAGGTGACCGCCACCACGCCTGCCAAGTTGATCCGCAAGGATTACAACGAGCGTGACTGGCGCAACTACCGATGGATCTATTGCCGGTTGACCGAACGGGTCGATGCCCAGATCGGCCGTCTGCTCGATGCCTTGAAAAAGAACGGTCTGGAAGAAAACACCCTCGTGGTCTTCACCAGCGATCACGGAGACATGGACGGCAGTCATCGCCTCGCTTCGAAGAACGTCTTTTACGAAAACTCCGCCGGCGTGCCTTTCATCATGCAATACAAAGGAGTGATTCCTCCGAACCAAGTGGATGAACAGAGCTTGGTCTCAAACGGCCTCGACGTTGTGCCCACACTCTGTGACTACGCTGGGGTCTCCGCCCCCGAATATTTGCTTGGCCGATCCCTTCGTCCGGTGGCTGAAAGCCAACAGGACAACTCCCGACGACCGTTCATCGTGGCCGAAAACAACACCGGCCGCATGCTCCGCTCCGCCCGTTTCAAGTATTGCGTATACAAAGAGGGAAAAATCAGGGAATCCCTGATCGACCTGGTGAAAGACCCGGGCGAGATGAATAATCTGGCCGGTCGTAAGGGATTGGAAAAACACCTCAACAAGCATCGCGAGTTCATGCAAAAATGGATCGCTGAATCCAAGGACGCCGAAGCCAAGGCTTTCGCCATCGCGCCCAAGTGAAAACAATTTATTTCAATACTACTAAATGAAAACAACAAGTATCCTGATCACCCTTTTTCTTTTGCCCTTGATGGTTTTTTCGGGAGCGAAAAAACAGAAGCAACCCAACGTCGTATTCATCTTCGTTGACGATCTGGGGTGGGGAGACGTGGGCTGCTACGGGAACGATTTCATCGATACTCCCAATATCGATCAACTGGGCAAGGACGGTATGCGCTTTACCGATTTCTATGCGGCCGGAGCGGTTTGTTCTCCGACCCGTTGTGCAGTGCAAAGCGGCCAGAATCAGGCCCGTATCGGGATAACCGCTCACATACCCGGTCACTGGCGCCCCTTCGAACGGGTCATCAACCCCCAAACCACCATGGCTTTGCCCCTGGACGTCGTAACCGTTGCGGAGAGAATGAAAGCGGCCGGGTATGCCACGGGGTACGTCGGAAAGTGGCACCTGGGACGGGGAGACAAGTTCGGACCCGCGAAACAGGGGTATGGTTTTGCCGTAGAAGTCAACGGGCCTCACCTCCCGGGACGGTTCCGTCCAAGCTCGAAAACGGCTCCCAAGCCCAATTCCGGGCAATTCCGTACCGACTACGAGTCCGAGCTCTGCGAATTCTTCATCCGCAAAAACAAGGACAACCCCTTCTTTCTCATGCTCTCGCCCTATGCCGTTCACATTCCTCTGGGTAGCAAGTCCGAACTCGTGGAAAAATACCGCAAGCGGGCCAAGGAACGAAACCGGAAGCTACCCCATCCGGTTTACGCCGCCCTCGTCGAGGAAATCGATCATCAGGTCGGGCGGGTCGTGGCCCAATTGGACGCCCTCGACTTGACCGAAAACACGATGGTCGTTTTTACCTCCGATAACGGCGGCTTGGTCCGACGCTACGATTATCGCGAACATGCCGACGACGTCGTGAGCGACCTCGCTCCCCTCAAGGGCGAAAAAGGTTCCTTGCACGAGGGAGGCATCCGGGTTCCCCTGATTGTTAAGTATCCCAAGATGGTCAAGCCCGGGACCACCTGTTCCGAACCGACGATTTCGTATGACTTCTATCCGACCTTCGTTGAAGCCGCCGGAGGAAGCCTGCCCGAGAGCCAGACCATTGACGGGCACAGCCTCCTGCCCCTCCTGAAAAGCCCCATGGCCAAACTCAACCGCAAGGCAATCCATTGGCACTACCCGCACTACCACCATGACCGTCCCGCAAGCGCCATCCGGGAACGCGATTGGAAATTCATCGAATACCTGGATGGCACCGGGGACGTCGAGCTGTATCACATCTCCGAGGATTTGGGCGAAAAAAAGAACTTGGCCGCAGTGCGCAAAGGTAAGGTTGCGGACCTGAAGCAAAAGCTCTTTTCCTGGCGTCAGTACGTTCTGGCCCGCATTCCGATCCCGAACCCCTCGTACGACCCCAAGCGGGCCCACGAATGGTGGAGTCGCCGGTCAGGCAAGCCTGTCGACAGCGACTCCCGCAAGCGCTTTCCCCAGACTGAAAAGGAACTGTAATTTTTCTTACTTCACTGATTTTGGAATAATCTTTTAGACTCACTTCGCAAATTGACTCGAAAAGCGCCTTCCTTTAACTTTTCGTCATGAAAAGGCGGCGAATCTTGCTGATACTTTCTTTTGCGATGGTAGTTCTCATAGGGTTCTTCCTCCTTGACGGTTCTCTTTCGCCAAACCCATATGCCGGGCATCCTGCCAAGGAAGTCTCCCAAAAGGAAAGTACTGACGATTCATTGACGAACCACAGAGTAAGTACCGCGAGTCAGAGAATTGGACAAAAAACCGACTTCTCTTCCGGACGGACCGCTGAACCTAATCCAACTCCTCACTTCAGTGAAGAAGATGAAGAGGACTACGACGAGGAAGAGCAAGAGGAGCAGGCAGAGGCTGAACAAGAGGCCAAAGAAGAGGCAGAGGATGAAGAAGCGTTGGACCCTGAGGAGGAAAAAGCGCTGGATCAGTTTCTTGCCGAACTTACGCCTGAAAATTGGAGGCAGGCCAGAACTGAACTTCTTTCTGCATATAAGGATGGAACCATAACCAAAAAACCTTACGCAGAGAATAAATTTTGGGATAAAGTCGGTGAGATCGGTGGAAAAAAGGTTGCGGATGAACTTCTCAATAATTCGGATCCTGCCTATGCCCAGGTACTTAGTGGTTGGGGAAAAGCGGACCCACAAGCCCTGTTTGATTATTTTTCAGAGCTAGATCTAAAGGATCCAAAAATCCAAAATTATCTTAAACGAACAAACAGTCGAGAACTCACTTTTATCGATCAATTCTCGAGTGGCCTTGTCGATGGTTTGTTGGACGCTAAGAATGTGGAGAAAATTGATAATGATCAGTTGAATCACATCAGTGAAGTAGTCGACTACTTTCTCGAAAGCGATCCCATGAAAGGAGAGTCACTGATGCGCGAATTCACCGAAAGGGTAATCAAGGATCGCGACCTTGATGCGCTTAAGGAATGGGTTTCTGGATATGATGAGCCCAGGCTTCAGGCGGCGACTGCTCAGCGAGTAATTGAAAGTGGAGCCTTTGACGACGAACCTCTTGAAGCTGTCGAATTCGCAAATTCACTAACTTCCGACAAGGCAAAGAGATCGGGGCTTTCCTCCGCATATGCGCGCCTTGCCAGTGGGGTTAACGGACACAATCCGAACCTAACGGCTCAGGAGTTGAACACTATGCAAGATGGAATTGAAAGAGACTTTGCTCTTAATGGTTTTGCTCATGGACTTGTGCATAGCGATCCGAAGGCGGCTCTCCAATGGGCAAATTCCATAAGCAATGAAAATTTCCGTAAGGTGGTCACCAAAAACATATCCAAGCGGATTAAAGTGGAACTGCCGAATCCCAAGGAATTACCGTAAATGAAAATGAGAAAACATAAAGCACGAGACCTCCGATGGCTGTTTGTATGGGGATTGATTCTCCAGTCCGCAAACCTGCAGGCAGCCAAGCCCAACGTGGTATTCATCTTTTCGGACGATCACGCAACCCAGGCCATTTCGGCCTATGGTTCCAAGATCAACCATACCCCGAACATCGACCGGATCGCCGAGGAAGGCGCCTTGTTCGAGGCGAACTTTTGCACCAATTCGATCTGCGGGCCAAGCCGAGCCAGCATCTTGACGGGCAAACATAGCCACAAGAACGGTTTCAAGAGCAACGGGAACCGCTTCGATCCCAATCAAATGACCTTTCCCAAGCTCTTGCAAAAGGTCGGCTACCGGACCGCGGTATTCGGAAAATGGCACCTTGGCACCAACCCGACGGGTTTCGACCAATGGATGGTCTACCCAGGCCAAGGTAGCTATTACAAACCCGATTACCTGACACCCGATGGAAAGAAGTTCATCCCCGGTTATTCCGTCGAAGTGACCACCGACCTGGCGTTGGAATTTCTTTCCAAGCAGAAAAAGGATGAGCCTTTTCTTCTCATGTGTCAGTACAAGGCGCCGCACCGCAACTGGATGCCCGGGCCCAAGTATCTCACCAAGTACGACGACGTTTCCATTCCCGAACCCGAAACCCTTTTCGACGACTATTCGAAACGGGCATCCGTGCTAGGGAAGCACAAAATGGGTATCGATGCCCATATGTCCTTCTTCTATGATCTCAAGGTCGAGGGTCATGAAGACAAGCGTTATGCAAAATACATGAACTCGTTCCTAGGACGCATGAGCAAGGAGCAACGGCAAGCCTGGGATTCCGCTTACGGTCCAAAGAACGAAGCCTTCCTGAAGTCGAACCTGCAGGGAAGGGAGCTCGTGCGCTGGAAGTACCAGCGCTATGTTAAGGATTACCTCCGCTGTGTGGCCGCTGTGGACGATGGGGTCGGCCGCATCCTGGAGTCTTTGGACAAGCTTGGATTGAGTGAGAACAGCATCGTGATCTACGCCTCCGACCAGGGATTCTACCTAGGCGAGCACGGATGGTACGACAAGCGCTGGATTTACGAGGAATCTCTCAAGATGCCTTTGGTCATGCGTTGGCCCGGTGAAATTGAGGCTGGCACGAAGATCAGCAAGTTAACCCAGAACATCGATTTCGCTCCCTTTTTTCTGGAAGCCGCCGGAGCCGAAGTGCCTGACGAAATCCAGGGGATGAGCCTGATGCCGCTCTTCAAGCAACAGGATGCCCCGTGGAGGAAAGCCATTTACTATCACTACTACGAGGCGGGGGGGCACGGAGTTCCCGCTCATTTCGGGGTTCGCGACGAGCGCTACAAACTGGTGCACTTCCCCAAAACCAAGGAATGGAACCTCGTGGACTTGGAAAAGGATCCTCAGGAAATGCAAAGTTTCCACGATGACCCCGCCTACAAGGAGACGCTCGGTAAAATGCACGCGAAACTAAGCGACTTGCAAAAGAAGTACGGCGTCGAGACCTCCCTTTGAAGCCGAAGCAGCAGTACGAGCTTTAAACAATCCTTTCTGGTAAATGTATGAAGGGCAAAACCTCCGAGGGGATGCATGGATCAACGAATGAAAGTTAGCCTTTGGTCGGTTTTCTTCCTCTGCGCTGCTGCTGCATCCTAGTCTGAAGTTCCATGAAGTACCCCTTGCTCAAAACTTTTCTCACTATTTGCGCGTTGCGTTTCGTCTTCCCGGTTTTCGCTGACTTGAAGGGCCTCGAGGGTCTGCGGGCCGTGCCGATCATGGCGAGTGAATCCATGCCCAAGCCGATCATGGGCGTGGGGGTCGATCACGATGGAACGGTTTACGTGACCGAGACCATTCGTCAGCAGCGTGAGGAAATCAGTTTGATTCAATCGCCTTTCTTGCACCGGCATTGCATGGCCCTGGACACCACCGAGGCAAAGCGTAAATGGATCTTGGAGAATTATTCCGCCAACATCATCGGTCGCCAGGGTGTTCAGGATTATAATGGGGATGGGAAGATCGACATTCAGGACCTCTCTGTCCGCAGTGAGAAAATCTATACCTTGCAGGACAGTGACGGGGACGGCGTTTACGACAAGGCCACCTTGTTCGCCGAGGGTTTCAACGACCTGCTGACCGGATGCGCCCATAGCGTCGCCCCGATCGGTGGTCATGTCTACGCCACCATCCTGCCGGACCTCTGGAAGTTGACCGACTCGGATGGTGACGGAGTGGCGGACCGAAGAGAGAGCTTGGCCCACGGGTTCGCCCCGCACATCGGGTACGGCAACCACGACCTTCACAGCATTTTGCAGGCATATGATGGCAAGCTCTACTGGAGCATGGGCGATCGCGGGGCCAACATTTTGTCGAAGGAAGGCAAGCGGGTCAGCAATCCTCATTCGGGCTGTATCCTGCGATGCAATCCGGACGGCAGCGAATTCGAGGTCTTCGCTCATGGGTTGAGGAACTGCCAGTATTTCGATTTCGACAACTACGGCAACCTCTTCGCAGTGGACCACGACGCGGATTTCCAAGGGGAACGGGAGCGCTTAGTTTATCTTCCCGAGGGCTCGGACTCCGGTTGGCGTATGTATTACCAGTATCGAAACAACACTCATGTTCGGGCAGCCCGCGAGGATCTCTACAACCCGTGGTTGGCGGAGAAGATGTGGATTCCGTTTCACTCAGGCCAGCCCTCCCACATCTTGCCTGCCATTGAAAACAGCTGGAATGCGCCTGCGTCTTTCTCCTTTCAGCCAGGTACCGCCTTGGGAGGCGCCTACAAGGACCATTTCCTTTTGGGCTGCAAAGGGAATATTCGGGCCTTCAAAATGGTTGCCGACGGAGCCGGGTTCAAGCGCGAGGGCGATCACGTTCCCATCCAGGGCCTTGGCTGGCAGGTCTTGACCTCCACCTTCGGCCCCGATGGCCGCCTTTTCTTCACCCTCTGGAAACCACGAGGCAACCGAAGCCAGCTCTGGGCCTTGCAGGGGCAGAAGGAAACGACCGAGATGGCGGAGGTGAAGGTATTGCTGGCGAAAGGGTTTTCGTCTTACCCGGTCGATCAATTGCTCTCTTTCCTCGGACATGCGGATCGCCGCATTCGTCTTCAGTCTCAGTTTGACTTGGTCGCCCGGAAGGAAGCCAAGGCGCTGCGTTCCACGGTTGCCGATGCCAAGTCTGATCTTCTTCCGCGCCTTCATGCCTTGTGGGGGTTGGGACAATTGAAAGCCAGGGACCGCGAATTGCTCAAGCTGCTTTGCCGGGACCAAGATGACGAGATGCGGGCTCAGGCGGTACGCTGGGCCGGTGACTTGGGCTTTGATCCCGATAACCTTGTCCCCGGTTTGCTGCGGGACCCATCTTCCCGCGTACGCTTGATGGCGGGCATTGCCAGTGGAAAGCTCAAGAGCAAGGGCGCCTTGGATTCCCTCACCGAGCTCATCGTCAAGGCCGACAACAATGAAACTGTTCTTCGGCATGCCGGCATCTGCGGCTTGGCCGGAGTCGCCACGCCAAGTGAGCTCAAGAGTTTGTCCAAACATTCCTCCGAGGCCCTGCGCATTGCGGTCGTCGTAGCGCTTCGTCGGCAACGGGCTTTCGAGGAGTTGACGGCTTTCCTCGACGATGCTTCGCCCCAAGTCATGAGCGATGCGGCACGGGCCATCTACGACGAAGCGTCTCCGCAAACTTTCACCGACCATCCGGACGTCTTGAGCGCCTTGGCGAATTGTCTTCACCCGTCCCGTCCCGCTCCTGTAAACGTGCGAGCCATTGCTGCCAACCGACGCTTGGGTACGATCGCCGCCGCCCGACGCTTGGCCGCTTTTCTGGTCACGCCCAAGCTCGATCCCGCCTTGCGCGTCGAGGCCCTCTATTCCTTGGAGTCGTGGCCCGATGCTTCGACCCTGGACCCCATGGATGGCCGCCATTTTCCCGTTTCTCAGG
>Ga0302117_10001135_pt1 | contig 12527 bp, 10 predicted proteins | sample AG5_322_MG_FD_203112 | JGI IMG/M metagenome (GOLD analysis project Ga0302117, IMG submission 203112) | Marine microbial communities from Western Arctic Ocean, Canada - AG5_32.2 | ecosystem: Environmental > Aquatic > Marine > Oceanic | place: Canada: Western Arctic Ocean | collected 2017-10-01 | reverse complement strand
ACAGCAATCTACAAAAGCATGACCTTGACGACATCGGAAGCAATAACTGGGTGGTAAGTGGTGACCTCACTCAAGACGGTTGGCCGATGATGATCAATGACCCGCACCGTGCACAGTCGGTTCCCTCACTGCGTTATTGGGCGCATCTCGTGGGGCCTGGGTGGAATGTGATCGGCGGGGGAGAACCCGAAATTCCAGGTATTTCCATCGGGCATAACGAGCAAGGCTCCTGGGGCTTAACGGTTTTCGGTACCGATGGCGAAGACCTAATGGTCTACGAGACGAATCCAGCTAATTCAAATCAGTATCGTTATCGCGGTGGTTGGGAAGACATGCAGATCATCGAGGAGGTGATCCAGGTCAAGGGTGCAGCAGCAGTCACGGTTGAACTCAAATACACGCGCCATGGTCCGGTAAGCTTCGAGGACGACGATAAGAACTTAGCCTATGCGATACGACCAGCATGGATGGAAGTAGGCGGTGCACCCTATCTAGCATCGCTACGTATGGATCAGGCAAAAACATGGGAAGAGTTTAGAGACGCTACGAATTACAGTCATATTCCTGGAGAGAACATGATCTGGGCAGATCGAGATGGAAATATCGGCTGGCAGGCAGTGGGAATTGCGCCGCTTAGAAGAAACTTCAGTGGTCTCGTGCCAGTACCAGGTGATGGTCGTTATGAATGGGACGGTTATCTCGAGATCAAACAGAAGCCAAACGCATTTAATCCTGAGGTTGGCTATATCGAGACGTCGAACAGCAATTATACCCCGCCTGATTATGAACATCTGGATGCGATAGCACATACCTGGACCGACCCTTATCGTTGGGCTCGGGGCAGCGAATTGTTGAGCTCAGGGCGCAAGTTCAATATGACAGACATGATCGAATTTCAACACGATTATCTCTCGATCCCTGCGCGCTCCCTAGTGCCTTTTTTTAAGGATTTGCCAGCCGATGATAGGCAGGTAGAAGCAGCGCGTCAGATGTTGCTGAACTGGGACTTCAAGCTAGACAAGGACTCGGTACAGGCAGGTATCTACGTGGCCTTCGAGCGGCAGCTGCTAGATAATATTGCTTCGCTAAAGGTGCCGGAGGTGGCGAGTAACTTTGTCAATGTCGGCATGAAGACAACAATCGATATGCTATTGGCACCCGATGGTGATTTTGGCAGCGATCCAATCGCGGGAAGGGATGAATTTGTTTTAGATACGCTGAAGCAGGCTGTCGCTACCTTAAGTGAAAAGTTTGGCCGCAACATGCAGAACTGGGTTTACGGACAAGCAGAATACAAACATGCTCTCATACGTCATCCACTGGGCGCTGCCGTTAGTGATCAGATAAGAAGTCGTTTAGAAGTTGGCCCTGCGCCACGAGGCGGCAATGGTTTTACCGTGGGCGCTACTGGCAGTGGCGACAATCAGACATCGGGAGCATCGTTTCGAATCTTTATCGATACCCGCGATTGGGATAACACACTGGGCATGAACACGCCAGGGCAGGTGGGAGACCCCGATAGTCCACTGTATGACAATCTGTTCGAGTTGTGGGCTAACGACAAGGTGTTTCCCGTGTTCTATTCGCGAGAAAAAATAGAAACGGTGTTGTACGAGAGGCTCGATCTGATGCCAGCAAACTAGGGCAGCCAGTTGTGCAAAGATGGCGGGCTCTGCTTAAGACCCTCTTAAGAAACTTGCTTTATCTTACTTAAATAATAGCTATGCTGAAAACGGGCGCTAATTTGACAAATCTCTTGCCAGAAAAGAGCTCGGCGTCCAGTGCTGTCCACAAAATTGATCAAGCGTCTTCGCCTACTTGCCTTACCTATGAGTCCGCATCTCATAGTGAATTTTTGATAAGTCGAGGGTACTCCAGGTTTGAAGATTTCTGGGATCTTCCGCTTATCTTTGTAGATGATATTAATTACCGCAGAGGCGGTTGGAGCGGTGTATCAGTTCTGACTCTTCCAGATGGTGATTCGCAGAGGAAATACTTTGTGAAGCGGCAGGTAAATCAGTTTCGTTACTCAATAAGCAAGCCACTTGGCGTGCTAACCTTTGAGCATGAAGTGATCGGGATTAAGCGCAATCAAAAGCTCGGTCTGCCGGCTATCGATATAGCATGTTGGGGAGTAAATAAGGCAGCAGGAAGTACCAGAGGCCTTCTGGTTACTGCCGATACCGGTATTGTTTCCCTTGAAGAGCTTCTTTCGAGTTATCAACTATCACCATCCTTCGAAAGATTGCTGCATCGCTGTGGCGAACAGTTGCTCGAAATGCACAACAGGGGAATTCAGCACGGTGCCTTATATCCGAAACACATTTTTCTCGATCAACAAACCGGCACAATTAATCTGATTGATTTCGAGCGCGCTAGGAAGAAGACCTTTGTTCGTAAAGCTATAACTGCAGACCTGCGGCAATTGTTGAAACATCTCAAGTCGCTGCCTCTGGATGTAACCGAGATGTTGCTGCACCCTTACAAGTTAGAGCATGCAAAACTTATTTCTCAATTACAGGTGCAACTCTTAAAGGATGACCCTCGTTACTAAGGATACGATGCATTATGCAAAACTATGAAAGGGTTAAATCTGACCCGGTAAGCGCTGAACTCTACACTAAACGTAAGCCGCGCAAGCATCAGTTCGAGATGCAGATGGTGAGCGAGGCATTTCAGATGTTGCCCAGTGCTGAGGTAAAAGCTGTGCTGGATGCACCCTGTGGTGTTGGGCGGCTAAGCCTTTGGTTGGCTCAGAAGGGGTTCGAGGTTTCCGCCGTGGATCTGGGCGAGTCTGCTGTGAAATTGACCAATGAATTGCTGAGCGATCAAAGCTTCAAAGAAACGGCGCAGTGGCAGGATATCTTCAATATGCAATTCGCAGATGGTGAGTTCGATGCATCAGTGTGCTTTAGGCTCTTGCACCATTTTAAGGAAGTCGGCGATCAGCAAAAATTGATTGCCGAACTCTGCCGTGTCTCTTCTAAATACGTGGTTATTTCCTACTTTTCGACTTACTCGGTAACGTCCTTGCGCCGCAGATTACGCAAGGTGTTAACTGGGAAGCCCGTTAAACAAAACCCGATGTCTCTCTCCCACCTTAAGGGTCTGTTTGAGCCCCATCACTACGAGCTTCTTGGTACGGTTAAAAGGTCAGGGTTTCTTCATTCACTGCAAGTGGCTGTTTTCAAGAAAAGCTCTGCATAGCCTCCTCAAAGCCTATTGGTAGAAGCGGTTCTGTTCTTGTAAGTACTCTGCCAACGCCGCTTGATAACTTGATTTCTCGTCGGCCAGGTTTATCGGCTGATCGTTTATATCGGTGCTACTAGCCTGATAAGCGGCACCCTTTATGCTGAAGATTATTTTGACTTCAGGCGTTACCACCGTATTCCCGTGCCAGTCGCTGACTACCAGGAAGTTACGTTTATAATCAGGGTCGAATAAGTCTTGACCGAAGCTGTGTCGTTTCGCCGACACATCCAGTCCGAGTGCGTTTAATACAGTAGCTGGCATATCGAGATGGCTGCTTGCGACTGTATGCCGCTTCTTTTCCATGCCAGGTATATGGATGATCATTGGCACTCGAATTTGCGGCTGGCTAAAAGTGGAGTTATGACCCCAGCGGCCATTCTCCATGAATTCTTCACCGTGATCGCCAGTCAGCACGACGATCGTATTTTCCATGAGATCGCCTTCCTCCAACACCTTATAGACGCGAGCCAGTTGCCGATCTAGGTGATGTGTGGCGTTGGTATAGCGCGCCTTAATCTGCGGCATGCTCTCTTGGATGTCGACGGTGAGATAATTGAAGTCTTCGATGTAGTCTTCCTCGATAATATCTTCATCTGGGAAGTAATAATTGGCATGCGCCGATTCGAAAAACATAAACGCGAAGAATGGATCGTCTTCTCCTTCTTTCTCTTGTATAAAGGAAATTAGGTCGCCGGTATTCTTCTGGTCTCTTTCCCATCCGTGGCCTTTGTTAAATTCCTGAAGGTTTTCAGGCGGTAAACTACTAAAAATTGTCTTGTCGAATTCCGGGTAAGTAAAAGCAGAACTGGTTATCGCTTTGAACTGATAATCTTGAGATCGCAGTTGCTCGATCAACAACGGTGGGCGCCGATTTCTAAGCACATCGAACCAATAATGGCCATAAAGGCCATAGAATTGCGTGAACATTCCCATTCGCGTTCCATTCCCGCCGCTATAGTGATCTTCGAACCACTGCTGATCATTAGCAAACGCGTAGGTATTTGGCATGATTTCGGGGGTGACCATGTCGGAGCGCCAGGACTCGGCCACCAACCAAACGATGTTATATTTTTGGCCAGAATCTAAGGTAACTAGCAACTCAGGGTCGAAATAGTTCAGATTACCAGTCTTGCTTGAGTAGGAAAATTTATCTTCAAGCCTCTCTGTGCGCGGCACACCTAGGTCGCTGAGCAATGCGCCTGCCGTGATTGGCAGGTACCACATGACCTTGTCGGCGGAATTGAGGACAGGCACAAAATTGGTGTAGTCGGCATAGATGTAAATAAAACTTTCCGCAGTGAAAAAAACAAGGAGTGTTGCAAGCATGTGTTTCTTCTTTAGCCAGCTGGGGATTACTCGCTCCATCGGTACAAACTTGATCAGAAACGCAAAGGCTATGACTCCTAAGACTCCGGCAATAACGGCGCTGTTCCATGTTGAAGCCGATACCCCCATGGCTTCGATTCCACCAGGGGTGGAGATTAGATTCAACACGAAGAAGTTTGTATAGAAGCCATACAGCGAGTAGAGCTTGAAGTTGGCAATTAGGAATGCCAGTAGAGAATAGGCAGTTAGAACTGCCGCAAGAGACAGCATGATGTACAGTTTTGGTAGGTGTTTGAACTTAAGAGTGATAGCGGCGAGCGTATAAATAGGAAGGCAGAGCAATGCAGACCACACTATTAGAGTGATGACCAGAAAACCACTGACTATAAGCGATTCACTTCCCGGTAGTGTTTGAATTAAAAGGGCAATCAGGGCTAAGAGCCAGAGTAAAAGAACGGATCTGATCAGGTATGGGTGCTCTCGAAGCATGAACTAACCCTATTTTAGCGTGGATGAAGGTGGGTACTCTCGCGATGCTTTTTTAAGCCAGTTTTAAGGCCTTTTTACTCGTTTTAATCTTTTTTGCTCTTAACTAACCCTTCAGGCTAGAAGTGTATATTAGCCACCACGTTAACATATTTTGATGCTAACGATGTCCTTAGCAGGAGCAGAAAATTTAGTCCAAGCCGGCGCTACGGAATCCTTTACAGGCACAGTATTCGAGAGCTCTGGTAGGTCTCGGTTTCTGAAAACGTGGTTAACACCATCTCCGAAATTCGAGCTGGTAGCAAAGAAATCACTGCTCACAGCCGCGGTCGAGCAATATCTTGGAAACAAGTTTGCATTCAGTTATGGGGCTAGCTTGGCCGAGTTTCTGCCTTTGTTTCTCACCCTGCGCTGTTAAATGATCTATCGGCTAGCGCCGGTATTTCCCTAGGTGCCACCTGTGAAAAATTCTTTCTCGAGCAATATCTAGATGGATCTATCGAGAGTGAACTTAGGCAAGTGTCTACTCTAGGTGTCTGTGGATTTGGATTCATTTCAGTGCAGGATAGTAGCTCCTAATATAATGCGCTGAAATCATTAGAAAAATTACTACCTCGAATAGTAGATTTAGTATCTGGCGCCTCTTCAAATATAATTGTCCTTTTGAGGGTGTGCGGTAGCGCATTTTGATAGAAGTCTCAGCGAGTCCTCTGCTATAGTATTTTAGCAATTAAATAACGCCGAAAATTGACAGATCACAGTTGGAGAAATAATGAATAAACTTTTATCGAGTCTACTGATCCTCACGCTCTTTTTAGCTGGCAACACCTATGCCTTAGAGGAGGCTGATCCTGCCTTGGCCGAGATCGTTAATTTTCGCCAGTACAGTCCAACCTTTGCCAGTGCAGGGCAGCCTAGCCGCGAGCAGTTTGCAACGATAGCGGAGAATGGCTTTGAGAGAATCGTGTATATAGCTTTCACAAATAATCAGAATGCGCTGACGGATGCGGACCAGGTAATAAAAGGTCTTGGCATGGAGTATATGCAGGTGCCGGTGGATTTCGACAACCCTTTGCCCGCGGACTTTTATGCATTTGCCGATTCCATGCAACGCAATACTGACAAGAAGACGTTACTGCATTGTCAGGTCAATGCCAGAGCCACGGCGTTTAGTTTCCTCTATCGAGTAATCTATGAGGACGTGCCAATTGCGCAGGCCAAGGAAGATATGAATACCGTATGGCAGCCAAACGAAGTATGGCGTGACTTTATCTTCGCGGTGATGAGCGAGAATGATAGGTCGCCGGAGTGCGAAGGCTGCGATTGGACGCTTCCACCGCCACGAGGGCAGTAGGGTAGCTCTTTAGAAAATTGCTTACCTTATTCGAAGGATAAAAAAAGGAGAACTCAGCAGGATGATGCCTCAGGGTAGGTAGTTTCTTCTAAGAATAAAAAAAGGGTGAACTCTCGTGAGTTCACCCTTTTTTGTTTTCGTCTTTCTATCTAACTTTAGGGGCTGAACTAGTCAGAACCACCTTGGTCAACGTTCTTCCAAGTATAGAATCCCATGAACATCTCTTCCCAGCTTTGCTCACCCCAGTTGATCTCAGTATTAGCATCTGGGTTGAATGTATTCTGTGAAGAGTTATCGAACGCGCCAGTTGCAACAATCTTGGTGCCAGCAGGAATTGAGAGAGGCTCTTCCAATTCATGTGCTAGCTGCCAGTTGAAGGAGTAGGCAGGAACCGATAACAGCAATTCTTCGCTGCCGTCAGGGTATTGTGCAGTGAACTTCATGCGCTTACCGCGAAAATGCATATGCGGCATAAGGCTATACAGTTCCGCATCTTCAGGAACAAGTGTCACTAGCTCCATCTCATGATCTTTCGCCTGAGCAGGAATGGCGATTGAGAAGGCATTGCCTACGCCGCCTGACATTCGCTCGTTAGGCACTTCACCTTCGTCATAGAAGTAGATGCCGATCTCAGTCGAGTCAGTAGTCTCTTTGCCTGAAGTGGTGTAGTGCATTTGCAGATTAAGCGTGGTGCCGGCTTTTAATAGGCCGCCAACGCCAGGGGGATTAAGCGAAATATTGTTACCTGGAGCATAGCCGGCGACAGAGCCTAGGTCTGGATCGCTACTTCCTAGGAAGGTGCCTATATCAAACTCAGGAATTTCCTTGAAGATTGCACCGATGTCGGGCTGTTGGCCTGATGCTACCGCGGCGAAAAGCGTAGCGCGAATCGACTGTGCTTTCTCAGCTGGCAGGGATGCTAGCAATTCCATTAGGATTTGCTGAAAATCAGGGGCACCTTCTGGTGGGACAACCGTGGTAATGATGTGGTGAAGCACGGCCGGATCGCCAGGAACTACTTCACTACCCTTAATCCAGACGTCTTTATCCAGGCCAAGATCGATAGGGATATCCATGTAGTCTACAACGCCTGTTGCAGGAATGGATTGCTCAGGAACCTTTACAATTAAGTCAGGCTCGCCGAGAGACCACTTGTCAGTTGGCCATGTTAGAGCTGTTAGGGGGTCGTTCTCACTGTCTACTTTAGAGCCGCTGTCTACCCAGCGCACAAGTTTTTGCATCTCCATGTCACTAAGATTCATCTCGTTCTTCATCTTGTGACCGACTTTATTGTCAACCTGTCCTGGGGGCATGCGCTTAGTCATAACCACTTCGCGAATCATCGGCGACCAGCCTTGGATGGTAAGACTGCTATCCATGGCGAAAGGCGCGATGCCGCCGTCGCGGTGACAGCTAGCACAATTCTCGGCGATGATTGGTGCGATATCGTTCTCATAGGAAAGATTTGCGTGTGCATCTAGGTTTGAAAATTCGATTGCAGGACCGTTGCTTGCAACAGAAACCATCTCAAAATTCTCGCCAGCGAGCAGTTGCTGCAGCGAAGATTCCATGTTGTCAATAGGGCCGCGGTATAACAGCTCGAAATTACTTGGGTTGTAAAGAATAGCTTCATCTAGGCGGCTCACACCTAGCAGCTCTGTTACGAGTTGGGCGTCATCCATCAATACTGGAAGATCTAGGCCTAAGGCCGTAACTTGGCTCTGTACTAGGGCGCGATCATTATGTAGGCCGGGGTTTAGTAGGAAGAATTCAACGCCTTGTTCAGCATATGTCCCTTGGAGTGCCTTTAAACTTGCTGCGTCGTCTTGGCTATTCGTCATAGGCATGATAACTACAGCGCTGTGATCGTTGTACCAAGCCATGTGTTGGATGGCACCTTGATGGTCGATCAAAGCGAAATCACCAACTCGTTCGCCGGCATTTGCTGTGCCCGCAAAAACAGCTGCTACTAAGGCTAATCCCAAAAGTCTTTTCACGTCTTATTCCTCTTTATTTAAAATTTATACTACTAGGAAATCTGTCCTGAGCTCCTAAGTTTACTGGTTTCCAATAAGATTGCAGCACATTTTAATAGTTTTTGTTACTAGACTACTCAAATTGCTGCAGGCCAGTGGCTACGGGCTATATAGCGGTTTATGGGATACATTGAATATTTTTGAATTGAATGAAAAGCTGCATAGATTAGTAACTGAAAAGTGAAATCAAATTAAGGGTCCGTTCAAGCCATCGAATCGACCTAGAAGGCTCTCGATTCAACTACATTTGCGCCGCAAAATAAATTGGCACTTGTCTAGGCGAGATTTTGACTTGCACAAAACTCACCTTGCGTCGTAATAACCGTCTAAGCACCGAAATTGAGGTCTTTATTTATACCGATCGTCTGTTGATTAATGCGCTGTATTATCTTCTCGCAGCCGTCATAGCAGTCCCACTTTTCAAGAAGATCGGTCTAGGATCAATTTTAGGTTATTTGTGTGCTGAAATCGTTTTAGGTCATCCTACAATAGGAGTTATGACAGATGCGGATCAGGTGCTGCACGTTGGCGACTACGGCATAATTTTCCTCCTGTTCACCATAGGCTTGGAACTAGCGGCAGAAAAGCTGTGGAATATGCGTAGTCATATCGGCCTGACAGGGCTCCGTCTACTGACGCTTAGGCGATTTGAAGTCTGCTTGACGCTACAAGTGTCCAATGTAAGCAAGCGAATTACTGGCATCTAGGGGCGGTTTCGCTTTACCATCCCCGCACAAGCATCGTCGCAGATATTTGCCCTGTTACTGATCCTGTTTACAGGGATTGAACGTAGTAATGGGTTGTCGCCACAATCAGGAAATCAGTCGTAACCTTATGTCAAAAGCCATCTTATTGTTAAATCTCGGTACACCAGCCGAACCAACTGCCAAGGGTCTGCGAGACTTCTATAAAGGTTTCTTTTCGGATCCTTTCGTATTCGATATGAATCCATTGGGTCGGTGGTTACTGCGTAATCTTATCATCTTGCCATTTCGCGCCCCAAAGACCGCCAAGGATTACGCGACCATCTGGATGGACGAGGGATCACCGTTGAAGGTCTATGCCGATAGGCTACAAGCGAGTGTGCAGAGCGCTTATGCAAGCGCCGGAGAAGATGTGTTGGTGCTTAACGGCATGGCCTATAGCCAGCCATTCATACCCGAGGCAATGGCAGAGCTAGAGAGTAAGGGGATATCTAAAATCCTAGTGCTGCCACTTTTTCCGCAGTACTCGACAGCAACAACTGCATCCGTATTTCATGAGGTGAAGCAGGCAGCAGCCAAATGGAAAACCCATCCCAATTTACAATTCATCAATGACCTTTATGCTGAGCCCGCGTTCGTCCGAGCTTGGGCAGACCTCATTGGTAAGCATATTAAAGAAGAGCAAGTGGATCATGTCGTGTTCAGTTACCACGGTCTGCCTGAGTCGAACATAAAGAAGGCAGACCGTCACGACGTCTGTGGGTTCGGTAGCTGCTGTGAGCAGATCTCAGACAAGAATCGCCTCTGCTACCGAGCGCAGTGCGTTGGGACTACCAAGAATGTCGTTGCAGCCTTAGGCTGGGGCGAGGAAAGATACTCTATCGCTTTCCAATCTCGGTTTGGTCGCCAGGCTTGGATTCAGCCTTATCTCGATGATCACCTAGAAACATTACTTGCATCTGGCTGTAAGAAAATAGCCGTAGTCACTCCCTCGTTTGTTTCAGATTGTCTAGAAACGATTCATGAGATAGGTATCGAATACCGGGAACAATTCATGGAGGGAGGCGGTGAAGTTTTTCAACTCGTGCCGAATCTCAACGATGAGCCAGTCTGGTTTAGCTCGGTTTATGAAATCTCACAGCGACACTTGAGAGAGAATCAGGAATAGTTGTTGAAGGTTGAACAGCGTCAAGTCTTCGCCTTTTTCAGCTTTCTTTCTTCCTGCGACGATCTACGTAACCTTGAGTTTTTGAGAAAACTCATCAGCTAGGTACGTTTTTTCCTTTACTATTTCCTTTATGATCTGAGTTGCTCGCCAGATATCTTCAAAGCGAAGGAATAGGGGGGAAAACCCGAAGCGTATAATATCGGGGCTGCGAAAATCTACTACAACGCGAGCTTTGTTCAAGGCACGGCTAATGGCATAGGCATCTGCGTGTGAGAACGCCAGTTGTGTTCCTCGTAATGCAGAATCCGCCTTGGATTCTAGAGCCAGGCAATGCAGGTCTTTGTCGTTCGTCACTAAATCTAAAAATAGCTCAGCTAAAGCATTGGCTTTTCTATTGATATCGGTGATTGTGATATCCGTGAAGATGTCGAGCGCGCTGTCCAATACCGCGAGCGATAGAATTGGTGGCGTGCCGGTGAGAAATTGCGCCACGCCTGCCGCATTCTTGTAATCGGGATCGAAAGTAAACGGTTCGCGATGGCCCATCCAGCCTTGAATAGGTTGCCTTATGGCGGCATGATGTTTTTTGTTTGCGTAGATAAAAGCCGGCGCTCCGGGGCCGCCATTCAAGTATTTATAGCCACAGCCCACAGCAAAGTCTACTTCCCATTCATCCATTTTTAAGGGGAGTACGCCGACACTATGAGATAGATCCCAGACGACAAGTATTCCTCTCGCTTTGGCCAATGACGTAAGCCGTTCAATATCATGCTTGTCGCCGTTGCGAAAATTTACTTGTGAGAGAAACAACACAGCTATCTCTTCATCCAGCGCTTGATCTAGCTCCGGCGCTGCGACCGTTCTTAATATGCAGCGGGTTGGCCCTAACAGCGTCTCCAAACCTTGCGCAACATACAAGTCGGTGGGAAAATTTTCTTTCTGTGACAAGATAATATTGCGCGTAGGCTGCATCTGCATGCAGCTTGCTAAGACCTTCAAAAGGTTTATTGAAACCGAATCGCAGCAAACAAGCTGCTGCTGCGCGGCGCCAATAAGCGTTGCGATCTTCTCCCCTGCGGTGAAGGGCAGATCAATCCATGCGTGTGTATTCCAGCTTGCGATGAGGTCTTGTCCCCATTGCTTGTGAACAACTTCCTGCGCACGTTGCTGTGAATTTTTCGTCAGTGGGCCAAGAGAGTTGCCATTGAGATAGATGATATCTGCAGGGACAAGAAACTCATCGCGCTTGGTGGAAAGGGGGTCGGACTGGTCTAGTTCTCTTATTTCCTGAGGCGGGGTGCTAAAAGTGTTCATCGAGTAACTCTACTAGGCGACGGTAAGCGAGGGTGCCGGGATGGGCCCAGTCGAAATGATTGGCCCCACTGGTGATAATAGTTCTCGCTCCTGACAATGTCGCCTGTGAAAGAGGAACAATCTCGTCAACATCTCCCTGTAATAGCACTGTGTTCTCATGCAGGCCATGATTGCTTGGGTTAGCATCGAAGTATTCTTGTGCGCGGTCGCTAACATCGCCCCCCATAAATAAAGGCGTCGCAGTCTGGCAGGTATTGCTGCCGGCCGCATAGCTCACCACATCCGAAATGGCAGCCAGTCCTACAATTAGATCAGGCTCCATATCAAGCAGTTCCGATTGAGCGCCCGCAAGCAGGGCAAGGTGGCCGCCTGCTGAGTGGCCTAAAATAGCCAAATTTTCTGACTCTATTGCATCTATATCGTTCAAGCTATTAATGCCGGCGATAATATCTTCGAAGGTTCCCGGCCAGGCGCCACCTTCATCGCCGGTGCGCCGATATTCCAAAGACCAGACAGCAAAGCCGGCATCTGCAAGTGCGGAACTCAGGCCGTGGCTATAGGTGATGTCGAACTGATTCAGCCAGCAGCCCCCGTGAATCAGAACGAGGCTTGCTCGAGCAGGAGTCGTTGCAGGCAGCCAGAGTTGACCAAACTGAAATTGATTCTCACCGTAGTTGTGTGTGATGTCAGCCTCTCGATAAGGGACCGCGAGTACATCGGAGAAACTAACATTAGTTAGCTCGGTCTCAGCAGATAGGGCGAGCTCAGCTGAGAGTAAAATGAATAATGCGGCGACACTTAGTAGTCTGATCATAGTAATTTAAACTTATCAGAAGTGAGCCCACTAGGTCACTGACTAATTTGGCATTAAGTCTGAGTTCGTCATG
>Ga0302117_10001134_pt1 | contig 12532 bp, 3 predicted proteins | sample AG5_322_MG_FD_203112 | JGI IMG/M metagenome (GOLD analysis project Ga0302117, IMG submission 203112) | Marine microbial communities from Western Arctic Ocean, Canada - AG5_32.2 | ecosystem: Environmental > Aquatic > Marine > Oceanic | place: Canada: Western Arctic Ocean | collected 2017-10-01 | reverse complement strand
CAAATCCTCACCCAAGGCAAAGACGTCAACCAGTTCACCGACGGGGTATCCAAAATCTTTTCCACGATTGAAGGTAATTTGTTTGCCGGTTATGGCAATTACACGAGGTGGAGACAGGCAATCAAGAGTGCGGCACACCAGTTGACGGGCCGCCTCATCCGATAATTTAGTGAGCAACTCACGGTTCTTCGGTCCCTTTACAGGGCGTACGACGTCCTCGACGGTAGTTTCCGTCTCGGCCAACCGAATGGCGGCGGAAGCGAGCAATTCGCCCGTGTGCAAATCGTAGAGACTGCCAACCAAGCCTATTCGCAAGGTGCGTTTTACGATTACTTCACCCAAGCCGGGTAGGTTTGCCCGTTTCTCTAGGTCTTGAAAATCGTCCAGCCTTATCTGCAGGCGGACTTGCTTGACATTGGGAGGGGGGCCACCCTCGGGTCGCTTAAGGATTACGCGGAACTTGTGGGAATCGTTCAACGAGGCAGTAATGCCGCCATCAAGCATTTCGGAAAGCAAGACATAGGTTTCGGGAGCCCCTTCCGCCAATACAGTCTGCATCAACGAAGCCGAAGCGGCAACCGGTTCCACCATCAACTCCGGAAGAGCAGGAGGTTTTTCCTGAGCATAACCGATGGAAGGTAAAAGCAGAAGCAGACCACCAAATATCAGACGGGGGAAAAAAGAAGAGAATGAACTCATAAAATAAAACTAGCGCGAATGAATGCCTCTTGCAATAGGTGAGAACATAAAAACCCCAAGTTAGAGAAGAGCGGTTTTACTTCTTTTCGTCTTCCCGGAGCACCTTCATCTCGAAGCTATCCGTACCTTTCACGTCCCCGACCACGGTACGAAAGCGGCGCTTGGTGCGTAACGCTTGAACAAGAGCCTCGGTCTTTAGGCGTTTGTAGTAGGGAGGCGGTTCCTTGAAGGCGGTAAGTAAATCCGCAGTCGTTATGAGGGTGCTCAATTCTACGTGCATTTTACGACTGTACCCCTTCGGGAGAACGAACACCAGTTGTCCTGGACGCAATTTTTGCAAATCCTGACCTTGGCGACGCAATTCGACATCTCCAAGAAGACCGATCATTTTGAGACCACCATTGGTTGTGATGCCTATCATGACCGCGAAAGGATCGTCACCCGAAACCTCCACCTCGGCAAAGGGAGCTTCTACACGGATTTCACCATCGTCTTCATTGGCTCTCAACAGATATGCGCCTGAATGGGCTTCCAAAAGGTCTGGAGACGGCAAAGTGAAGCTACCTGCATCCACCACTCGCAAGTTAAAACCGGCATTCCCCGGCAAGTCCAGATCCACCCCTGACTTCGACGAAACAGTAACCCGTCTACCAAAACCCAAGGTTGCACCCGATTGTGTCAGGCTTCGAGGCTCAAATTTACCTCGCAAAAGAACAGAGCCAAAAACTTGCCTGACGTTGATATCCTTTGGTTCGGACGGGATGGTCGCCTGAGCTTTACCAACAGAAACATTCGAGAGAGAACCCTTGTAACGAGCTACAATCGCCCGCCCCTTGGTGATACGTAAAGCTTGTTCTATTCTTTCGCGTAAAAGAAGATCCGTTTTTTGATCTTGCTCCAGCAAGGCAATCGCTCGGTTGAAGGCTGAGATTGCAGGAACGAATTCCATTTGGTCTGCCAAGGTTTGTCCCTTGACCAAAAGAAGAAGGACTTCAGACCGTATGCTTCCGACGGTAGGCTCGCCAAAAATGAGAGTTGGGACGAGATAAAAGAAAACGAGACCTAGCCTGTAAGCTTTATCCGAACAAAGCTTCAGGCAACTCATGGCCTTGTCAAATCATCCTAGCGAAATCCAGCTAGAATGCGTAGTTGAGGCCCATGGTGACGCCACCGATGAAATCCTCGAAGTCGAGAGTTGAGTCGCTGGAACGCTTCCACATGTAATTGGTCGCGGCCGACACGTTAAGCCATTCGTAAATAGTATAAGAGGCAACCACTGCTCCCAGGTAACTGGTATCACTACGACCGTTATTAGTCCCTTCAGTGTATTCCATTCTGTTGACTGTGATAGAAGGCGTAAGCGTGAATTGTTCGCCGATGGGTTTAATGTAAGACAAGTTGAGGGTATGCGTCCACGCGTTCTGGGCGTTTATGGGTTGCTGAGCCAGTACATTTGCAGCTCCGCCCATAACTGCTTCGATAAAATTATAATACTCTGCGTCTGCTATTTGCTGCTCCAAGGTATCACCATTGGCAAAAGAATAACTAGTGGCTACGGTAAGTGAGAGTATATCGCCTGTGGGCAAAGGCAAGTTCTTGGTTACTGATAAATTGGGTGTATTGGAGTAAGAGATCACATTATCTGCACGAAAGGAAATCGGACGAACGTAAGTATGCCCAAAAACAACAGTGTAATCATGCGGAAGTATGATTGGCAAAGTAAGTCCGGCAATTTGAACGTCCACGTCGAATCCCTCTCTTTCATTACCATGATCCTTAACGGGGTCGGTATAAGTCCTCATGTGCATGAGCATGAGAGATGGCGCAAGCAAGACTTCGTTGCCGACGCTATATTCGCCAAGTCCCATATTGAAAGTCAAATTGAGAAGAGCGGTAAAGCCATCTTGTGAATACCCAGCAGATTTCTTGTTAACTTTTATCGGGTTGGAAGTATAATTGTAGCCCATGTTAAAAGCGATTGAGGGAGTCAGCCTGCCACTCTTGACGTCTACAAGGCGTTGTGTGCCCATGGCATCGCCAGCTCTTGCGGCCTCGAGTGCTCCGGCAAAGAAATCAGAAGCCAAAAAGGAAGCGGGAGGAGCAGAGCCATTGCTATCTTGAGCCACAGTTGCATTTACATCAGCAGCAGGAACCGGTGGAACTTCCTTCTTTTCTTCCTCGTTGACCTCATTCACGGGAGCGGGAGCAACGGTTGGCTTAGCGACCTCCGGCGGAGGTGCGGGTTGGGGTTTTGGCGCAACCTTGGCAGGGGCTTCCTTGACAGGTACGATCGGTGCGGACGGAGACGGCTTGTCGTTCTTAACTTCAGTCTCAGCACCAAAGAGTATCGTTGTTTCGCCGTTAGCGCGTTTCTTTACGGGAGGGGCGGCAGTCGGGGAAATCGAGTCCGAACTTGTCTGCACGATACCTAAAGACGATTTGTCCGCGAACGAAGTAAAAAAAAGCGAGCCTAGCAACAGGTAGATCGATGAGGATCGGTAAGTAGTCATAATTTTAATTTGATAATTCAATCCTAATCACACCATGGCAAGCCAGAAAACTTAAACCTAGACTAGTTCGAATTTAGGGGCAATTGGCAATCCGATAGAGGAAAAATTTATCTAATAAAAAGCTACTTCGTTCCAATCGTTATGGAACCGGCATGGGTATTGAAAGCCGAACGAGAATTTAGCAGATGTTGACCATAGCGAACATCATTTATGAAATTGACGCGACCGTAGGCTTTGTTCCGTGAACCGAAGGTCGGATATTTGCTATCCAGTGGACCGAGGGCACTATTCAAATTGACGGTAGAACCTCCGGGGAAGGTCACGTTCGCCAAATTGATAGTTATGGCGTCCATAACGATCTGCTGCACGTTGGCTGAGAATAAAAGGCCATTGGCGTGGATTTCATCGAGAGCTCTCAGGTGAACGAAGTCGGCTCCGTTACCATTTGTGGTTATCATTTTTGAGTTCTCGATCACGAGGCTGTCCAAGGAACGAAGGGACACTTCCCCTTCGGCCTGAAGATCGACGTTAATTACGTTCAAGGTCTCCATCGAACCTATGCCCAACATGTCTCCGCCATAAGAAACCGATGCATGTTGATCCACTGTGCCTTGCGGAAGAGATAAACTACCCGCGGAAAGCAGGATCAATCCATCGGTCGTAGATGCCATCGTCTCATCTGTATTGCGGAACGCAGCATTCCCTGCGATGGTCAGCTTATCGGTTGCGGCAATGAGGAATTCATCCTGGCCGGGACCACCATACACGTTGCCAATGTCGTAATTACCGGCGCTGATGGAAACATTCTTGCCTCCGAGGACATTGAAGTTCCTCGTAATGGACTCACTGGTATCAGACGGACCCGACAAGTTATCGTAAACTTGCACTACGTCCTGAAAGAAACTGCTGGCAAACGCCAACTCTGCGGTGAGAACAAGATTGGGATCGATTGTGCTGTCCTTGATCTCGTGGTTAGCGAGAAGCGATACGGTATTAGAATCAACGGGTGTTGCAGTCGGTGCATCACCAGGTTGCTGACCTTCAGCAGGTCCAGTATTGAGATCAGCAAGTACTATCTTAAGCTCTTCACCTTCAAGGCCCAATTCCTTCAACTCATTAAGTAGCGTCGACGATAGCTGACCTGACTCCTTTGCTGATTTGAAGTCACCGGGGCTTTCCTCCGCAATCTTGATGAGGTCAGGATCTATTTCAAATTGATCCAAAGAATCCAAGTTATCGAAAATAGCATCACGTGAACCGTCGTCAGTCCCATGAGCATCAGTAATCTCCTTGATTTTCTCGGCTTTGTCGGGATTGGCAAAGACCAAGTCAAGTTTCGCCGCATCCAAATCATTGTTTTCAGTCAAGGCTTTTAAATCTGACAGTTTGTCAAGATTACTACCGGCGATCTTGAGTTTTTCGGCATCGCCATTGAATGCATCACCAATATCGAAGATCATTGCAACCTGCTCAGCAGTCGCACTATCGAGTTGCTTGAGGATGCCGGCCTCGGTAAAGACATCTAGACCAGTTTCAAAATCGTCCAAACGATCAATGTTCTCGAACAACCGATCCTGAGCACCGTCAAGGTTGGCACCCTCCAAACGGTCTGAGAGTTTCTTAATTTCATCCAACTTGTCAAAGTTCTCGAAAAGCTTGTCGATTTTATCCTTGTCGGCATCGGCTCCGTAACGGGCAGTCATGTCATTGACGGCATCAAGTTTATCGAGGTTGGCAAAGATCAAGTCGAGCTTGGCGGAGTCGTCCTTAAAATCTTCTGCAGTAGCCGCTATCTCGGCCGCCTTTGAACCGTACTGAGCAATTGCATCGCCATACTGAGGGTAATCGGTCGTCAACTTGATGAGACCTTGATTCGCCATGGTGGCATCGAGGCTTTCCTGAGATTCAAATAGGCTATTCATGAGCGTTTCCGAACCGGAAGAGATAATGTCATTTACAGTTCCCAGCAATGCATCTGCCTTCTCGGCGTTCTCGAAAACAAGTTTAATGCGGTCAGGGTAAACAGCAAGTTGGTCGGATAGTTCCTTGAGGGCGTCTAAGCGATCCAGATTATTGAAAATGGTATCCATTTTGGTAGGATCATCCTCAAACTTGAGACCCAAGTCGATTAGGTCGTCAAGCTTATCGATATTAGCAAAGAAAGCTGCTTCATTCGCAGTTTCCTTAGCTGCTTCATCTGCAGAAAGGTCGGATTTATCACTCTTGATAAAACTAAGAGCGAAAGCGATATCATCTGCTTTGTCCGCGTTCTCGGGTTTTTCGAGTACTGACAAGTAATCGGTACCAGCATAGACAGTCTTCAGGCTTCCCAAAGCGGAAGCGTCAACTAGTGAATCGATATTGAGTGTACCTGCGGCACCATCGACTTCTGCCGCCGCAGCTATTGCCGCAGCTTTTTCCGCATCTGTTGCACCTTCGCCGAGGGCAGCAACAGCAGCTGTATCGGCATCGGCTTTAGCCTTAGCCTGGTCAGCTATTTGCCCCGCGAGATCAGCATTTCCTTCGAATGCCTGCTCCAACTGTGCAGCCTTGTCTATATTTTGATTTACAAAAGCTTCAAGTGCTGCAGCGCCTCCCTCCCCACTTTCCTTCAGCTTTTTGGCTACGTTGTTAATGGCCACCAATTCCTTTACGTCTTTTTTGACGATGTTCTCCAGCTGGGCGAGTGAAGGGGCAGCACCTCCTCCGTCAGTTCCTGCAGAAGCTTCCTTGATCACTAGCAAGGCATCTTGCATTTGCTTAGCCTCCTTGGCATTTCCAAGCAAGTTTCTGGCAACGTCAGCATTCACTGCAGCACCTTCAGTAGTAACATCGCCGAGAACATCTGCAATAACATCAATGTTATCAAAAATATCATTTGCTTGATCACCAACAAAGTTGAGCGATGCGATTTGATCGACCACTTTTGCGTATGAATCAGCCTTATCTGCGTTAGCTAGCACTTTGGTCAAATCGGCTCCTTCGCCAGCTGCGGCAACTACCTTGGCAAGATCTGCCGCTTTGTCTGCGTTTTCGAAAAGATTGGTAAGAGCAGGTGCAGCAACGGCCTCTTCAGCTGCTGCCTTCTGAGCCTCGCTGGCACCTTCGCCAAGAGCCGCTACAGCTTCTGCTTTTGCCGCAAGAGCAACACTTTCGGACTTCTCCACCATTGCTTTTAAGTCTGAAGCTTGAGACGCGTTTTCGAAAAGATTGGTAAGAGCAGGTGCAGCAACGGCCTCTTCAGCTGCTGCCTTCTGAGCCTCGCTGGCACCTTCGCCAAGAGCCGCTACAGCTTTCGCTTTTGCCGCAAGAGCAACAGTTTCGGACTTCTCCACCATTGCTTTTAAGTCTGAAGCTTTATCAGCATTTACAAAAAGAGTGGTCAAAGATGCTTCCGCGACCGTCTCGGAAGCTGCAGCCTTGGCTGCGACTTTCTCTGCCTCAGTTGCACCATCGCCCAGAGCAGCAAGTGCTGCGGTTTCGGCTTTCGCTTTCGCCACAAGAGCCACAGTTTCGGACTTCTCCACCATTTCTTTTAAATCTGAAGCTTTATCAGCATTTACAAAAAGAGTAGTCAAAGATGCTCCCGCAACTGTCTCGGAAGCCGCAGTCTTGGCTGCGACTTTCTCTGCCTCAGTTGCACCATCACCGAGGGCAGCAAGCGCTGCAGTTTCGGCTTTCGCTTTTGCCTCAAGAGCAACAGTTTCGGACTTCTCCACCATTTCCTTTAGCTCGTTCGCTTGATCTGCATTGTTCAAGACATTTTCCAAAAGGTCTGAATCGCCTCCAGCACCAGCAATGTCTCCTGCTTTGTCAGCTAGATCGACAACAGCAGCAAAATTATTGAAAACATCGTCGACCTTAACTGCCGGAGCTTGCTCGGCTGCCGCTTGGTCCGCTATTACCTGAGCAGCATCGGCTAAAGCTTTTTTCGCGGCTTCGGCTAAGGCGACTTTAGCAGTTGCCTCGGCAATCTCTGTTCCTGTTGCATTTGCCAATTCTATGGCTGCGGCTGCGGCTGCGGCATCTGCGGCCTGAGCCTCTTTGTCAGCTATCGCCTTCGCATCTGTGGCTGCTTGCTTTGCAGCCAATTGGTCATCTTTCGCCGAATCAACTTTCTTCACAACATTAAAAAGGGCTTTTGATTTTTTTTCCGCCAATATTTTCGCGTTGAACACGTCAGCCGCGATTTCCTCAGGAGATTTCCCGGCAGCGATAGCATCGGTTTCAACTTTTTTCTTCTTAACCTCTGCCGCAGCAACAACTTGTTCCATCTGCACTGCTTTGTCGGCACTCTTGAGAACCGCAGCGAAACTATCGGCGGCACTTGCGTCCTTGGCTGCATTAATGACTGACACCACCTTGTCGGCATTCTCTGCGTTCACCAGGATAGACTCAAAACCAGCTTCGGAATTAACGGAAGTTGCAGTCTCGGTAAGTGATACGACATCATCAAACTTATTAAAGACATTTGTACTGTCCAATTTAACAGTGAGACTGTCTTTGCGAGAAATCGCCGAGTCGGCTAAATCGAAGCCGACACGAGATATCGAGGTATGGGTTGCTTCGAAAGCGGAAATAATACCATCGATTGCATCAGAGCTGGTAGCGGCTTCAATATCGGAAACAGCCTCGCCAAAGGCAGATTTCGCGGCTGTAACTTTTAGAGCAGCAGCATCAGCCAAAGCTTTTGCTGAATCAGCTGCATCCGACTTAGCTTTCGCCTCGGCTGCGGCAATTGCAGCAGCGATATCAATAGCTGATTTACCCTCTTTTTTCGCAGTTTCTTCTGCAGCAAGTTTTGCTGCATCTTCCACAGCTTTTGCATTTAGCTCAGCTGCAAGAACTGCATCCTGCTCAGCTTTTTTCAGTGCTTCGTCGGCCGCCATTTTCTCTACTGCCGCTTTCTCATTAGCTGCACTCTGGGCTTTTTCTTCCTGTTGGACAGCATCGACTTTTTTGACCACCTTGAACAGGGCTTGGCCTTTCTTCGCTGAAGCTTCAGCGGCTTCCTTTATTTCCTGTTCTATTGCCGCGACGTCTCCTCCGGCATCTTGCGCTGCCTTAAGCTTCTCCTGAACTTCTTGCTTTTTCTTATTTTCAGTTTCAACGACATTGGCCAACTTGTCGCCCTGATCTGCATTCCTCAGGACTGCACCGAGGGTATCCTTGTTTTTTGAGCCTATTTCGTCTGCCGCGTCGATGACAACCTTGAGCTCATCAGCCATTTCCGCATTGTCGAGAACGGCCGTCAAGGTACTTGCATCGTTTGCTCCTACTGATTGAGCCGATTCAGTGACGTCCACGACATTAGCCAAGGGAAGCTTCCCGTAATTCGGATTGGGTACAGGATTTCCATCTTGGTCCAATACTACAAGTCCATTTGCATCTTTCTTGTATGGTTCCTCATCACGTTTAATCAGATTGTCCAAGAAGGATATAGATTCATCCTCTCCTTCAACTCTTCTTCCTGCCTTACGTTGTTTCTCTACATCGTCTTGCTTGGACTTGAACATCGTGGCGGCCTTTTCCGTGACCTCGACGAAAGTCTCGACCTGTTGGAGCTGCTCTGGGTTGTCCAGATCGATCAAACCTGCTTTATCCAAGGCAACAGCCTCGCTGGATGAGTTTTTATCATCCACGCCTTTGGAAGCCGCTTGGCGTTCGTCGTCTTCCTCATTGATTTCTTCCTCGGAAGGAGCTTCTTCTTCTCCGTCGGACTCGGGAGCGTCTTCTGCATCAGGGCCATCACTCGGTATGGGTGCCACATTATCAATTGCATTGTTGGCGGCTGCGCCGGCATCGTCCAGATCGGCGTTGATTGCGGCCAAGTCGCCTGCGGCAGCAGGAGCAGCCACGGGTGCGGCGGCCACGGCGCCTGTATCGGTGACCGCTGGAGCAACGGACTGACCTGCAAAGACAGGAACGGGGATGGGGGGAGGAGCTCCAAGGATTGCCAAGGGGATGAAGGAAATGGCGCCTCTGGGCACGGTGATCTTACTCATCCAGCCACCACCTGGGGCGGGGCGAATGTTCATTCCCACGCGAGTGCCGCGGATACCTGCGGTGCCGACGGGGGAATCGATATTGAAGCTGGACTCTTTCTTGAGCTTCTTGATGTCGACCACCATGTCGCCGACGTTGAGGTCGATTAGGACGTCAGACGCACTGGGTTCTTCCTTGATGGAATTAAGATTAGTACCTGCGGGAATCTTGCCTTGAGTGAATTTCTTGATATTGAGAGTGGAGTCCGCCTTGAGGGTGGTCACGGTGCCCGTGGAAAAGAGAAGTATGATCTTGCCGTTAGGACCAGTCTTTACCGTATGCCCATCGGACAGAATTTTGCCTGCCGCGACTGAAGGGGCCGGAAGGTTTGCACCTGATAGGTTATTGGTAACGGTGACCTCACCTTCGATGCTTGCAATGATGATGGCACCCTTGGGGTCGGAGGCTTCTTGGGGAAGCGGATCGGCCTGCCCGTAGCCAATTGAAGAAAGTGAGCAGACCAAGAAGATGGCGAGTGCAGTGGGAATTTGGTTCAAGGGCATCATATTAGTATATGTATTAAGAAATTAATGCAGTTATATTTGCGCTATTCAAAGGACAAATGCAAACAATAATTTGGTTATGAAGATAGTTAAAGATTGAAGAATGTTGATAGGATGGATGAATTTGAAGCATCAAGGGATACGCAGGTTTTGTGTAATTATCAAAAGGTATTTGCAGGTGCCATTAGGTGGGTAAGAACGCTACAGCCTCGGCGACTATAATTTGATTACCATCAGTACTGTGTTCCCCACTGTGTTCCCATATAAATGCTTACCAACATCAGAAGTTTCTCCTAATTTATTCCAACTATCGGTTGTACCTGGTGTTTTTTTCTTAAGAGCCCAGTCTTGAAGGAAGGGATAATCCTCGTAGAGAGAAGATATTCCTTCGGCGGTAGCGCTGTAATCGGTTTCATTCCACTTTTCATCTTTGGGAGACACGTCTAAAGCTTGCTCCCAATAGGCAACGAAGTCGCCTGCGAAAACGTGACCACCCATATCGACCACGACAGAGGAAAAGGGAGCAAGGTGATCTGTGCCTTCCTCGATTGAAATCGTCCAAGAATCGCCCGGACCGAAGTCACCGCTTTCGTCCTTGTCGTAATATTGAAAGAAAACCATACCGAAGTCCGAGGCGAAGTTGGTCACTTTCTCTTGATCGCCTAGGTCAAGGAAAGCCACTGGCTCATTCAGGTCTATGGTCGCGTCTTCATGCTCACCGTCGGTTTCGTCCTCGCCAGCGGCGGGGTCTGGCTCGAATTCTTCGTGCTCGTCGCCCTCGCCCTCGGCGGGACCGGCGTGGTCCTCGACTCCATTTGTGGAAGAATTGTAAAAGAACACCCTGCCCTGACGGTTCCCCAAGAAATAAATCCATTCTGCATGGTCATGTTGGTATAGGTAGGGCCATAATCCCGATTTAGTCCACAGCCATCCGCGTTCCTCTTGCCAGAGCCAAACTCCACCTTCTCCATCTGGCATGGAGAACAGCCAACCGAGACCATCGTGGAAGATCCAATCGTTGTCGTCGAAAGTAAGTAAGGCTCCGAACCAAGGGACATCCAGCCAACCACCTTCCAAAGATGTCGCGTCGGCCCACGGATCGTCGTCATCGACACGTTGTCCCTCGCCCAAATCATCGACCTCTTTGTCGTGCGAAGAGTCATCGAAGTGTTCGGATACGAATTTTCTTGGGGCACCGTAGGAAACGCCTGCTTCGTTTTCAGCAAACGCTCGATAATAATAGGTAGCGCCTGAAAGCGAAGGGGCGAAATCAAAGGAGAAGTCGCCGTCATCATTATCGTCAATCGCAATGACGCGGACTTCGTGCTCGTCGCCATCGGCGGGAGCGGGTTCGAATTCGTTATCTCCCAAAAAGAGAGAGTCAGAAATGACGAAGCCCGTTTCGGTATCCGGAGCATCCCCATCGTAAAGCAAAGATCCACTCAAGCGAACGAGACCATCGTCCAAGAGATCGGAATCCGTGGTTTTCGCAATGGCTAGGTGGTGCTCGTCGCCCTCGGCGGGACCGGGTTCGAATTCTTCGTGCTCGTCGTCCTCGCCCTCGGCGGGACTGGCTTCATTCTCGTAAGAAAGCCTGTCTTGAAGGAAGGGATAATCCTCGTAGAGAGAAGATATTCCTTCGGCGGTAGCGCTGTAATCGGTTTCATTCCACTTTTCATCTTCGGGAGACACGTCTAAAGCTTGCTCCCAATAGGTAACGAAGTCGCCTGCGAAAACGTGACCACCCATATCGACCACGACACTCTCAAGTGCTCCTGTTCCTTCCTCAATGGAAAGGACCCAAGGATCGCCCGGGCCAAAGTCACCGCTGACGTTGGCATCAAAATACTGGAAGTAGATAGTGCCGTAGTCCAAGGCGAATTCAGCAAGTTCCTCGTGGTCGCCTAGGTCAAGCACAGCCACTGGTTCATTCAGGTCTATGGTCGCTTCTTCATGCTCACCGTCGGTTTCGTCCTCGCCAGCGGCGGGGTCTGGCTCGAATTCCTCGTGCTCGTCGTCCTCGCCAGCGGCGGGATCGGGTTCGAATTCTTCGTGCTCGTCGTCCTCGCCCTCGGCGGGACCGGGTTCGAATTCCTCGTGCTCGTCGTCCTCGCCCTCGGCGGAACCGGGTTCGAATTCTTCGTGCTCGTCGTCCTCGCCAGCGGCGGGACCGGGTTCGAATTCTCCGTTCTCGTCGTCCTCGCCAGCGGCGGGACCGGGAGTTAGAGTCGGAACAATGTATACAGGATCTCGTTCAAATGCGTTTATTTTATTCTGCTTGATATCTTCGGTAACTTGAATGCTGGCTGGACCTGAAATGGAGAAGCCCATTACCGCATTTTCTCTGGCCGGAGATCTATTAATTTGCCGATCACTTGAGATTAACCAGTAGGACTTTCCTGCCTCTAATTTTGCTTTCAGTGATTCTGCATATGGCGAGTATGTACCCGTTATCATTCCAGTTGCTGAACTGCCGTCATTAACTGGGTGTCCTCCACTTGGCTTGTTAAAAGTTGAATCCCATAGGTATACTTTTGGAGATTGCGGGTCGTTGAATCCGTTCCCACCACCTTTTTCCGGCTTAATAATGTATTCTCCGCTTCCATTTTCCGGCACAACCAACTTAACTGCATTGTAATTACTGAGATAATCAAGAGGATCATCGCCTGAACCTACTTTGTTTATAGGAAAGGTTCCCTCCCAGGGCTCAGGTCTTGATGCGATCCAAACATCTCCCGTGGAGCTCTTCGCCTCCGAAATTATGGCACTACTTGT
>Ga0302117_10001130_pt1 | contig 12542 bp, 11 predicted proteins | sample AG5_322_MG_FD_203112 | JGI IMG/M metagenome (GOLD analysis project Ga0302117, IMG submission 203112) | Marine microbial communities from Western Arctic Ocean, Canada - AG5_32.2 | ecosystem: Environmental > Aquatic > Marine > Oceanic | place: Canada: Western Arctic Ocean | collected 2017-10-01 | reverse complement strand
CAACCCGGGCCAAGCCCAGAAAAAACTCAACATCCTTTGGGCGTGTCTGCTTCAACATAAATGTTCGCATTCGGTCCGTGCTTATTTCGATGGCTGTCTGGCTGGTGATTTGCCCTTCCGAATAGGGTGTCAATGCCGAACTATTGATGTCTTCAAAAACCGGCCCCATGATAAAAAACGTCAAAAATAATGCAAAAGACACCAGTAGCTGGTTGCTCGGTGCCTGTTGTAACGCGAGAGCGGTGCGTAAAAATGACAGCACGATGACAATCCGAGTGAAGCAAGTCATCATGATCATCAGCGAGGGCGCAATCGCCAGAAGCGTGAAGAAAATGACAATCCGAATGCTCAGGTCAAATTCCTGCGGGTTATCCGGGAGTTGAAAGCTGAAACCCAAGCTGTTTGTTGATGTCGTTTGAGCCTGCAAACTGGATTCGCCTATAACGCAAACCAATACAAAGACCAACAAACCAAGGCATTTTTTGGGGCAAATGTTCGAGAGCACACGGGCACACAGAACCTTGGCCGAGTGGATAATCATTCACCTTCCTTTCCAATATGCCTATTCAAGTCAGACAAAAAACTGCCATCGGATTCCGGTTGCACGGTGGTCTTGCCCGGTTTTTCGGAATCAATCTCACGCACTTGGCCAATATCGGTTTTTTCCATGGGCAGATCGCTGAGGAGTTGGAGTCCTGTATTGCTTGCTCCAAGCAAAAACCGCTGTTCACCATAACCAACAACCATCAGTGAATTACGCTGGCCAAGCGACCTCACCTCCACTATTTGCAAGCGATTTTGGCCGCCCCTCAATTGAGGCAGCAGTTTCCACCGCTTAACGGCCCAGGCAAATGCCGCGAAGAGGCCAAGAATCAAAAGCAACAACCCAATAAGTTGCACCCATAATTCTAAGCCCAAACTCTGTCCCGCCGCCAATACGCCGCACTTCACAACAGGCAAATAGTCAACGCCGATAGATTTTGCCTCTACTTCAGCCCCCAGAGGCAGAAGGACAGGAGCAATTACCGAGACCAAGGGCAACCGCGAAATCAACATCATGATGCTTCTTCCGTTAGATCGTGGGGTGTTTCTTCCCCCTCAACCTGAGTCCTGCCAGTTGAAACCTCCGTGATTTTAACGCCAAGATTGCCTTCAACAACTACGATCTCTCCGCGAGCGACCAGTTTGTGGTTGACGAAAATATCGATTGGATCACTTGCAGGTTTATCCAATTGCACGACCGCGCCGATACCCAACTGCAGCAAATCCTTCATTGTCATTTCACAATTCCCAAGCTCCACGGTCAGCTTCACTGGGACATCAAGAAGGAACTCCATTGTGCTTTGATTTTCAGCGGTCGTTGGCATATTATTTAGTTAAATTATTTCCCAATGTACTTTGTGATTTCTACAGCGGATTTGTTCCCCGCACTCCCCAGTCGCCCTACGAACTTGGGGCGATCAGCCAACCGGACCTCCACCTTGTCAAAGGAGTCTGAATTCAGCGGCAAAAAGTCACCCACCTTAAAATTCAACAGATCCTTACTTAAAATCTCAACATCGTTCCATACCGCTGAGACAGGCATTTTCACCTCGTTGTATGCTGAATTCCATGTAGGCATAAGACTCTGCTTGCTTGCCGCATCTTTCTTTTTGACATCGGTGTCCGCAGTAAGTTGTTGAATTAAAGGCTCGCTCATCTTGACAGGCAGCACCAGTTGAACCCGGTCAAAAACATCCCCCATTGTAGCTGTATATTTCAGCACCTTGACCTCTTCATCCGGATCACAGATCGTTAAAAACTTAGGATTGTTCTCAATTCCCAGCAGACGCGGGGTGAGGGTTTCCCTTGTTTTCCAGTTATCCACCCACTCCTGCATGAGAATACGTGAGGCCTGGTCAATCAGGGAATGCTCAACCTCACGCAACGGTCTGTCTGGGTCTATCATGGCACCCAAGCCCCCTAGCATTCGATCCGTAAGCACCAACGCAAGTGATGGGGCAAAATCCAAAACCCCGATCCCTTGAAGAGGATCTATCTTGAATAAAACCAGATGGCACGGTGTAGGAGCATTGTCGGTATATTTCTGGAAGGTCATGGTCGACACCTCTTCCAGCTCCATTGAAAATTCAGCACGTACGAACAGAGAAAGGCGCCCCGCCATGGCTCGTGCAATAGACATGTTATGGGTGCGAAAACGATGAAGATCAGACGATGAAAGGCTGGCCGCCTGGCCAAACACAAACGGAATTACAGCCTCCTCCGGCAACTCCGTTTTTTCACCACGATAACGAAACACATCAACCAACCCTTCAGGGTTGGTTGCCGAAACACCATCATCCATGGCTTCAGGGGCAACCATCATTCAGAAAGCGTTTCATTGGTGCGTAAAGTAAGGCAAAAATACCTCCTCTACAGGATCCCCCTCTAGAAGGCCCCCCAATATGTGGTCATAGCTTCGTACTTTCATAAAAACTATGTTTAGTTTAGATTTCAACTGATCCAGATGCACTTTCTCAGGCGCATTCAAGTCATCTTCATCCAGTCCGACAAAGTAACTTCGAGCTGCTGCAACGAGCATCGAGTTGAATTTACCTAAATGATCCTGCATCAATTTCGCCCCCGTATCATCATGCACTGTAGTCTTCAAAAGGAACCCCACCTTAGCGCTTAAAACCTTGTTATTCCCCCCCTTGATGTTTACAAGAATGGATTCCTCCAACTCGAATGGAACCTTCATCTTCTTGCTGGAACCTCCGTGGTCTGTACTATGCGAACTTCCCTCTTCTTGGTGCCCGTCACCGCTTAGCTCCGTTGACACCTCTTTCTCTACCGGGTTTAAAGCTGGTACTACCATGAAATTGAATATACCGGCAATGCCTGCAACAATAATGATTGCTGCTAAAATCGGTCCCATGATGCCACCGCTCTTTGGAGGCGGTTCTGATGCTATGACCTCTGCTTCAGGTTGTGGATTGGGTTCTGCCATTTTACTTTGTCTCCTACTTTGAAAATCAAGCAGCAGGAGGATTATGAACCTAACGCTTTACCGTTTCAACCGGAGAAGTTCCTGTAATATTTGATCACTGGCCGTCACCATCCTGGCGTTGGCCTGAAACGCCCGTTGCGTTGTTATCAGCTTGGAAAACTCCCGTGCAACATCCACGTTTGACAACTCCAGCGCACCCGCCTCTATTCGGCCAAAACCGTCACTGCCCGCTGTGCTCCATTCAGAAGCTCCGGCATTTTCCAAATTGGAATACATGTTCCCGCCCTCTTTGTCCAACCCCTGCTGATTGGTGAACTTACGTAAAAGGATTTGCCCTCGCGTATATTGAGTACCGTCTGTTAACATGACATTCACGCGCCCGGCCGTGTCAACATTCACATTTTGAATTTGAGCAGTAGTAGTTATAGCCACCTTGATAAGTGAAGAATTGTATAGTGACCCATTGTCTATCTTAATGGCGCGCGTCCTCGAAAAGGCGTCCTCGGATGAATTATGTATCGTAAAGCTCTTTTCTCCTTTTACACTTACATAGAAAGTTTGACTGAAGCCTCCTTGCCCATCCTGATCATCCTGATTACTGAGCGGCGTAAACCCTTCATGGCTTAATCGGTCGATACCGGTTAAATCCGCCCCCCCTACAATCGCCGACCCGGTCAGTTTAATCCGACCGGCAACAGGCATGCCTTTTTCTATTGATAAAATTCTTAATTCCTTGCCCAGCCCAAGATTCAAAATCGCCCCGGTTTGAATTGGGGCTAACGTTGCAAAATCATTTGCATCTATGTCAAAAGACCATTCATCGACAGCTCCCGTTGTTGCTATATTGTTCAGATCAACAGTTGTAGGAAGGGACATAAGAGGTGCCATCGTAAATTTAGTATCATTAGCCAAGCTTGGCGCTGGCGTCCTTCCTGCAACAGTACCAGTGATTACATACTTTGTCGGCGCATCCTCAGGTGCGGGGGAGGATGGTACTACTGACTTAATAACGAACTCCTTGCCAAGGCCAAAATTAAGTACTTTCCCCTCCGACATTGAGGTTAAATAATCATCGGCACCCACTTCTATCGACCAAGTCCCGGGTGTCAGCTCCTTCATCGTACTAGGCACTATACTTACAGAGTTAGGGATATAAAATCGCACATTGTCACCGTCTTTCAAGCCGTGAGATTCACCGGAACTAATGGTGTTCTCTTCATTTATACCGAGAGTATGCACCCCCTCATACGAAGCTAATTTCTTTATGATACGCATCCCGGTTATGGCGATTTCATCAGCCGGGACGCTTTTGGCCAAATCATGACCCTTAGTTATATCTGTTGTCGCTGTATGCAGATCATCGTATAGCAGGAGTTTGTTGTCATCAACCACCCGCACGTAGTATGGAGTGGCTTCCTGAAGTTCTTTACCGGGCATATCTCCTTCGGACTTGAAAACAACGATGTTGCCGGTCTTAAAACCGTGCGCCTTGGCCAAGACAATTGTCTTGTTATCCGTCGAACCCCTTAAAACATCCACAGAAGCCATAAAGTCACCGCGGTCAAACTTGATGTCTCCAATCGCACCAGGGTTGTTTATGTAATCAGCTACACCCTGTACCCGCATCCCCATGTTGTTCACAAGGTTGCCATTCTTATCCAGGCGGAAATCACCCGCTCTGGTGGCAAACGATACTCCACCGGGTGCCCCTTTGTCGCTCGAGTCTGGCTGCGCAATGGTTTGTGCACCCAAGCCATCATCGGCAGCTCCTTTTTGGGCACCAATCGCCTCAGTGCCATACTTCTTGACGATAAAATAACCGTCACCGGCGAGGGCAAGATCAGTAATTTTACCGGTCTGGTTGATGGCTCCCTGACCAAAAATTGTTGTCACAGAGTTTGTTGCAACACCATTGGAAACAGCGACACTGGAACTTCCACTAGTGTTTCCTTCATCAGGTGTAGAAGGGCGGATAGTCTGCGTAAGAGCCTCAGCAAAATCTACGCGTCCGCTCTTAAAACCGACGGTGTTCAGGTTAGCCAGATTATTCGCTATTACATCCAGGCTGGTTTGGAAATTTCTAATTCCACCGACACCGGTATTTAGTGATCGTATCATTTTAGTTTTTTGTTATCTTCCTAAACCTTTTTGAGCTCTCTAATCTGAGCCCCCCTTTTTGAGGGACTCCTCCGAAATACTTAATGAATTTTTGACAGCGACTACCTTGTCAAGCGCGTAAGGATACCCCCCCACTACCATTTTGGGGCCGTCGGAATCAATCAACACTTTACTCACTTTCCCGAATATTACCCCGTCATCCCCTGACAGCAGTTCGACTTCTTTTCCGATCATGGAGATGGCCTCCTGATTCGCACTTTGCTGCCTGATTAACGAAATTTCAGACTGGGTTTCCTTGGCGTTCTCCAAGGCTGTGAATTCAGCCATTTGAGAGATAAAAGCCGTATCTGTCACCGGATTCAGGGGGTCTTGCGTTGAAAATTGAGTTATCAGCAACTTTAAAAAATCATCTTGATTCAGGACTTTTTTTGCAGAGCTATATTCTATTTGCGGCCCGGTTTCAAGGGCACTGTACCTGACGTCACTGTTGGGGCTAAGTCCTGGAATCATTTGTTATGCCCAACTCTCGAAGGTTGCATCCGCCATTCTTGGTTTTCGATTCGTGCGCTTGGCCTTCTGTGGCTGTTTCGCCTCTTTTTCAAATTCTGCCATCAATTCACCGAGTTCATCGGAAAACCAAGATTCAGTTCCCCGCTGCGATTCATCGGATTGCCGCCCATTCTTCCCGTTGAACAGGGTATCGCCATTCTCTTTTTGACCGTTGCTAATTAACGATTTCAAGTCTACATCCTTTTCGGCCAATGATGCCTGTAACTCACTCCAACCGCTACTCAATAGGGCCTGACTCCCACGATCCAATCGAGCTTGCACAACAAGTTGAGAATCCGTCATACGCAGATCCAACTGAATCCGCAGACTGTCAAAAGGTTCAATCGTCATCGCCCATCGAGCGTTATTCATGCTGCGAAACGCCTCGACCGCGCTCATTATTTCCCGATACACAATCGCTCTTGCAGCAGCTTGACCTTTCGGCTGATTCGACTTTGTTTGAACAGTCTGCAAGTCAACTTCCATCTGATTCAGTCGATTGGCCAAATCGTTGCGAACTGCGATATCCTTGATGTGACTCAAGTCCGATCGTCCAGCTTCAAGCATTTCGGCCGCTATGAACGCATGACTCTTGGCCCCATCGGATACAAAAGATCCCCCAAGAGGCAGGTTCTGCCTCGGGACATCGTTTGAAAGCTCCGTTTTGCCGGTCAAGTTCATCTCGGATTTTGAAAAAGCAGCTTCTATGCCACCGGAACCGGACTTGATTCCAACGTTGCCGGTTCTTTGTGTTTTCTTTAAGGATGCTATGGACTGCTCCAGCATGCGTTGAGTTGGTCGAGTTTGAGTTCCAACGCTGGGATGGGGACTTTTAGACTTTATCACCGCCCCTAACGCCTGTGTCGCAAACGATTGATTAATAGTCGCTTGAGGTTTTTTATTGTTAGGATTTTTCAGCTTTACCCCATCGGCCAACGGGTGGCTGCTTGATGGAGTTTGAGGCTTCTGTATGCGCTGAATCAGAGATGACTGATGACTCAGTCCTTGATTGTTAAATTTGGCTGGACTAACTGTGTTTGCGGCTAGTGTTATGGATTTTAATACAGAAACCAGCTTTGAAACCTCACCCGTTTTAGACTTTGGTGATGAAGCAACCATTGTGGATACAATGTCCTGATTTTTGCCATTACCCTGATGACGGGGCAGTTGTCTAACTGGCTCCTTTTCAGAGTCTGCATCGGAAACAGAATTGGCTTGAAACCCCAAGTGACGCACAATGGGCTTAGGTGCCATGCGGTTTAATTCGATTCCATTCTTTTCGCTGGAGTTATCCCCTTCCATCGCTACCCCGACTGTCGTCAAAGTCTTGTGCTTGACTGCCCCAACCCCTTCACTCTTCCCGTTCAGTTCTCCAGCGGATGAAGTTGAGACGTGATCTGAATGTGCCTTATAATTGACCTTTTTTTTCTGAGATACCGCAGGATTCAGAAGGCTTCCGGACTTCTCCCCTTTTGTCTCTGGTCTCACGGCCACATTAACTGATACACCCTTTGAAACCTTCAAGCCAGTTTCAGATGTCAACCCGTTGATTGGCGCTTGGCCAAGCGGATCTATTTTAATATTCGCAAAAGGTTGATGAGTATTAGGCGAATGTGCAGCTTGCCGTTTTGAGACTGCTACATGCTTGGGCTTGAGCGCTGAAGGCGGGTTGACATTACCGCTGTTTTGGCTCTTTACCGCAACTGGTTCTGATGTGTTATTTTGAACTAGAAGCTCCTGTCTCGAAGGACGGCTCATTTTAGTGCCGGTCAAAGATGGGGGCTGAACAAGCGTTAAATTAGATTTGGAAGCATTGAGGGCGACCTTGTTGAGCGGCATCCGCATGGCCCTTTGTGCAACAGCACGTCCCTCCTTCTGCGAAAATGACTTTAGCCTGTCTTTAACCGTGACAGGTTTAACGGCAGTAGTGACCTTCGAAGCATCACTCAATTGCTGTTTAGGAGCACCTTGTAACGCTGGCACTCTTGGAGCATTCTCTCCGCTTGACCTCTCCTGCCTTATTTGATGTTGAACTATTTTTATTCTCCCTACTCCCCGCGCATCAATTACGTTTACGGTTGTCGGTGCAGGCCGTCTCCCATGGTCTAAAACGGTCTTAATCTCTTTGGGCCTAATTCCCCGCACCTTGGGTCGAGACAGGTCGATTGACTCTGCCGATTTATTATTTCCGGCCGTGTGTGCTTCAGCCAGGTTCTTCGCTCCACCGGCATTAAACTTTTTGGACCCACCCCCACTTAAGCCCTCTTTCTCCGCCAGTGAGTTGTTGCTGCTATCAACCGCTGTCTTAATTGGTTTCGTAAAATTCTGTGGTTCAATTTTCGAGGAGATTTTTGCTGCTGAAACCGTTGAGGCTTTAACTGGTTTTAATTGTCCATCAGCCGTTGTGCTTTCTAATATATTTAAATTCTTGGGCTTACCCGCCAATGAAACCTTTGCCGCCAGTTGTGTTGCAACCTGTTGTTGCGCTTGGCCAACCGCTTCAACAGGGCCTCCCCGGTCATCTGGCACATTAGATTTCTTTTTGGTTACGGCGGCGTGTTTTGACGCCATGCCGGCTGGCTTGGCTTCCGCTTTGCCTAGCCTGTTTTTAGAGCGAACGACTGGGGAGCGGCTTGGCTTGGTTCCGTTAAGAACTCCTTTTGCTCTGCCTTGGGAACCGCTGACTGATTGTGCATCCGTTGCAGTCTGCCTGCTCTTCGGCTCTTTCTTTGAGCGCAGGAACTGCTGGAATGTGGCTTTATCGGCAAGTTTGCCGCTACCGCGTCCTATATTCGGCAAACCGGATTCAGACTTGGCGTTAGCCTTGATCTGGGGGGGTTGGATGTTTACCGATACCACTTGACTCTATTTTATTGGGGCCGACTCCAGCCCAATTCTATTGAATTCCTTTAAAATGTCAGAAGCTAATTTCTGGTCTTCTTCCGTTCCGCTATTTAATTCACTGATCAACCCCGCCTGCTCTGTCACCTGCATTAAAAAAAGCAGCTTGGCGCATTGCCTTGAATCCGCCTCGCGACGCAAGGAAACCACCGCGTTGGCGGGCGTCATGTTCGTAAGGACTTGGGCGCGGGTCCGATAACCATTTTCTTCAGTCACCTTTATCAAGTTCACCGCATCGAGAAGTTTGTCGCTCAAGTCTATGCGTGCCCTTGCAATCTCGTTGGTTAGGTTGGATAAATTGTTCCAGTTCAAACTCAATTCAGTCTCAATATTTGATATTCGATCCTCCCTTTTTTGCACATCCTTCAAGCGCCGTTGCAATTCAAGCATGAGTGTGTGCACATCGGGGTTGTCAAACGTCATGGCACCCGAGGCAACCATGCTTTGGATTTCAGTGGCACTTAATCGAGTTTCTTCGGGTGTTGGCTCAGAGAATTTTGTGATCGGGGATTCTTTGTGTTTTTGCGTTGTCTCGTGCAGTTCCGATTCAGCTTGAACCATTGCTTCAGCTTTGCCCATTGCATATTCATCGATGACAGGCATCACCCAGAACTTGGTCACAGCAGCAATCCCCCCGACTATCAACAGGGCTATAATAACTGGAACAATCAGCTTCTTCATTGTTTACACAAAATTCGCACTTAAATTGCCAGCACTGCCCTGTATCATCAATTCGTCCAGTTCATTCTGTTCCTCTCGGATCCATTTAGCCTCATGCTCTAACTTGCGCTTAGTACGAATTTTTTCCATGGCCTCCAATTTCCGGCGAGCCGCGATCACTGCCTTCCGGCATGCTTCAACTCTGGCCAAATAACCCTCAAGCGTTGACTGGCGATTTGTCCTTTCCTGCTCAAGAGAAACCATGAACTGCCGCAATTGTAGAATCAGCCCTGAATATGACCCGCTTGACATCGCCTCTCGAAAGCCCTGACGCGCCTGTTCAATTCGCTGAACGATTTGCTCAACGTTTTGTTGCTCTCGATTCAATTGCAACATTTCGCGAGCCAAGTGGTCATTAGCCCGATCAACAGCTTCCTGCCTGAGGTTGTAGACACTTTCGAGAGTGAAACGGAATGGCTTTATTTTCATGTTCCAGAGGGGTTAATCGAACGAGACTCACTAACCCCTTCTTTCTGTGGTGGATACGCCAGCGAGAGCACATGCCCAAGCTCCTCCCAATTAGGGGGAGCCTGTGTACGGTCATCCACAGATTGTCTTAAAAAGCTCATCAACGGATCATGTGCACGGATGGCCGCATCCACCCTTGTGTTGGATCCGGACTGATACGCACCAATATTGATTAAATCTTGATTCTTTTGGTAATGAGCAAGCAAGTCTCGCGCTTTTCCTGCCCTTTCCAGTTGCTCATTCGACAGCAAATCCCGGGCCAAGCGGCTGTTACTTTGGAGTATATCGAGGGCTGGATAGTGATTTTGCATGGCCAATTCACGGGTCAATATCAAGTGACCATCCAAAATGGACCGAACGGAATCCGCTATTGGATCGTTCATGTCGTCGCCTTCAACCAAGACCGTAAAAAGCCCGGTGATGCTCCCTTTGTCATCCATGCCAGCCCTCTCAAGCAGGCGAGGCAAGAGTGCAAACACGGATGGTGTATAGCCTCGTGAGGAGGGGGGTTCACCAATCGCCAGACCAATTTCACGTTGGGCCATGGCAAATCGGGTGATTGAGTCCATCATCATCAATACTTTTTTGCCCTGACTACGAAAATGTTCGCTAATCGACATCGCTAGGAATGCGCCTTTGACTCTTGCCAGCGCCGGTTCGTCAGAAGTGGCAACCACGACAACAGATTTTTTTCTGCCTTCATCCCCGAGATCGCGCTCGATGAACTCACGAACCTCACGACCGCGTTCTCCGATTAGCGCGATGACATTGACGTCCGCATCTCCACGGCTTGCCATCATGCCAAGCATGGTGGATTTCCCCACTCCGCTCCCCGAAAAGATACCCATTCTTTGCCCCACACCGATTGGGGTAAAAGTATCAACGGAACGAATACCCGTTTGAAACAGTTGATCGATTCGAGATCGAGTAAGCGGGTGAGGTGTGCTACGTCTAAGCCCTGTGGTTTCAAACTTGGATGGCGAGGGCAGCCCATCCAACGGATTCCCCAACCCGTCCAAAACTCTCCCTAGAAGTTCCTCACCTACGGGAATCTTCAGCGAAGCCCCAGTGGCAACAATCTCGCAACCCGGATAGATCCCATCCATCTGGCCAAGCGGCATCAGCAGAAGGTTTTGGTTCCGAAAACCAACAACTTCAGCCAGCACCCCATCAGACTGATTTACAGATTCCAGTCTGCAGATTTCGCCGATGGCTGCCCTTGGCCCCTGCGATTCAATTACCAATCCGATGAGCTGGACCACCCTCCCCCGGTGCTCCACCATTTGAAGGTCAACCAAATCCGACTGAGCACGAGTGATCAGTTTTGGGGCGATCAATTCTTCACCAGTCGGGTGCGTCATACCATCACTGCCTGCTTGAGAAGTTTAGCCTTGGTTTCTCGCCGGGCGTCCACTAACCCGTAATGCGTATCCAGCAAGCAACCACCGCGTGTAACATCGGAGGATGGCTTGAAAAGAACCTTGTCGGTGCCTTGAGTGTCATCCAGCAATTCAGAATCCCCCTGGGTCAACAGATCCAAATCGTCCGGATGCAGGAGTACAACGATTTCGGCGTCCTTCTCCGCCTTGGCTAAGGCGTCCTTTACCACGCTCTCTACCAACGTTTTGTCGATCGGCAAGTCAGCCACTATTTTGGTGGCAATATCTGCCGCGAGATTAATGACATGTTTCTCCAGCGACTCGAGCATCTTGGGCACTTGGGTGCCAAGATCGTTCCTGATATTTTCGCAAAAATCCGCGAGTTCCTTGTCTTTCTTTGTCACGTACTCAGCCTTCATCAACTCTAGTCGCTCCTGAAGATTTGATTCAGCCTCCTGCTTGCCCCGCGCGTATGCCGCCTGTTCCGTAATTTGAAGGTCTTCTTTCGAGACAAGTTCGACATGTCGAAAAGGCGAGCTTTCACTGGATATACACACGTCTTTCAAGTAGCCGTTGAGTTGTTCGACCGCTTCCCCCTTCTGTTGTTCTTCCAGTTCTATCATTACTCTATCAGGATAATTCCAATTCGCCTGAGTCTTCCATCTCTCGTATCACCACGACAACAGATTCCTGAGCTGCGTTGATATCGGCCAGTTTCACCTTCCCGAGATTCTCCATTTCTTCCCGGACACTTTCGGCAGCGCGCTTGGACATCGCACCCAGCAACGCTTCTCTCACGCGGTCGGTGGCGGCGATCAAAGCCAAAGGTAGTCTGTCGGCATCCACCTGCGTCATGGCCTTTTGCAGTACCCGGTTGTCCAAGTCCGCCAAATCGTCGAAAGTAAACATCTTCGACTTGATCTCCCGAACTAAGTCGGGGATCCGCTCATCCATGTTATTCAGGATCTCATTCCGTGAGTCCTTTGCCATGTTTTTAAGCACCGAGGCGGCAGATTGGTACCCCCCTGTCTGGTTCAGTGACCGGGTGATCTTACCCCCAATTTTTTTCGACAGGGTCCGGCCAACGGTCTCCACCACCTCAATCGGGGTTGGCGCCAGCTTGGCCAAGCGCTCAATAACCGTTTCACGAATAGATTCTGGAAGCCGAAGAAGTACGTCCCCCGCCTTGGCCGGCGGCAAGTAACTCAACACAAGCGATATGGTCTGGGCCTGCTCTTCCTTGATCAGGTTGGTGATGCCAAGCGGATCCATGTCGATGATCTGCTGCATTGCGGCCACCGAGGTTCGACTCATCGAAACACGACCGATGATCTCCTCCGCCTCGAACATGCCGACGGCCTTCTCGAGTACTCTTTTTGTGTATTCCTCGCTCCCCTCAAGGGAGGAGATGGACTCGA
>Ga0302117_10001129_pt1 | contig 12551 bp, 10 predicted proteins | sample AG5_322_MG_FD_203112 | JGI IMG/M metagenome (GOLD analysis project Ga0302117, IMG submission 203112) | Marine microbial communities from Western Arctic Ocean, Canada - AG5_32.2 | ecosystem: Environmental > Aquatic > Marine > Oceanic | place: Canada: Western Arctic Ocean | collected 2017-10-01 | reverse complement strand
TGATGGTTTGGTAGCCGCTTGAGATCGCGGCGGCGTTGCCGGGCAGTTTTTCGAATTGCGTGGCGAGAGCGAGGGCGGCTTCGCGGACTTGGGCGTTGTTCATAAACATCAACGCTTGGGGCGCGATAATGGTGGCAGGGCGGTTGCCTTGGCTGACGAGTGGCTCGGGGGAATCGAAAAGCTGCATCGAGGGGATGAGTTTGCTGCGTTTGATCATGAAATAAATGCTGCGCCGTTTCATGCGCACATCGAGCGTGCCCGCGCCGAACATCCGCGCATCGAGTAGTCCGCTGACTTTGAGGAGGCTGTCGCGGATGGCTTCGGCTTCGAGGCGTCGCGGGGTACGGCGCCAGTGCAGCGTGTTCAGTGGATTGGCCTTCACCTTGGCGGCGTCATGCGCGGCGCTTTGGCGGTAGGTCGCGCTCATCACGATTTTTTTGTGCAGCGGCTTGAGCCGCCAGCCGTTGGCGATCAACTCGCCGGCCAGCCAGTCGAGCAGCTGCGGATGCGTCGGCTCCTCGCCCTGCAGCCCGAAGTCATTGGGCGTGCTCACAATGCCGCGGCCGAGGTGATGCTGCCAAAGGCGGTTCACGATCACGCGCGCAAGCAGATGGCCCGCGCCGTTTTGCGTGTCGGTCATCCAGTTGGCCAACGACCGCCTTCGATAGCTGGTGCGCCCGCCCTCGGGAGGTGCGACCTGCCATGATTTTTCGTTTTTGCCGCCGCGCATCAGCACCTGCAAAAAGCCCTGCGTGGCCTCGCCCTGTTTCTGGTTTGGATCGCCGCGCTTCAGGAAATAGGTTTGCTTGTAAAAATGCGGAAAGCCACGCCCATCGGCGTGGTGCTTGGTGGGCTTGAAGCCTTCGCTGGTCACCTGCACTTTTTCCATCTTCGGCTGTGGCTTGGCCGCGAGATGCTGCTGCACCTTGGCGTCCAGCTTCGTCCACTCCGCGTCCTGTGTCCGGTAAATTTTCAGCAACTCCGCGCGCTGCCTGGCGTTGAGCTTGTCCGCGCCACCGGCCTTTTTCAGGGTCTCCATCAACATGGCCAGCAAGGCCGCGCGCGCGTCGCCCTTGATGGCCACCGGCTTGGGCGCGGCAGTCACGGCGAGGCGCGGCCGGCCGATGGTATGGCTGGTGTTCACGAAGAAATCCATTTCCACCGTCAGCACCGTGCCACCCTCAAAACCAATCGGCGCGGCAAATTCAAATACCGCCGCTTGTTCCTTGCCGATGCCGCCGACATCCACTGCCCAGCCGGACCTGCGCTTGTCGCCATCAATCGAGCTGGCCACCGACAGGCCGCCGGTGTTCTGCTGGTGTGTGGCCCTGGGGTTTACCAGTTTCACTGGCTGCCGTTTGCCGCCCTTTTTCGGCGTGGCAAACACGCGGATGTCGCTCAGCGCAAAGTTGCCGTTGACCGCGCGCCCGGGGCCGTTGTGTTTCATGGAGTTATGCGTCAGCGCCTCGATGCGGATGGCGTTCAGGCCGGTCGCCTGCAAATCGGCGGTGAGCACCCAGCGGTCGTTGCCGGGGTTTTTTCCGCTTAACAGGAATGAGCCGTCGGCTTGTTTGGTGAAGGTTGCGCCGTCGAGTGACTTGGGCTGGAGATGGTCGAGGATCATCCACTGGAATTTTTTCGCGGTAAACTTGGGCGGATTTTTCGCCCACGCGGCAAAGCGCCCGGGCAGCTCATTCTTTTCCCACTTGGCCAGCGCGGCCACAAGCGGCGTGTGTTCCATTTCCCAATTGGCTGCAGCGGTGCTGATGTCGCCGTTGACGGGCAGCTCAATTTCGCTGCGGATGGTGGTGGCGAAGGTGTTGATGAAGCGGTAGTAATCGCGCACCGGGATGGGATCGAACTTGTGATCGTGACAGCGCGCGCAGCCGATGGTGAGGCCGAGCATCGCGGTGCCGGTGGTGTTGGCCATGTCATCAAGTTCATCGTAGCGCGCGGATTCAAATTCTTTTTCGGTGAGCTGCGTGGGGAACACGCCCGCGCCGAGGAAGCCGGTGGCCATCATGGCGAGCGGCTTGTCCGGCGCAAACTCGTCGCCGGCGATTTGCCATTTCACGAACTGATCGTAGGGCATGTCGGAGTTGAGCGCCTTGATGACGAAGTCGCGATAATGAAAGGCAAACTTGCGGTCGTAATCCTGTTCAAAGCCGTGGCTCTCGGCAAAGCGCGCGACGTCCAGCCAATGGCGGCCCCAGCGTTCGCCGTAATGTTTGGAGGCGAGCAGTCGGTCGACGACATTTTCCAGTGCCGATTGGCGATTGATGAGTGATGCCTTGAGGAAGTTGTCCACCTCCTTCGGCGTGGGCGGCAGGCCGATCAAGTCGAAGTACAATCGCCGTATGAGCACGCGCGGCTCGGCGGGGCCATTGGGCGTGATCTTGGCTTCCTCAAGTTTGCGCAGCACGAAGCGGTCGATTTCGTTGTGGGTCCACTTTTTGTTTTTGACCAATGGCGCACTGGGTTTTTTGAGAGGCGCGAACGACCAGAAGTTCCGGTCATCGTCGGTAACTTGCATTCCTTTTGTGAGGCCGGGCTTGACGATGAGCGGCTGGTCATAAGGCGCGCCGAGGTCGATCCACTGTGCGATTTTTTGAATGGCGTCGTCCGGTAGCTTCGGATTCTTGGCGGGCATATTGGGTTTCTCGAGATGAGAAATGAGGCGGAACAGGAGGCTCTCCTTTGCCTTACCCGGAATGACGACGACCCCTTCGTCACCACCTTTGATCAGACGTTCGCGCGTGGTGAGGTCCAGCCCGCCTCGCGTTTTGTCGCCGCCGTGGCATTTCACGCAGTGCTGTTTCAGCACCGCGCGCACATCGTTCTTGAACAGCGTCAGCCCGCGAGTCATTTCCGCCGCGTGCTTTTCTGAAACCGGCGGGGCTGCGGTCAATTGAAAGGCCAGCAACGCGCCAAAATAAATCCACCGTGTCATGAGCAAATTATGACGTGGGCGCGGCGGGATTCAATCAAAAGCTGTGCGTCATTTACCGATGGTGCGGATTAGCGATGTGGATTTTCATACCATAACACAGCGTTAAATTCGCGTTCTTCGCAGGTGAGCAGATCAAGGTCGCCATCGCCGTCGAGGTCCAGTAACTCGATGCGGTCAAATTTAATGCCCGCGGGACCTCCGATGTTGTGGTCGACCCATTTTCCACCTTTTTGTTTGAGGTAAAATACACCGCTCTTTTCTCCGTGGGCCAGTTCGCACGTAACGACGATTTCCGGATGCCCGTCTCCATCCAAATCCGCCGCGCGAGCGGCTTTAGAGGTCCCGTATTTTTTAGGTGGAAAAACAATCTTCTCGGATTGCCAACGCTTCCGAACATCCCGTCCGGGCCGAAGCACAAACACTTGATTGGGGCGAGCCGCGGCGTAAATTTTTTTGTCCTGTGAAATGGAAATAAACATCGCCTCCTTTCCATCAACCCCAATGCGGTGCGCGGCCCAACGGCGAGTGGGGTTGGCCTGCATCGGTTTGAGCCCGGGATTTTCCAGCCACAAGATTCCGGAGGATTTGCCCTTGCGATCGGAGGCTAGCACGTCGAGGTCGCCATCGCCGTCGAGGTCATGTTTAACCAGCGACATGATCCAGCCGGCATCGTACCAGCGATGGAATTGCCACGCCTTCATGTCGCGTGGTTTTTTTGGCGAACGCAGCCAACCGATGGAAGCCCCCGCACCTTTGGAACCAAGCACGAGGTCGATGCCACCGCCATTGATTTGTAGTGGCAGCGCAAACATCCACGATTGTTTGCCCCGCGTGACAGGAACGATTTCCGTGCGCCAAGGCAGCACTTCACGCTGCGGATCATTCACGGGTGACCAATGGAAAAATACCGAGCGCGTGCGGCCTTCGCAGCAGCTCACTACATCGGCATCGCCGTCGCCATCCAGATCAGCAAACAAAGCGTCCTCGGGCGAGTTCACTTTGCCTACCTCCACGCGCGGCCACGGCTGTTTTACTTTGGCTTTGCCAGGATGAAAATACGCCCGTACCACACCGCCTTCTTCCCAACCAGTGGCTATGTCCGGTCGCCCGTCGCCATTAATATCCATCAGCCGGACGCCATCGGCGCCGCGCGAGGTGTTATCGATGATGTGCCGTTTCCATGGGGCAGCTGAGGCCATGCCGGTGCATATTAACAGGCAAATCAACCCAAGCATCTTCGCGAGAGAAACCGCATTCATTCCGGCAAGTGAACCATGTTGGCTCAGAAATGACCAACGGAATTCATTGGAACCCCCTAAAACCTCATAAAAAGAGCCAGTATTTTTCAGTTTGGCTCGACTTGGCATGAAGTTCGCTGGGGCAGGAATCATGCCAAAAAATAAATCTATTTATAAAAAAACTATTGCGCGTAAATCGATTTGTGTTATTTTTGGGTAACCCCAAAAGGTTATAACATTATGAAAAAACTCATTACTCCCCTGCTGTCGGCCGCCATTATTTTAGGCGGGTTATTCATCAGTACATCGGCGCGCGCAGATGACGAAAAATCTGCCACCGAAAAACCAGCCAAAAAGAAGCGGGAGTTTCTCCCGTTCCGCGGCCAAATCAAAGCTGTGGATGTTGAGAAAAACACCATCTCGTTGAACGCCGCGAAAGGTAAACCGGCTCGCGTGTTCGGGTTGGCGAAGGATGCGAAGCTGACGTTGGATGGCAAACAATCGAAACTGGCGGATATCAAAGTGGGTATGTACGTCGGTGGCAGCTATAAGCGTATCTCCAAGACGAAAACTGAAGCTCGCACGGTGAATGTTCACACAAAAAAGCCCGAGAGAAAAACGAAACCAAAGAAAAAGGAAGACAAGAAATAGGTTTCACTTCCAATCACGCCGGTCCGTTGCGGGCCGGTTTTTTTATGCCTTTATGCCCGTGGATGAAACTGATCGTGAACATCGCGCAACCGTTCACCGGCGACGTGGGTGTAAATCTCCGTGGTGTTAATACTGGCGTGGCCGAGGAGTTCTTGGATGACCCGCAAGTCCGCTCCGCGTTCGAGCAAATGCGTTGCGAAACTGTGGCGTAGCATATGCGGGGTGACGTTGCGCTTGATGCCCGCGCGTGCGGTGCGCGTTTTGATGCGGGCCCACATGGTGGACTGCGCGAAGGCGGTGCCGCGTTGGGTGAGAAATACGTTGGCGGGTGAGCGCGGCGAAAGCAGTTTCGGCCGACCGGTGTCGAGATAGCGAGTGAGGGCGGTTACGGCGTGCTCGCCCATCGGCACGACGCGTTCCTTGTTGCCCTTGCCGATGACGGTGACGAAGCCTTCCTTGAGGTGCAGTTGTTCCAGCCGTAGCCCGCGCAGTTCGGCCAAACGCAAGCCCGAGGCGTAGGCAAGCTCGAGGATGGCGGTGGTGCAGAGATCGGTGGGCGAGGCTTCGGCGGGCGGGGTGAGGAGTTTTTCGATGTCGAGATTGGACAATGCTTTTGGCAGTCGTTTCCAACGGCGGGGCAAGGTGAGGTTTCCCGCGATGTTTAATAAAACAATTTGTTCTTCAGCGGCGAATTTATAAAACGCCCGCAGCGCGGCAATTTGCAGGTAAATGGAATCGGGACTGAGCTGCTCGCCCTGCGCCGGGGCATTGCCTTCGGGTTTGCGGCGGCGTTCGTGCTGGAGAAATTGCGTGAGATGCTTGCGTGTGACGGACTCCCAATCGTCGATGCCTTCCCTTTCGGCCCAGTCGACGAAGCGGTTCAACAGTGCGGCATAAGTTTTTTGCGTGTGTTCCGCCTGCCCTTTTTCATGGCGGATATACTGCAAAAAATCTTCAATGGCGGCGTGCATTTTATTTGAGCCAGTATTCCGGTTTGCGGTGCAGGTGCATAACGGCGGCGACGAAGATTATTTCGTCATCAACCCGATAAATAATTCCGTACGGGAATTGCATCAAGAGGCATCGACGGTAAGCGTTGGTGATAAGGCGGCATCGGTTTGGATCCTGCGCGATGGTGCGGGATGCCTGCTCAAGTCGCCCGAGAAATTCACGGCCCAATCCTTCCTGTTGGGTTTCGTACCACGCGGATGCCTCCTGCATTTCGCGTTTGGCATTGCGGGAGAAAACTATTTCCATCCCAGCTCGCGGCGGATTGACTCGAATACTTCTGTGCCCGGTATGCCTTCCGCCTCGCCGCGCTTCCAGGCTTGGTAGCGACGATCGGCTTCTTCAACCCAAGCAGCATCAATTTCCGTGAGCGGTTCGCCATCGAGGCTTTGCAATAAGTTTCCCGCCAATTGCTCGCGCTCGGTGGCTGGCAGGGCCATGGCCTGCATGGAAATTTCTTCCGCATTCATGACGTCAGTGTGAAGCAAAATTATGACGAGTCAAGCGCGCCGCATTCACAACTCCGTTCCGGTGAGGCGTTGGTAGGCTTCGAGGTAGCGGGCTTGGGAGCGTTGGATGAGGTCGTCAGGCAGCACGGGGCCGGGGGGGGTCTTGTCCCAGTCAAGAGTTTCAAGGTAGTCGCGGACGTATTGTTTGTCGAAGGCGTGTTGGCCTCGGCCGGGCTCGTATTCGTCCAGCGGCCAGAAGCGGGAGCTGTCGGGGGTGAGCACTTCGTCGATGAGCACGAGCTCGCCATCGATGCGGCCGAATTCGAATTTGGTGTCGGCGATGATGATGCCGCGTTCGCGGGCGTAGTTGCGCGCTTCGGTGTAAATTTGCAACGAAAGGTCACGCACTTTTTCGGTCGTCTCACGGCCTTCGATTTCCACGGCTTGTTCGAAGGAAATATTTTCGTCGTGGCCTTCGTCGGCTTTGGTGCTGGGGGTGAAGAGCGGCTGCTCAAGCTCGGCGGATTCCAGCAAATCATCGGGCAAGGGGATGTCGCACACGGTGCCGTTCTTTTTGTATTCCTTCCAGCCGCTGCCGGTGATGTAGCCGCGCACGATGCATTCGATGTTCAGCGGCTCGGCTTTTTTGACAACCATACTGCGGCGGGCAAGATGGGCGAGGCTATCGGGCAAGCCATCGGCCACGCGGTGGTTGGGCACGAGATCGGCATATTTATCGAACCAAAAATGCGAAATTTGCGTGAGCACTTCCCCTTTGCGAGGGATGCCGTTGGGCAGCACGACATCAAACGCGCTGACGCGATCGGAGGCGACAAAGAGGAGGTGCTCTCCCATGTCAAAAATTTCACGGACTTTGCCGCTTTTGATTTTGGTCAGTTCAGGAATATCCAGCTCTAGCAATGCGTCATTGGGCATGCGCGGGAGTATCCAAAAGATCGGCCTCACGGCAAGCGGGGAAAATTCACAATCCATTCACTGCCCGCCGACAACCTCGACACTGCACCGCTTCGCCGTTATTTTCGGCGCGTGAATATTATGGTCACCGGCGGCGTGGGGTTTATCGGCTCGCACGTGTGTGAACGGCTGCTCGATGCCGGCCACACGGTCTGCGCGCTGGATGACCTCAACGATTTTTACGATCCCGCCCTCAAGCAAAACACCCTGCGCGAACTGCAGGCGCGCGCACAGTCCTTCGTGTTTGTGCACGCGGACATCACGAATCGCGCTGAGGTGAACGAAGTGTTTGCCAGCATGGCCTTCGACCAAATCATCCACCTCGCCGCTCGCGCCGGAGTGCGACCGAGCCTCGAGCAACCGGCGCTCTATCAACGCGTCAACGTCGAAGGCACCGTGAATGTCCTCGAAGCCGCCCGCGAGCGGGGCATCAAAAAGATTACCATTGCCTCGTCCTCATCCGTATACGGCGTGAATTCCAAAGTGCCCTTTAGCGAGGCCGATCCCATCTTCAACGCCATCTCGCCTTACGCCGCCAGCAAGCTTGCGTGCGAAGCGCTCGGGCACACGTATCATCACGTGTATGGGATGGACGTTTGTCTGTTGCGATTTTTCACCGTGTACGGCCCGCGCCAACGCCCCGACCTCGCCATCCACAAATTCGCCAAGCTCATGCACGCTGGCCAGCCCATCACGATGTTTGGCGATGGCACCGCGTCGCGCGATTACACTTATGTGGATGACATTGTCGACGGCGTCCTCGCCGCCACCGGGCGCGAGTTCGGCTGCGAAATCGTCAACCTCGGCGAATCACAAACCATCCAACTCAGTCGCCTCATTGAATTGCTCGAAACCGCCCTCGGCGTGAAAGCCGAAATCAACCGAGAACCCACGCAGCCCGGCGACGTCCCCATCACCTTCGCCAACATCGAGAAAGCCCAACGCCTCCTCGGCTACAATCCACAAACAAAAATCGAAGACGGCATCCCGCGCTTCATCGAATGGTTCCGTCAGCAAACCGTCTGACCATGCTTGCCGAGTTTGTTTACTGCTATTTGCTGCGCCCATGGCCGTTGCGGCCCCTGGCGAATTGGGCCATTCGGCAGCTGTTGCCCGCGCAGGTGAATTTTGGTGAAGCGGTGGTAGTACTCAATCCCGATGACCCCGTTGTCTCCGGCGCGCTGCACTTTGGCGTGTACGAAAAGGCGGAGACGATTTTTTTCCAAACCGCCTGTCGTGAAGGAATGACTTTTCTCGATGTGGGCGCGAACCTTGGCTACTACACCGCCCTCGCCGCGCGCGCCGTGGGGCCCAACGGAAAAGTCATCGCGCTGGAACCCGACCCCGAAAGCTTCAAGTACCTCGAGCAAACCATCGCTGCCAACGGCACGGAAAACGTGCAAGCATTCCCCGTCGCCGCCTCCGATGCACCGGCCAAGCTGCCGCTTTACATTTCGGCTGATAACCGCGGCGACAATCGCCTTTACGCGCCGGGTGAATCCCGTCCGCAAGTGGAAGTGATGGCGGTCCGCGCCGACACGTTGCTTGCCGAAAACAAAATAGACACCGTCGATTTCATCAAAATTGATGTGCAGGGTTACGAGCCCAAAGTCATTTCCGGTCTGCGTGAGACCATCGCACGCTCGCCCAGCCTCGCATTGCTCACCGAGTTTTGGCCCAAGGGCATCCGCGATGGCGGCGGTGACCCCACGGATTTTCTCAACACCCTCCGTGATCTCGGCCTCACGCTGCACGAGTTAAAGGCCGACGGCGAACTCGCTGAACTCACGGATGACGGCGACTTGATCGCCCGCCACCAAGGCCGCCGATACACAAACCTCGTGGGCCGCAAAGGCCGCAAAAAAATCTGATGGCCGAACGCGAATCCAAACTTGCCTTCCTGCGCCAAAGCGGCTGGCTCGCTCTCGCCACCGGCATCGCCGGCCTCACTTCGTACGCGGTGCATCCCTTCATCAAAGACGCCAAGGCCGAGTACGGCGCGTTCACCGCGATGCTGCAGTTGCTCAACCTCATCGCCATTCCGGCCATCGGTTTGCAGGCCGTCTTCACGCACAAAGCGGCGGAGGCAAAAACCGACGACGATCACCAACGCCTCGCGCGCGAGCAAATGGCAATCGGCATCGTCGTGTTTGCGTTGGCGGCGGTAGCGTTTGCGTGGATGCATTTCAATGGCGATGCATTGGTGGCTTCGATGAAACTGCCGTCGCTCAACGTGTTATTGGTCACCCTTGCCTCGGGCGTGTTTGCGCTGCTGTTGCCGATGGTGTACGGCGTGCTTCAGGGACGGCAGCGGTTTTTCTGGCTCGGCTGGGCGATGCTCTCGCTGGGCGTAGTGCGCTTGGCAGCGGTGGCCGGGCTGGTTTTTGCCTTTGACGACTCGGCACTCAACGGGATGGTGGGCGTGGGGCTGGGATTTCTGTGCGCGTTTCTCATCGCGTGCACGACGTCCGGCCTGCCCTCGCTGCATCCCGCACAATGGCTGCGGTGCGTCACGCAAATTGATTGGCGCTCGTTGTTGAAAAAGTTCGTGCCGCTTTCCCTGGGCGCGGGTGCGGGAATTTATATGATGAGCGTGGATATGGTGGTGGTGCAGCGTTTTTTCGACAAAGAACAAACCGGCCTGTACGCGGCGGCGGGGATGATAGGGCGCGCGCTGATTTTTTTCGTGGGCCCGATGGTGATGGTGATGTTCCCAAAAATCGTGCGCAGTCGCGCAGAGCAAAAACCCACCGACGTGCTGCGGCTCACGTTGCTGCTCACCGCCGGCTTGTGCGTGGTGGCGGGCGGGCTGGGATTCCTCGTGCCGGAATTGCCATTGAAATTGGTTTACGACAAATCATTCCTCGCTGTGGCGCCGCTGGTCACGTGGTTCATTTGGGCGATGGTGCCGCTGGCACTGGCGGTGGTGCTAGTGAACAACCTCCTCGCCCGCAGCGACTACGCGGTGGCATACGCGCTGCCGGTGGTGTGCACGGGCTACACAATTGCCTTGGTTCAGGCCGCGCCGGGATTGGTCGCACAAACGGCGGCCTTCAATGTGGAGGCGTACATCGGCGTTACGAAAATCCTTGGCGCGGGCAATCTTGCCTTCCTTGCCGTGGCGGGCTTTTTCACTGGGCGTCACTATCGCTCTTCAACGAATCCGCCGAGCGCGGTGGAGGTGCATTGAGCTTGAGGTACAGCCAAGTTTCCAGCGGACGCAATGGGCGCAGCCAATTGTAAAAGGGCGAGTGCACCAATCGCAATCGCACGACGGAAAGAAACATCACCAACGACAGCCGCCACAAATTGGCGGTGACCTTGGAGCCGAGTTGGTCGGTCCACTCGATGGGGACTTCCTTCACCGAGTGCCCCGCGCGGCGCAGTGAGAAAAGGAGATTCACATCAAAAGCCAAATCGGCGATGCGCAGCGATTCCAAAATATCTTCAAGCGCTTCGCGCCGCATTACTTTGGCGGGGCATTGAGTGTCGCGGATGCCCATCCAAAACAGCACTGACACGATCGTGTGAAAGCCCCGACTAAACACCCGGCGCAACGGTGATTGGCTTTGGTGCAGCACCGAGCCGGGCATCCAACGCGAGCCGATGACGCAATCCGCCTCGCCCGCCGCGCAGCGCGTGGCCAATTCGTGAAACGCACTCGCCGGCGTGGCGCCATCGGCATCCACATAACCGGTCAGCACCGCCTTGGCCTCGGCGGCGCGTTTGAAGCCTTCGATGAGCGCGCCGCCTTTGCCGATGGGTTCGTCGAAATTCAACGGCTCAATCTCTGGGAATTTCTCCGCGATTTTTTTGACCACGCCCAGCGTGTCATCGCGGCAACCATTGAGCACTACCACTGCCCGAAATTCGCCCGAATAATTTTCCCGAAAATACTCCGCATAATCGCGCAACACAGGCCCGATGCGCTCCTCCTCGTTGTACGCGGGGATGAGCAGCAGTACGCTAGGTTGGTCGGGCGCGTCGGCCATCACGAAAGATTCACAGGGTCGATGTCGATGGTCAAGGTTACGCCGTCGGGCAAAGTGAGTTGGGCGTCAATGAGGGCGAGGTGGCGGCTGAGGACACTCATCTGGCCGAGGCGCAGCATAATTTGGTGGCGATAAAAATTTTCCGCGCGGAGCAATGGCGCGGGCGCGGGGCCGGCAATGACGAGGTCGGGCAATTTCGGGATGAGTGTTTCCAGTTCGCGTTTGATGTGATCCGCCGAGAATTTCACCTTGTCTTCATTGCGGCCGCGGATGGTGAGCAGTGCCGCGCGCGTGAAGGGCGGATACAATAGTTGCTCGCGAAATTCCATCTCGGCCTCGAAGTAGCCCTCAAAATCGTGGTGACGCGCAAACTGAATTGCCGGATGCACCGGCGAAAATGTTTGCACCACCACCTCGCCTTCCACATCACCGCGACCGGCGCGGCCGGCCACTTGCGTGAGAAGTTGAAACGTGCGCTCGCCGGCGCGGAAATCAGCGAGGTGCAAACTGGTGTCCGCGTACACAATTCCCACGAGCGTGACGCGCGGGAAGTGCAGGCCTTTGGCAATCATTTGTGTGCCGACGAGGATGTCAATTTTGCCGCGTCGAAAGTCGCCGAGGATGCGGCGGAAATCGTCCTTGCGCTTGAGCGCGTCGGAATCCATTCGGCACACGTTGGCTTTGGGAAAGAGCTTGAGCAAAACGTCCTCCACTTTTTCCGTGCCGAGTCCGTGGAAACGAATCTTGGGCGAGCGGCATTTTTCATTCGGGCAACGCTGCGGCGCGCGGTCGCGGTGGCCGCAAATGTGACAGCGCAGCGTTTGCTCGCGCCGATGGTACGTGAGCGAGAGGCTGCAATTCGGGCACTCGGCCACCAGCCCGCAATCGGGGCACTGCATCGAAGTGGCAAAGCCGCGCCGATTGAGAAACAAAATGGTTTGCTCATTCGCCTCCAGCCGATGGTGAATGGCGTCCTTGAGCCGCTGCGAAAATATCGGCGGCCCTTTATCGCCCTTGGATTTTTCCGTGCGCATATCCAGAACACGCACGAGCGGCATCCGTTTGTCATCCACGCGGCTCGGCATTTTCAGCAGCGTGTATTTGCCGCGTTTGGCGTTGTGATAACTTTCCAGCGAAGGCGTGGCCGAGCCGAGCACCACTGTGGCCCCCTCGCGCTGGCCGCGCACCACGGCCACGTCTCGCGCGTGATAGCGCGGTGCTTCCTCCTGTTTGTAGGAATGCTCGTGTTCCTCGTCCACAATGATGAGCCCCAACGGCTCCACCGGCG
>Ga0302117_10001123_pt1 | contig 12578 bp, 9 predicted proteins | sample AG5_322_MG_FD_203112 | JGI IMG/M metagenome (GOLD analysis project Ga0302117, IMG submission 203112) | Marine microbial communities from Western Arctic Ocean, Canada - AG5_32.2 | ecosystem: Environmental > Aquatic > Marine > Oceanic | place: Canada: Western Arctic Ocean | collected 2017-10-01 | reverse complement strand
CCTTACCAAACTCTTGATGACCTGAAAGGCAAGAAGATACGAGTAGCCGGCTATCTACAGGCTGAAATTATTCGTCGTCTAGGGGCGACCCCAATAGGTGGAACCCCCGTAACGCAAATTAGGGAGAGTATTAATCGAGGTCTTATTGATGGCACCATACTTGGATGGGACTCAATGCATATATTTGGTGTGAAGCATGTGACCCGATACCATATCGAGATTCCGGTTACTTATACACCCATACTGTTCTTAATGAATCTTGAAACCTATGAAAACTTAGACCCTAAATATCAAGCCCTCATAAACCAGTCGAGCGGTGAAGAAATGGTTAGGCATTTTAGTGCCGTCACAACCGCCTTAGCCAGAAAGACCTACGCAGAAACCAAAGGTAAGAATGACCAATACTTTATAACATTAGATAAAAAAGAATTGAGCAGATGGCACCAAGCACTTGCGCCTATTGAAGAAAGCTGGATCTCAAAAAACCCGGAAGGACAGTGGCGTATGAAAGGACTAAAGGAAATACTCACCACCATTCGTCAAGAACTACCTAAAGACAATGACCTATGATTTTCTCTAATTCTCTGGAAACAACTATTCGAAAAATCACGCAGGTAATTGCCTTAGTGGGACTATCATGCCTTCTAATTCAAGCCACTATGATCGTAGTAGATGTCTTACTGCGTTGGGTCTTTAACAGCCCACTGTTTGGCATGGAAGACATAAATCAGCTTCTCATAAGCGTTATTCTTGCGTCTTTTTTCCCTATTCTTTTAATTGATAGTAAGAACATCACCATAGATGTTCTAGGCGAAGTATTGGGTGCGAGAACCAAAGCTTGGCTAGATGTGGTGGGCCAACTCACCACTCTGATTCTTTTTGTTCTTGTAGTCTGGCAACTCACCCTTTTTTCTATTGAAGTAAATAATCAAACGACCTTGATATTGCAACTTCCGATCGCACCGAGTTGGTGGCTAACAACTGGCCTGATGAGTCTTTGTATTCCAGCCCAATTAGTAGTGACGGTATCAAAAATTCGGAAAGTGCTCGACCCTAACTACTCATCAGCCATTGCTGATGGACGTAAATAATGGAAGCTATCTCAATCGCTTTAGCTGGCATTCTTATTATGTTCTCGCTAATCGCCTTACATGTCCCCGTAGGCGTATCTCTTGCGGTAACGGGTGTTGGTGTTTTTACCTGGATCGTTGGTTTCGACGAAGCTGTATCTTTAATTGGAACAGAGTTTTCTGCCACTTTTTCTAATATGGACTACTCTATTATTCCATTCTTTATTGTAATGGGCAGTCTTGCTAGCACAGCAGGGTTATCTGCTGATTTATTTCGTCTTGCAAATAGCTTCTTAGGCCACAAGCGAGGAGGCCTAGCACTGGCAACAGTGGGCGGTTGCGCAGCCTTTGGCTCCGTATGCGGGTCTTCATTAGCCACAGTGGCTACCATGACGCGTGTTGCCTTGCCTGAAATGCTAAAACAAGGCTATAAACCTTCTCTAGCCACGGGAAGTATTGCTGCAGGTGGAGCCTTGGGAACACTCATCCCACCTTCTTTAATTATTGTTCTATATGCGTTACTCACTGACTTAGATACTCGAACTCTCATGATTGCAGCTATAATGCCCGCGCTGTTAGCTGTCGTAATGAATGCTTTAACCATTATTATCATGGTCCGATTAAATCCTGATATTGCGCCCAAAGGGGAGCCCACTAGCTGGAATGAGCGAGGACAAACTCTGGTTAGCAGTTGGCAGATTCTTCTGCTCGGCGGAATTGTAGCTGGGGGGATCTATGGTGGGATATTTAACATTACTGAAGCGGCAGCGGTAGGAGTAGTCATCGCTTTCATCATGTGTTTTTTTAGAGGTCAACTTACTCAAAATAATCTTCGCGAAATGATGCAAGAAACAGCTAGCAACACCGCTATGATTTATATGATGCTTATTGGTGCATCCATTCTTTCGTATTTTTTATCCTTATCCCACATGCCTGAATATACAGTTGCATGGATCGACTCTATGGATTTACCCGCCTTCGTTGTTATTCTGGTGCTCTACTTAATGTACTTGGTGTTAGGGAGTATCTTTGAGACGGTTGCTGCTATGGTTATCACGCTCCCTTTTGTTTTGCCCATTGTCACTGGGCTAGGGTATGACCCTATATGGTGGGGTATTATGATGCTTAGCGTTATAGGTACTGGCATGAATACTCCGCCAATTGGTATGAACGTTTTTGTGTTATTTGGGATGACAAGAGACATACCGCTCAAAACAATTTTTTCTGGGACACTCCCATTTGTTATCAGCGATGTTATCAAGCTTTTAATACTAACAATGATTCCCGAGATAACCCTCTGGCTACCCAGCCTTATAGTCTAGCAATAGAGCAAGGCGCAGATCATGTGCTACCTATTTTACTTATCCATATCGGCCACCGCAGCAAGTCCTGCCAAACGCCCAAAAGTAGTTGCCGTAAGTAGCCCATTACCCGCCAAATAGCCTGAAGCGTCAGGCCCAGAAATACCTCTAGCTGCGCCACCCCCAGCATAAAGATTAGGCAATGCTGAACCATCTTCTCGCAAGACACGCGCATGTTCATCAACTCGCAAACCCCCTTGAGTATGAAAGATCGCACCAGTGACTTTTACCGCATAAAAAGGAGCGCACAAAGGCTGCTTCCCATTAAAGCTTCTTCCGAATTCATCAATATCGTCACTATGAGCAAGAGCCGCTATTTGCGACAGCGTTTGTGTAAGCTTATCTAGGGGTAACTTGGTTTGTTCGCAGATCTCTTGAAGACTGTCACCACTGCGAATCGCTCCAGCGGCAATTGCTTCTCTGTAGTCATCAAACTCAAGCATTAAATTATGGCGTTTCTCATCATAAAATGTCCATGCAACCGCACCCTCTTGATTAAGCACATCGACAGCTTGCTCAGAATAGCCCCTAGCTTCATTAGAGAATCGTTTACCCTCTTGATTAACCTGAATGCCACCCTCAACTATACAAGGCCATAAAATGGGAATGCCAAAGCCTTTGGCTAGGCCTGCATGCCCCTGATAGGCACTCATATCTGCAACAGCTGCGCCAAGTGAATCCCCCCAGAGCACTGCATCTCCTTTATTCCCCGGATGACCAAAAAACTCTCCATTCTCTATTTCTGGAATATATTGACTTAACATTTTTGGGTTTCCGGCGAACCCGCAACAAGCTAGAATAATGGCGCGACAACCCACATCTTCAATACTTTCGTCGGGCCTCTGAAATCGGACCCCATGAACCCGACCACTGTTATCTGCAAAAAGGTTGGTGACAGTGGCATTAGTTAAAATGGACACCCCCTCTCGCTCAATAGCATTGCTTAAACTCCCCATCAACTCAGCCCCAGATCGATTAGGCGTGCCATGCATCCGCATGATGGAGTGGCCCGGGTAAAGAAAGGTATCCACAAGTGTTAGCGGTACACCATAAGTATTTATTAGCCATTCAATGGTATTAGCTGATTCCTGGGCCAGTGCCAGTGCCAGTTTTTCATCCGTTCGATTATTAGTCTTTGCGCAGATATCCTGTGCAAACTGCACGGCTGAATCAGTGATACTAGCGGCTCGTTGGGCTGAGGTCCCAGCGCCTGGTATCAGACCTGTCGACATTGCAGTGGTCCCAAGCGCACTGGCATCTCTTTCCAAGATTAAAACTTCAGCACCAGATTCGTGAGCGGCCAAACCGGCACAAAGACCGCAGGCACCTGCGCCTATAACAACTACATCTAGTTCAAAACTGAAATCAGCCTCAGATACGCTAAGAATACTCATAATTAAAATCTATATAAAAGTTAGGTTTCTGTTATCAAACAACTTGCCACTCGATTATTTTGGTACTGCATAAGACATTAAAAAACTCTCCCAATGTAAATTAACTCAAGTATCCTTATTTGATAAGTTAATCATCTGCTGATCCAAAAAAATACAGCCCATGGCCTAAACATTATCAATATTATTTTTAGATTTGTTCTAATTTATAGGCAAAATAAAGCCGGAGCAACTAGAGCTACCCCGGCTAGATGTAAATCGCGTAAGAACAGTTTAGAAATTAAACGAAGCTCTTACACCAAACACTCTCTTATCAGGAAGTGACATGGCCAATACTCGTGGCCCTGCTGCTGCAGGAGCGTCACCGAAGCCACCCGTGATTCCTGAAAGGTCCCACATCGCTTGAAGTCCTTTTGGCTGTTCATCTTCAAAACAGTTAGTACAGAACAACTCAAGTCGATAGTCTCCAGTATCTAAGCCTACTCTTAAGTTTAACTTCTGACCCGTGCCGGTGTGGGCAAGCATCGCATTTGATGCATACATTTTCCCCGTATAGATCAAGTCCGCGCGAGCAAACATGTCCCCAGCTGCAACACCTTTATTGAAGTCTAGAGATAAGCTACCACTTGTTTTTGGGTATCTAGAGAACTCATTCCCCCTAGCTAGAGTGGGGTCTCCCATGAGGTCTCCAGTATCTGGACTCATGAATGTACTACCTAGTTCACTGTCATTTAATGCGTAAGTGAAACCTAAGGTAAGGTTTTCATTCATCAGCACAGTGCCCTCAATTTCCAAACCACTTAGCTCAGCATTACCGCCCTGGCCTGTGACATTACCTGTAGAAACTAGAACACCATCATCGCCCGTGTAAAACGCTACAGAGGGTATGTGGACATTGGTAAGATCAGTTGAATAGTACGCTGCTGATACATAGCCTCGACCATCAAGGAAGTTGCGCTTGAGACCGATTTCCCAGTTCTCAGCAACTTCTTCATCAACCTGAACATCCGCCCCGCCTGTCTGGGCAGCAATCTCACCAAGCTGTGATGCACTTAGCCCAATCAACGCCGGATTGAATAAACCAGGCAATGAACCTTCTGCATAACTTAGATAAATAGTGGAATCTTCGTTTGGCTTGTAGTCCACAATGAACCGCGGCAGTGTACTTGTAAATTCGCCGCTAGCATTGCGTACCTCAGTTGTATCCCAACCGCCAGCTCCATCATAGTTATAGCTACCTTCACTAACTTCATCCTTCTGACGACGTACTTCAGCACTTAACGTGAGTTTATCCGTCACGTCATATGCCAAAGTGGCGTAAATAGCTGAGGTATTTATGGTTGCCCACAGCGTGTTAGTAACGTTAGAGGTTTGCGAACCATAACTAGAACAAACGTCAAAGTTTGCGTAGTAGAAGGTACAAAGAGGCACATCACTCTGAGCAGTTCTTCCAACGCTTGCGTTCGATGGGTAATAAACAATCATGCTACCAATGATCTGGTTCATGTTATCCATTTCGACATCACTATATCCAGCCGTCCAGCGAAATTTTTGATCGTCGGATGAGGATAAACGAACCTCCCATGACGAATCTTCCATTGCTTGCATTCGAAGATCCTGCGCATCCGCGGGATGGTTTGCACCGAAAGTACCAAAGATACCGCCACCCATTCCCATTAAATCAAGATCTTCGGTTACTCGACGATCTAAGTCATTGTGAGAGCCGTAACTATTTTCATGCGCCGCATAAATAAAGTTTAAATTCATGCCGTTATCAAAGTTATAGTTCACGTTTAAGCTAACTTCCTCAGCTTCTCTCTCCATACCAAAGTGGTTTGGTGCGACGAGGTCAGGCGTATTGCGCAACCCGTTCGCAAGCGGAAATGTGCCATCAAGATGACTTTGCATAAGGGCAAGAGCTCTAGGGGAGCCCGTATCCATGCCAATGTCAGCCGCTGAAGGCATTGGTACTTCTCCACAAATATAGTCCAGTGGAACATTAGATTCCGAAAATCCATTACCAAACCCACCGGCATTAGCTGCATCCCAACTCCAACGCGCAACTAATCCACCTGGCTGACAGTTCGTGTAGCCACTGCGATAATCTAAAGCTGTGGCTGCGTCCGGACCATCATCATCTTTCCAGGTATGGAAGCGTAATTTCGCAGACAGATTGTCATTTGGGTTAAACGCAAGAGTCAAAGAAAAGTCATCGGTTGATCTATCACCTAGAGTTTGATTGGAAACCGCAGCATTGTCGTAATGCCCCTCGGTTTCGTAAGTACTTGCCGTCAAACGATATCCAATGCTTTCCGACAATGGTCCATCGAGAGACACAGAACGCCGAGCTAGTCCATATTGGCCGGATGTGACGTCAATCTTTCCAGAAAACTCTTTGCCTGGGTCTTTAGTAATAATGTTTAGAGCACCAGTGTAGGTAGAGCGCCCAAAGTGAGCCCCTTGAGGGCCCTTAAGAACTTCAATTCGCTCGACATTCTCTATTCCACCGAATTCTGGTCCAATCGTAGGTGCGCCATCAATAAAGACACTCGCCGCCTGACGATGCATTAAATCTGTTCGCGGGTTCATGCCTCTAAAAATAAGACGTCGACTCTCTCGACTATTTTTACCAACAGCGTTCTCTGAATAAAAGAAGCCAGGGCTAAAAGCAACAATGTCTTGTAATTCATTAATACCCTTAACCTCGATCTCCTGAGAGGTTATAGCAGTAATGGTATATGGCGCATCTTGGAGTGATTCATCACGCTTTCGTGCAGTTACTGTAATCTCCTCTAACTGCAAGCGCTCACCATCCTGCGCATTGGCAACGGATACAAATCCAGACCCAGCTGCAATTGTCATAGCCATAAAGAGACTTGCTCTTTTGAACTGTAATTTCATCAACTTAGTTTTCATATAATTTACCCCTTCTGGCTGTAAAAAGTATCCCTTTATAGATCTACCACACAGCCTTGTATTTGTTAAACAATCGGCTTTGCTGTTACCCGACTCCCCCCAACTCCAAACAGGCTAAATCTCAAAAAAATTAAAATTTCCCTACTGGAGTCTTTTAACTCTAATTGGGATGGTTCACTATGTCAAATAATTCTTATACATATTTTATAAATTCATATATATGTATAATTAGTATAATTCTGATATTGGGCCAGCAGAATTTCGACTCGACTATTATTGCTAACACTTAATATTTAATTCTCATATGTGTTCTTTTACTACATCGATACGAATTAATTGACATTTATATTCGTTTAATTAAAGTATCTTGATGTAAGTGTAGCGACTGTTGGAGTAGGTCGTATGAGAAATTCGGGGCACTAAGCACTATAGATAGGCTCGAGAAAGGCAACTTAAGGTAGACCTGTGGAAGGCGACTTAGTTAAACTTCACGAAGATATTAGCCGCGCAAAATTAGAGTATAGACACTATGAATAAAAAATTAGCTAATCTCATTTTACTAACCGCCACTTTTTTTGGGAGCTGGGCAGTCTATGCTAATCCAGATTTAGCTAAGGGCGCAAAGCTATTTCAGATGTGTGCTGCCTGCCATGGGCAGTCGGGTGAAGGAAGTCAGATCCTAAACGCGCCTGCCAGCGCCGGTCAAAGTCAGTGGTATGTTAAACAACAACTCAATAATTTTAGGGCGGGGATTCGAGGGTCTCATCCAGAAGACAGCTACGGCCGCCAAATGATACCAATGGCAACTATCCTAAAAGATGAGCAAGCAGTCATAGATGTATCAAGCTTTATAGGGACTCTGCCTCTAACAAAACCCAAGACAACACTAGCAGCTGATCCTAGCGCGGGAAAGGCCTCTTACGGTATATGCGCGTCCTGTCATGGGACTTATGGCGAAGGGATCGCTGCGCTTAATGCTCCTCGCCTATCTCATCAGCATGACTGGTACATAGCTAGACAAATTAGAAATTTCAAACAAGGCATTAGAGGCTCTCATGCTAAAGATTTTTATGGCAATCAGATGCGTAGCATGGCGCTCATTCTTGCCACCGACCAACAAATCGATGATGTCTCAGCCTACATTAGCGCGCTAGATTAAAGAGACCAATCATACTCTGGAAATACAGTTTTTCACTTATAAAACCACCAAAACCAAAGGGGTTGATAATATGAATTCCAAGATGGACAGACGTGCTCTTTTGCAAGGGTTAGGTGCTTTATCCTTAGCTAGCGCCGCAGGAGGCCTGCACGCTAAATCTGACTCCACTAAAAATGGATCTGCTATAGATTTCTCCGACGACGTCGAAAACTTGCGAGCCTACGCAAAACTGGCAGGTACTGTCGAAGACGGTATGGTGCATTATTGGTATTCTGGCACAATTTATGGTTTCACCCCTGAGAAAACGGCGGCTATGGTGGGCTGGACAGGTCTACTTAAGATGGTCTGGCGCAATCTGGGAAACGGATCTTTTCATTTTCGTAATTATGACCTTGCTTATTTCACTAACCCCGGGGAAAGTACTCGTATTGACCAATTCGTTAACCCTTTTACCGGAAAGATCAATCGTCCCATCGATGTAGTTGGAGGTCCCTTTGACGTTGTTTTATCACCAAAACAGTACCCTTGGACTATGTCAGGTGACGATATCTGGGTAACTGAACCTAATTTTTTTAAATATAAGAATAAGCTATCGCCACAAGACTGGCCATTAGCATCAAGTGGTGATTTACTAAATCTGCTTTATCTTGACGGCTTTCAGGGCAAACTATCTGACATTAGAAATGACAGCATTAAGAGCGCTCCGTCTACGCTAAATGTTCACCATGTCAACCCATGGTATCCATTCTTTAAAATGGGTCAGCGCACTGGCGTCAATGTTTGGCATGGACATGGAAAAAAGATCATGGAGTTGTCGGACATTTCACCTGAAGTACTCGCATACGTAGAGGAAGTAAGCCCTGGGTTCATTGAATCTGACCAACCTTGGCCAACCCGAACTGACAGCTATAAAGAATATAAAGAGCAGCGTAAACCAAGTAAGAAGTAGCTCTCAAACAATATTTTACTTTAGCCTTAAGATCGGTCCGCTGACTTGAGGTCTGCCTGTTCCTTATTCCATTTCTCCGTTACATCGCGGATAACAGCTGATATTCCCACAACCTTACTATTTTGAATGACGATGTTAACTGAAAACTCTATAGAAATGCGATGACCGTCTTTATGGCAGGCTGGAACACAAAGCATCTCAGACTTATAAATTGTCTCCCCAGTACTAATCACACGCTCATAACCGCGTTGGTGTCTTACAAGAAATTGATTAGGGATGATGAGAGTCAGCGACGAGCCAATAGCCTCATCAGCAGTATACCCAAAGATTGCTTCAGCGCCCTTATTCCACAATCGAATGATTTCATCATTGTCAGCAAACAGGATACCTTCGGAAACGGACTCTACTACCTGATGATATAGGTCTTCCATTTTAGCATGGCTCCATAGAATAGAGAGGCATAAAAGGTACTTTCATGATGTGTCCTAAGGAAGTACGTTTCGATCTTCAATCAGTCCGCCCCCTGATTCAGTGGCTTCAGTATAGGTCACGTCAGGCCACATAACAAATTATCCTAACTGGCAGCACCTGGCTCTTCTTGGCTCACAACCGCTCGCCACATGAAATTTTGCTGCTTTTCCGATGCTTGCTCTCCGGTGAATTGATAGTGTATAAAACCTATGAGAAGCGCAGTAAAGAAAGTGACAAGCCAAGCCAAACCGATTACAAGATGTGTTGAAAAATCAACGCCAAATAGCTCCGTACTGTAACTAGCGCAGACACCAGTAATCTCACCTAGAATAAAGGCCGGGATAACAGACACTGGCGTTGCACGCTTTACAAACATGCCCAGTACAAAAAGTGCTCCAAGGGGGCCAAGAAAACAATTAAACCCTTTCTGAGCCAAACTAATAATATCGGAGCCCTTAGAAAGTTCATAGAGAGCAATCGTGTACCCTACAACGAGCACCCCCATGCAGGCCGTCATGATTCGAGCTCGCTTTAACTCCAATTGGCTGGCCTCAGATTTAGGATCAAAACGACGCATGAAATCAACTGTAAGAATAGTTGAAGCGGAGTTAGCGCCTGAATCAATGGTCGACATGGCCGCCGCAAATAGAGCAGCAACGACTAATCCACGTAATCCACTGGGCATATAGATGCTAATAAATTGTGGGAAAACCGAGTCCTGCGCCACATTTCGGACAGATCTTATATCTGACAATATACCTGCGCTAGCCGGTAAATCGTACTGTTGAATAAAGTACATTAAAGAAATTCCGACACCCGCCAAGATAACGCCAAGTGCTAAAGCAGCAACGGCACTAATGACATAACTTATCCTCGCAGCTTTTACATTTCTAACCGTAAAATAGCGCTGCATAGCCATTTGGTTCGCACCATGGGTACACACCATCCACATAAATAGGCTCAAACTAATCGAAAATACAGTCGACCGATTTCTCACATCCCAGTCAAACCATTGTACCTCTTCGTGTTTATAAGTCTGGGATACCTCTATCCAGTCGCCTACATTCGAACCAGTCATCCATGCAACTGCACCCATGGTAAATAGAGCGCCAATAAGTAACACGAAGAACTGTATTACATCCGTCCAAATAACTGCACGAATGCCACCAAGAGTGGTATAAAAAATCGAAAATGCTCCCACTCCTAAAATTGTGGTGTACACCGCTCCATCTGCATCGGTAACAAAAGGTAATATAGTTTCAATTCTGGTAATTTCTACTAACGCCATCGAGGCCGTTAACACAACAACCGAAATCCACCCAAAAATTAGGAGCAAGCAGAATATTGCTGCCAGAGCACGCACTGGATAGTTAAACCTTCGCTCCAGATACTCATAGGCACTAGTAAGGCGAAGGCGCATGAAAAAAGGAATCCAAACAAAACATACCACTATTAAAATAAGCGGCAACGGCAACTGTCGAGTAAGAAAGGTGAGCCCAGTTCTGAACATTTCGCCAGGCTGCCCAAGGTATAGAATTGTTGACATGACTGATGCAAACAAGCTGATGCCAACAGCCCATGCAGGTAAGTCGCGCCCGCCGACAAAAAAGTCTTCTGTCGATCGCTGCTTGCGGGCTATTCTTAGGCCCATATATAGCATCACAAGTAAATAGACAACTATTACAGCAACATCAAAAAATGTTAGGCCACCTTGGTTATTAGCTACAATAGACATCTTTTCCCCAATTATATTTTCAGTGATTCGGTTTAGATTTAGGTGTGTTTAAATGATAACTACCACGACTCTTTCATCAAGAATAATTTCTCACCAACATACACCAATTTCTTACATTGCCTCTGGCAGACAACACGTAATATAATGCTTACGAGAAAATAGTGAAAATATCTATTAGACTCAATTAAATATTTAGTAGAACTCTAAGTTGGTCCAACATCGTTGTCAAATAATTCTTATATATAATTTACAAATTCATATAGATGAATTATTATTTTTAAATAAAATATAAAAAGAATACCTCTATGAGTAAAGATGTTGTTAAATCCGTAGGTCGTGTATTTAGCGTTTTAGAGCTTTTCAAGACTCATCAAAAACCATTGACGGCAACGGAGGTGTGCAACTACCTTGATTATCCTAAATCAAGTGCTGATGCTCTCCTGAAGAGCCTAGTAAGTCTTGGATATCTCACACTCGATATAAATACCACGAAATACTTCGTGTCTTTACGAGTCACTAAACTCGGTGATTGGCTTCCAGAACTATTTGGTGCCAGTAGTGATGCTCTGCAAATCCTTGATCATATCCACAAAGCGCTTGGAGAGACCGTAACACTGTCAATGCCAAACGGTATGCATATGCAGCTTATTACTGTTATCACTGGTACCTTTCCAATCTCGCTAAGTTTTCAGCAAGGCACTAAACTACCTCTTTTCACAACGGGAATAGGCATCGTACAACTTGCCACGAGAAGTGATGAAGAGATCGCCAAAGCATTGAAGCGGGCAAATCGTCGAGCTACGAATGCTCAGCAGAGAGTCAATCTGGAAGATCTAATGGTTAATATAGAATTGACTCGAGCTAAAGGTTATTGCGAAGCGTATGACCGCTTTGTTCCTGACACTGGCGCTATTGCAATGGCGCTGCCGGGAATCTCATCAGAAAGTTCCCTAGTTGTTGCCGTAGGTGGCCTGTCAGATCGAATCAAAAAGAATGAAGGTAAAATAATTCAAGAAATGCGTCAGGCAATTCGACACTATAAAAAGCATTGACTAAGCGCGTTTACTGTAGAGCCCCTCGCCGGTTAGAGCCTAGCCATACCTTTTTTAAAACCCTAAATCATGAAAGAAAAATCAGTTTGTGTTGAATAATTTGGGTTAAACCAGTAGCATTGCAAGCGCATACATTTTGTTAGCATTATCCGCGCATAAGAGCTGTAGCCACCCATTTTCCGGCGTAACCCATAATGACGACTAAACGAAGAAACAACTCTCAAGACGTAGCTGACCTAGCTCGGGTATCACAAGCTTCTGTTTCTAGGGCTTTCACCTTGGGCGCGAGTATTTCCGCAAAAACTAAGATGAAGATTTTGGCCGCTGCAGAAAAGCTAGATTATCAGCCAAATATTATCGCTCGTAGCCTATCCAAAAGTCAGTCTGGACTAGTGGGAATATTATTTGCTAACTGGGATCATCCTAAGGCGGCCGAAATACTTAAGGGATTGTGCGAAGCAATCACCGAGAAGG
>Ga0302117_10001122_pt1 | contig 12584 bp, 9 predicted proteins | sample AG5_322_MG_FD_203112 | JGI IMG/M metagenome (GOLD analysis project Ga0302117, IMG submission 203112) | Marine microbial communities from Western Arctic Ocean, Canada - AG5_32.2 | ecosystem: Environmental > Aquatic > Marine > Oceanic | place: Canada: Western Arctic Ocean | collected 2017-10-01 | reverse complement strand
AATGTCGAATTGCTCCATTAAATTACCTACCGTCATTCCATAGGCAGAAAGAATTTGGCGTTTTGGTTTAATGCGAATCTGTGGCACTTCAATCTGTTGGTCTACTGCTACATCTGCTAATCCGTCTATTGTTTTGATATTCTGTTCCACACTTTTTCCAACTTCAAACAGACGCTGTAAATCTGAACCAAATATTTTGATGGCAATATTGGCACGTGTACCCGAAAGCATATGGTCAATTCGATGTGCAATGGGTTGTCCCAAAGTAATATTAACACCGGGCGCAATACTCAATTTGTTTCGGACTTCCTCAAAAAAATCTTCTTTAGTTTTGTCTTTTAAAACAAAAGGAACATCAATTTCAGAAGCATTTACACCTTGTGCGTGTTCGTCCAATTCGGCACGACCTTGTCTTCGTGTCACGACTTCTACTTCGGGTAAATCCAATAAAATTGTCTCTATTAGTTTTCCTGTTTTGTTGCTTTCTTCTAAAGACATTGCTGGCGGACCAACAACACTTATTACCAGTGAGCCTTCATTAAATTCGGGTAGAAAACTTCTTCCTAATTGGGTTAAAACTAAAAGACTTATGATAAAAGAGATAACAGTTGTTCCGATAATAGTTTTCGGATTTTTATTAGTACGTTCCAAGAGGTTTCCATAATGTTTTTTTAACCAACGTTCAACACGTGTGCCTTCGGCTTGTTTATTTAAAAGCTTTTCATTGTCCAATAAATAGGAACATAAAATAGGTGTTACAGTTACAGCTACAATCAGTGATGTTAAAACTGAAGTAACAAATGCAATTCCAAGAGGTTGCAGCAAACGACCTTCCATTCCGCTTAAAAAGAATAATGGAATAAACGATACTATAATAATTAGGGTTGCAATGATGATTGAGCTTCGTATTTCTACCGAAGCATCACGTACAACTGTAATAGTTGATTCACGTTCTGCTTTTGGTTTTCTAATATTTTCACGCAAGCGTTTATATACATTTTCCACATCAATAATTGCATCGTCCACCAAAGCACCAATAGCAATTGCCATACCTCCTAAACTCATTGTATTTATGGTATAACCCAACCATTTTAAAATGATAATGGACACCAATAATGAAATAGGAATTGCCAATAAGGATATTAAGGTCGTTCTCCAATTCATCAAAAAAATGAAAAGAATTATCATTACAAAGAAGGCACCTTCCAGCAAAGTTTGATTTAAGTTGCTGATAGACGCATCAATAAAATCGGATTGTCTAAAGATTTGACTTTTGATGTTGACACCTTTGGGCAAGGATTTTTGTAAATCGACAATAGCTTCATCCAATCGGTCTGTCAATTCCAATGTATTGACTTCAGGTTGTTTTGAAATGGTTAAAATGACTGCTGGTTTTGCATTTAAAGAACCATCTCCAATTTTATCGGCTGCACCAATTTGTACGGTTGCTACATCCTTAATTTTTATGGTTTGCCCATTGACTTGTTTTAAAACAGCTTCCTGCAAATCTTCTAAAGCATAAGCTCTTCCACTGCCTTTAATGATGTATTGATTACCATATTGATTAATCACACCACCTGGCGCATTTTTGTTAGCCTCTTTTACTTGTTCTACCAATTCTGAAAGACTTACACTGTAATGCTTCATCTTTTCAGGATTCGCAAATACTTGATATTGCTTATAATCGCCACCAATGACCACCACATTAGCAATACCGCCAATCGCTTTTATTCGTGGGCGAATTGTCCAATCTGATAAAGTTCTTAATTCCATTGCTGACAAACTATCAGACGTTACACCCAACAGCATTATTTCGCCCATAATGGATGATATGGGTGCCATAGTTGGTGCTCCAATACCTTCGGGTAAGTTTTCACGAACCATCGGGATGCGTTCACTTACAATTTGTCGTGCCCGATAAATATCGGTTCCCCATTCAAAATCTATCCAAACAATGGAAATTCCTGCTGCGGATGAAGAACGAATCCTTCTCACATTTGGCGAACCATTTAAGGCTGTTTCCAGTTGATAGGTAACTAATTTTTCTACTTCTTCAGATTCCATTCCGTGAGCTTCGGTAAGGATGGTAACCGTTGGTGCTGTAAGGTCTGGGAACACGTCAATATTCATCGTGCGTACGGAATACACACCCAATACGCTCAATGCAACCGCTCCCAATAGAATGAGTAATCTATTTTGAAGTGAAATTGATAATATTTTGTTTAACATTTTCTTCTGTTTTTAATGCTCGTGACCGTGTGCAGGTGTTGAACCAGACATTGAAGCCATTTTAACTTGGTAAGCTCCTGTTGTAACAACCACTTCGCCTACGTTCAAACCTTGCAGGATTTCTACATTTTCGCCATTTCGTTTTCCAATCTTTACAGGTCGTCTTTCAAAGCTTTCGCCTGAAAGTTGCACGATAACTGAATAACTTCCATAGTCTTCCAATAAGGCATTAACAGGAATCATTGTATTTTGCGTAGCATTGCCCATCGCTATTTGTACTTGGGTTAAACTGCCTTCTGGCATATCTACATCTACATTCACTTGTGCAAAAACTGAAATCAATGGATTTTCGCGCTCCACATCTTTACCAATAGAGAGAATTTTACCTTCGGCATCTGTTACGTTTGTCCATTTTCCGTCTTTGGTTTGATACCAAATACCTTGTACATTTTCCATTGTAAGCCCATAACTTGGTGCTAATTGGGTTTTTAGTACTTTGGATTGATGCGTGCCAATAGTTGCCAATGCCACGCCTTGTTCTACATAATCGCCATTGGAAACTGTAATAGACTTAATAAAGCCATTAAATGGTGCACGAATTTGTTTGCTTCCATCTGAAACTCCTGATGTCAACGATTGATAGTTTGATTTTGCTATCGCGAAATTTCTCTCCACTTTTTCAAAATTTGACTTCGAAATAAATTTAGAATTGTACAATTCCTTTTTACGTTTGTATTCAGATTTTGCCTGTTCAAAATGGGCAAGAGCATTGGCAATTTTATTACTCAAATTATTAGATGCTAACCCTTTACTGCTTAAGCTCATCAATAACTGACCTTGTTTTACTGCTGTGCCTTCCGTGAGATTATTCATTTTAAATTCAACCACTCCGTTGGATTTTGCTGCCAAAGATTTTACAGAACCTTGTGACGGCATCCAAACACCGGAAGTATTGATGACATCATAAATTTTATCCGAAATTACAGATGCGGTTTGAAAATCGATTTTCCAAGCCTGTTCTTTTAAGAACGAAATGCTCCCATCTTCTTCGGTAGTCCCTAACGCTTTAATAGCATCATCGGCATTTGCATAAACAGTTACATCATCAATCGTAATCTTATCGGAATATTCAGGTGTTGTTAACTCAAAAACAAGTTGATATGTTCCAGTTTCTTTAGGTTGAATTGTGGGCGAAAATATCCCTGGCGATGAAGGTGCATCAACAGTGTTTCGTAATCCTTTATCGCCTTTAATTAAACTAACTGTAACCGAACCTTCACGAACAGATTGGTGCTTATCCAACACCGTAAAATGGGCTGCAAATCTGCTTGGACTGCCAACTGTCAATGCAGGAAATTCTACAAATAATTCGGTTTTATCCGTCCAAATGGTATGGTCTAAACGTGGATTTTCTTCTCCAACGTGAGTTTCATTGACATCGTGTTCGTGACTGTGTTCTTCAGTAGTCTCTGATTTTGGTTTTGTATCTTTACAAGATGTTATAGTAAAGATTGAAACTATTGCTATAGCAAATATTATTTTTGAAATTTTCATAATTTTATGTTTTAACCTTTATAATTGATGTTTTAATAACTCTGTTTGAAGCAGTTGTAATTGCTTTTCCATTTGCAGCATTTTATCTGACGCATTACGGTAAAACTGAAGTTCCAAATAATAATCCATAAACGAATACTCGCCCAACATATTAGCTATAAAAGGCAATTGCTCACTATTCAAATTGCCCATTTAGGTTTGATACTCATTGAATTTCTCGAGCATTAACTCGTGCCAATTATAGCTTTCTTGAAATTGTGCGTAAAGCGAAGCAGTGATTACTTGGGTGTTGGATTGAAGCTGATAAAAGTATAAACAAAAAACCCCACGCTTAGGTGAGGCTCTTTTAAAGTCAGAGGCGTTTCATACAGGAAATTACATAGAAATTCCCCCGCAATGCGGGTCCTCTTTTATAAACAAAAAAGCCCCACGAATGTGGGGCTTAAAGTATTTAGGGAATTATTAAATAGAAGTTGTGCTTCTAAGTAAAATAAAGTATGACTGCACATAGACTCAATACAGTAACCGCAGGTATTGTTTTTTGAAGAGTATTTTTTACTCTTATGTGAGTTCCTATTGCCCCAACCATAAGGACGATAATCCCCATACAGCCTACCATTACTAATTCATTATTATTATAAAGAATCATTACCGAAAATGAGAGCTTTAAAATACCTACAAAGTCACGGAACCATTCTGGTAATTTATAATCATCAAACTCTTTTGTTATGCTATCGTATCTAACAACCCAGACAAAAAAAAGCGAAACGCTTAGAAAGACCTTACAGACTGTAATCATTGTTTCTGGAGAAATAATCAAATAATTCATCTTTTTACCATGATAAAATAACCAATATTATATTTATTTAATATAATAATAAACGCTCAATACGCTCATTATTTAATGTTAAACTTAATACATAATAATACTATCAACTAATATTATTTATAACCAAAATAAGTCAACCTATAAATCCTAATTAGTTATTTAATGAGTTTTCAATATTTTTGACATGAATATCTACAATAAGTTAAAAAACTACCCATCAGGTTATGAGACTCACCTAAGTCCACAAATAAACCCCGATTAAGCTCAAAAACTCTACGTTCATTACCAAAATCTACTCATCATCCGACAAACAAAAAAGCCCCACGCTAGGTGAGGCTCTTTTTAAGTAATAGTTAGAAAAGATACTACTTAAGTTTTATTAAAAATCTTTTTAATGAGGTTATTATTCCAATAAATATTATCAAATAAGTAAGAATTGAGAATAACCATTTAAATGAATTAATCCCAGACCCTACAGAAACTAATATTTCAGATATTGTACTTGCATTTAGATAGGTATCTAGCATTAATAATTCAACATAATTCTCCACCCAATCGGCAATCATAGAGAAAATAGGAATTATCAAAAACAGAGGTTTGTTTTTAAAAAAGCACATAATCCAAGATGCATACATCAATGTATAAACAAATGCAAAAATTATGTCCCATATTTGAAGGAACTCTTTATAACAGAAAAGTTGCTCTAGCGTTCTTGATTCAAAAAAATTTTGAACCATATCTATTGTGTAATAAAAAGATAAGCCCAATGAATTTGAGCCAACATCTACAGTGAAACATCTACTATAATGAACAAAAACAAATTTCACGTATAAGAACATTACTAAAGTAGACCCTGCAGCTAAATATAGAGTTCTGTGGTTTTTAAAATTTTGTATCATTCTAATACTTTATTTGAGCCAGAGGCGTTTCATTCTGGAAATTACACAGAAATTACCCAATAATATGGGTGTCGATTTCATAATTAAGAGGGTGCACCCCCTACTATTTGGTTTATTTTGAGAGTTTAATTTAAAAATATTTAGTCGCATTCGCCTTCAGTCCATTCTATAACACCTGCATTTTCAGCGAAGCAATCATTTGAATAGGTTTTACCATCGCAACCACAAACAGGGTCCCACATTTCATCACAAGCGTATTCATTGGATATTTTCGATTCATCTATACATTTATCATTATCATCACAACTCCAGAGAGCCAAGCCAATCAACAATAGCAGTGATATATATCTAAACATATCCTGAATCTACCCAACAATGTGGGTGTCTCTTTTATAAACAAAAAAGCCCTCGTGAGGAGGCTTGATTGAATACTTTGGTGGGGGTTATTTCAAAGGCTTTTCATTGTTTTTTGATGGCATGTTGCTCTATAATATTAACTATCGAAGTCGAGACATTAGAATAATCATCTTGGATTAACCAGTGACCTGCATCTAATTCAATAAATTGATATTTACCTTTCATATATTTTCCTGTCATTTCAGCGCCTCGTCTTCCAAGCGCCATATCTTTATTACCCCAAATTAATTGACTTGGAGTATATATATTACCCAATTCATTGATTTTATTGTTATTTGCTTTCGAGTCAATATTCGCCCGATACCAATTCAATGATGCTTTCAATGCACCATCTCCTTTAAAAACTTGTAGATAGGCATCTATTTGTTCATCAGAACTTTTATTCCATATATTTTTTAGATTTTTATAATCATTAATTGAAAAATAAAACTCGGGTATAAATGGCAATTTAAAGAAGCTTATGTAACGACTTTTCTTTTTTTGGTCATTATCTGACTGCAGTGCTTGACCAAATGCACTTAAATGAGGTACAGACATTGCTGTCCAAGTTATTATCCTCTCAGGTTTAGTATATGTACTTGCCCAACCAATAGAAGCACCCCAATCATGCCCTATTAAATGGAATTGTTCGAATTCAAAGGAATCAGCAATAGAGAAAACATCTTGCACTATTTTTTCAATTTTATATTCATTTATATTATTAGGTCTTGCTTGCGGACTATAACCTCTTTGGTCTGGTGCTACCACTCTAAAACCTTTATCAGATAATAATTTCATTAAATCAACCCACATGTGAGAAGTCTCAGGCCATCCATGCAGCAGTATTATGCCATCTCCATTATTTGACAATCCTGATGTTCGACAGTTAAATATTAACTTACCAACATTGACTTCCACTATAGATACTTCTTTTCCCAAAATGAACCCAATAGATAATAAAAGTGTTATAATATGCTTAATCATAACCAAATCTACTCATCATCCCACAAACAATATGAGCAGTAGGTGTTTCATACATAAAATTACAAAAAATAAACAATCAATGTGTGAGTCCCTTTTATTTGAAGGGTACACCCCCCAAAGGGTGTTTTAGGTTGAGTTTTTTGGTTGAAAAAGTGGAATTGGTGGAACCATCCCAAATAAGTAGCGTTTTAGTAGCTGTAATTGCCTAAAATGGGCAGTTTTTTGATAAATCAGACTCTTTAACGCTAAGCATAAATTGAGTGGTTTATAGAGGATAAATCAAAGGTTTTTGAAACATATCGAACCGACGACCTCTTGACTGCCAGTCAAGCGCTCTCCCAACTGAGCTACGGCCCCTTATTCATGGTGCAAAATTATAGTTTTATTCCAACATCAAACAATTAATTCTTCCGCTCTACCAGTGGTCTTCCCAAAAGATTATCTTTAAAATAAGTAATCATCTTTTTATAAAGATTTTTTCGCGCATTACCGCCGGACATCCCATGGGGACGATTTGGATAATAGAAGATATCCAATTGTTTATCATGCTTCACAAATTCTTCCACTAGCCAGGTCGTATTTTGCGAATGTACATTATCATCACCTGTCCCATGGATAACCAGTAATTTCCCATTAAATCGATCCACATAGGACAAAACCGAGGTAGAGTCATAGCCGGCACCATTATCCTGTGGCAATCCCATGGAGCGTTCGGTATAAATAGAATCATACAATCGAAAATCCATCACCGGCGCCACGGATACTCCCACATCGAATAAATGGGCATTTTTGGTGAGCATTAGTCCGGTAAAATATCCACCGCCAGACCATCCCCATGCACCAATGCGATTGGGGTCCGCGATTCCTTGTTCTACTAAATATCGTACCCCAGCAGCCGTATCCTTCGCCAGGTACTGAGCCATATCTCCATAACTTAAATTTTTAAATGCTTCTCCTCTGCCACTCATTCCCCGGGCATCCATAGAGAAAATAATAAATCCCTGCTGGACTAAATATTGGTTCCACAAACCACTCCATCGGTTATTCACGATCTGGGTGCCGGGCATACCATATCCATGAACAATGACAGGGTAACGTTTCCCTTTTATATAGTCCGGCGGATAGGTCAAAATACCATCCAATGTGGTGGAACCATCTGCCGTGTTGAAGTGTATAATTTCGGGATAGGACCAATCATAAACCTCAAACTGTGATTTGTCCGTTTCATCCAGAACCATTAGTACGTTTCCATCCATGTTTTTCAGAATATGTTTTGTTGGCGTTTGTATACTTGAATAGGAGTCAATAAAGGCATTGCCTTTTGGCAAAACTTTTATGGAATGTGAGCCTTTTTCTTTGGTTAACAGTTTAAGATTGGTGCCATCAAAATTGACGGAATAAAACCGCGTTTCAAAGACTGATGCTTTATTGGCGGTAAAATAAACAATTTCATTTTCCTCATCTAAGTGTATAATCCTTTTTACTTCCCATTCGCCATCTGTGATTTGCTGCACCAATTCACCGGCGGCAGTATGGATGTATAAATGGTGCCATCCAGAACGTTCAGACATCCACACAATATTACCATTTTTTAAGAATTTATAATTTCGGTGAAGTCCGACCCAACCAGCTTCATCCGATTCACTCAGACCGCTAATCGATTTTCCGCTTTTTGTGGCTACCGTCAAAAATTCCCAGTGTTTTTGAAGGCGATTCATCCGCATAACTGTTAACTTTTTCTCCGCCGTCCATTCCATCCACGGATAGTAAGTGTCTTTTACATCGCCAATATTCATTGATTTTTGCCGACCCCTTTTAACATCCACCACGAATATTTTCATAGAAGGATTTGGTTGCCCTGCTTTGGGATAGCGTATTTTTTTCATGGTTGGATACAATTCCATTTCATCAAACATCGTGAATATGGGTACTTGAGATTGATCTTCTTCCCAATAGGCGATATACCGGCTATCCGGCGACCAGCGATAAGCATCAAATGAACCAAACTCCTCTTCGTATACCCAACCAAAATGGCCATTTGAAATCACATCCGAGCCGTTGGATGTAAGCTGTTTTTCTCGATATTTTACCAAATCATAACTATAAAGATTTTGATCTTTGCGGACATACGCAATTTTATGGCCATCCGGTGAAAACTTAACATTGCGCAATTCAGCATTCTTTTCACCGACTTTTTGTATTTTTTTTGACTCAATATCCAATACATGATAAGTTCCATAATAAGAATGTCGCCAGATTCTTTTTCGATCCGAAAGCAATAAGAGTTTATTTCCCGATTTATCAAAACGAAAACTGCTTACTTTTAGTTTTTGCCCTTGAAGATAAAAAGTGGTACTATCTATGAATTCTATCGTATCCCGTTCCGGAAAAGTAACTTTCACAATATCGCCTTTAAATGTATCCTTTCCCCAAGTTAAAAATGCATTTTCATTGGGAAACCAAACCATCATTCCCAAACGAGCATATTTAAATGGTGATTTTCCTTGAACCTGGTCAAAAGACAATCGTTTTCCTTCCCCGAAAAGATATGTAGCCAATAACAATGGTATTAGTAATCGAATCATTATGTTAAAGTCCTTTTTATTTTTCTTAATAATTCAGTCATCATTTTGAAATTCATTCGTCCTGTATTCACATTCCTCGGGCTTGGATGGTAACATCCCCATAGTATCATTCCATTCGGTAAAACATATTGTTTATCATGCCCAAAGGGATAATCCTTCATTTTAAGATCAAAATCATGTCGAAAATACTTTAGACAACCATCAAATCCTATTTTGCCTAAAGCCAAAATCACTTTTACTTGTGTCAATAATTCCATTTCTTTTCGAAAGAATGGAGCACAATTCTGTAATTCCGCCGCCGTTGGTTTATCTTGAGGCGGTACGCATTTCAATACGGGTGTCATGAATGTATTATTCAACTCCAAACCATCATCTAATGCATCAGAATTGGGTTGGTTAGATAAGCCTTCTGCGTGGAGACAATTTACCAAGAAATCCGCGGACTTGTCGCCAGTAAAAACGCGGGCAGTTCTATTGCCGCCGTGGGCCGCCGGTGCCAACCCCACCAGTAATAGTTCACCCTTGGGATCGCCATATCCCGGGATGGGTTTCCCCCAATAGGTCCAATCCCTAAACTGTTTTCTTTTTTCTCTCGCCACTTTTGTTCGGAAATCCACAATCCGTGGACAACGATCACATGTGATAACGGATTGATACAAGCTGGATAATGGTCCCGATTGAATAAGAGGATGTTGTTCAGGTGTGGGATGAAGATTCGCCAATGAAATTCCTTGAATAATGTCCTGGAAATTAGATCATTAAATATAAAATAGTAAAGGTACCATTGTTCATTGCGTTTGGGCGGGTTAGACACATAAATTCGCAACCCTTCAATTGAAGGGAAAAAACCATTTTTACTTAAGGATATTATTTTATGGGAATGATGACAACCCTTCGCAATCGAATGCACGTCGTATTGTGGGCACTATTAGCGCTTTTTATATTAAGCATGACTGTGGGAGGCCTGGTGGGAGGCGCCAATATTATTGACCAATTATTGGGCCGCGTCAGTCCGTCTGAAGCTATTGGTGCAGTAAATGGATCATTAATCACACCGGATCAATTTAATCAGGCTGTTAATGCACGGATGGAAGCCACTCGCAATTCCGGTGCGCAAATCACTGATCAGCAAATGGATGGAATACGGGAGGAAGTTTGGAACGCATTTATTGAAGAACGATTAACGGAACAAGCCATTGATGATCTTGGCATCACTGTCGCTGATGATGAAATTATTTACCAGTTGGAGCATAATCCGCCCAATGAAATTCAACGGCTATTTTATGTCAATAACACATTTGACAGGGATACATACAATCAAGCATTGAATACGCCAGGTATGATTGACTGGGCGCCAATCGAATCATGGATGCGCCATTTTTATATTCCCCGGTTTAAACTCCAGCAGTTTATTAATATGTCCGCTATTGTGTCGGATGATGATGTGAAGAATGAATTCATCAAGCAGAATGTCGATTTTACCATTTCTGCCCTTCATATTACCTCTGGTGCGGTTGAAGATGCGGTTCAAAACCCAACCGATGATGAAATGTTAGCAAATTATAAATCACGTCTGGATGATTTTGCACAGGATGAGAAACGACATCTATCTTACGTTAGTTGGGCAAAAGCACCTAATGCAGAAGACACCCTAAACGTTATGGGAGAGATTGAAACCATTATGGCCCAAATCAGCAATGAACAGAATTTTGTTACATTAGCCAATATCCACACTCAGGATCCCAGCAACCAGGTTTCTCCAGATTCCGGTCGCGGTGGTGATTTAGGGTGGTTTGGAAAAGGTCAAATGGTTCCCGCATTTGAAACAGCCGCTTTCTCGGCTCAAAAAGGAGATGTCGTGGGTCCGGTTCTTAGTCAATTCGGGTATCATATAATCAAAGTGGAAGACTTCCGAAATAAGGGAGAAGAAAAACAGGTAAAAGCAAGACATATTTTACTGAAGGTAAATATTGGACAAAATACACAATCCAACTATCGTAGAAAAGCCACCCTTTTCAGTTATGATGCGCAGGACTATGGATTCTCCGCAGCTCTGGATTCACACAAGGTTCAGCCCATGTCTGCAAAATCCATTGGTGAAAAAGATGTATTTTTAGGCAGACTCGGACCATTTCGTTCTGCAGTCCGCTGGGCATTTAATGCTGAAGAAGGGGCTATTTCTGATCCCATTGAAAGTAATGATTATTATGCTGTTTTTTCTCTGGATTCTATTACGCCTGCTGGTGTAGCTCCATTTGAAGAATCAAAAATACAAGTACGCGCTTTCCTATCAAGGGAAAGGGAAAATAATGCTGCTAAAAAGATGGCCTTTGAATTGAAGGCTATTTTGGATGGGGGTGCATCTTTTTCCTCTTTGAAAAAAGATAATGATAAACTTGATTTGATACCTTCTGATATGAAAAAATTATCCGGGTCGTTTATTTCTCTGGGCAAATCAGACCAGGTAACAGGCGCATTACTTAATGCCAAAGCAGGCGATTTAATTGGACCGGTTAAAACCTTTCGTGGATATGGTATTATTCAAGTCAAAAATATCAGTTCCTTTGATTCCACCGCATGGAACATTCAGAAAGATTTGATTCGACTTGATTTGGTTCGTCAAAAACAAAACCGTAAATATCAAAGCTGGATGACTGATTTGAGAGACAACGCCGATGTTGTGGATAACAGAAAGTATTATTTTTAGATAAATTTTAGCTTGATATGATGAACGCTTTTCTGCCTAACTATTAGTGAAGTCATATGGTGAATCATTTCAATTCTTTTGCAGTGAACCAAAACTCTCTTTCAAAATTTAAACGTATTATAAATATAAAGGGCTTCGGTAACCAACCGAAGCCCCCTATTATATGCCATTGATTCTTTACACAGTATATTTAGCAATCAAAGAATCTCGGGATTCTTGTTGGAGCAAAGAGAGGTAATTGAATCCCATACGCTGTGATTTGAGTATCAACTCACAAAGAAGACCTTTAAATGCCTGTCTAATATTAAGAAATGGGTCTGTATAGCCGTCCTAAGAAACTCCTTAAAAATACCTTAAAATATAAAAAAAACGTTTTTTATGCAAATCGAGCTTGAAAACCT
>Ga0302117_10001121_pt1 | contig 12591 bp, 11 predicted proteins | sample AG5_322_MG_FD_203112 | JGI IMG/M metagenome (GOLD analysis project Ga0302117, IMG submission 203112) | Marine microbial communities from Western Arctic Ocean, Canada - AG5_32.2 | ecosystem: Environmental > Aquatic > Marine > Oceanic | place: Canada: Western Arctic Ocean | collected 2017-10-01 | reverse complement strand
GAGCGTTGGTACCATTACGGTTTATTCCAACCTTCTTATGCTGCCTTTGGCGTTGATCCCAACTTTCTTTGTTTGGGTAACACCGTCCATGGAGCAAGTGCCGTGGATATTTGGGGCAGCGTTTTTCAGTGCCGTTGGAGGCATTTGTTTTACGTCGGCGGTCGGCGCCGCGGATGCCCGTGTGGTCCAGCCCTTTCAGTTTACGCGGATGATATTCGCAGCAGCGATTGGTTACGTGATGTTTGTTGAACTTCCGGATCTCTGGACCTGGGTTGGGGCGACAGTGATTTTTGCGGCGTCTTACTACATAGTGTGGCGCGAAACTAAAAAACGAAACGCGACCCAAGCATCGACTGGATCTCCGGCATCATGAATTCTGGTATTTTATCAAACCCGGTTGTTCGGGGTGTTTTATGGATGGTGTTGGCGACGGCGTTCCAGGCCACAGCGAGTGGCTTCGTTAGAAAACTGTCCTTTGATTTCGGAGTTTCAGAGCTTCTTTTCTTCTTTAGCAGTATCAGTGCGTTATTGCTCTTGCCGTTGGCGATGCGCTTGGACAAAGGCTCATTCGCTGGCGTTCGCCGACGCTCGGGTCTTTATATCATCCGCGGATTGTTGTCGTTTGGCGGGATGTACGCCTCTTTCTATGCCTATTCTGTGATGGATATTGCGAACGTCCAGTCACTGCTCTTTACCGTGCCTCTTTTTACAATTCTGCTCGCCGGTCTATTGCTCGGTGAATTTGTCGGGTTACGTGGTTGGATTTCTTGCGTGATCGGTTTTTGCGGCGCACTCATAATCGTGCGGCCGGGCATTATTCCGATGAATCCTGGCGCCCTTGCAGCGATTGCGTCGGCCTTTGCATTTGCCGCAGCCAATATTGCCATTCGTAAACTGGGTAGCTCCGAGAGCCCCATTATGATCACGATGGTGTCCAATATGATTGTGGCACTGCTCGCGGTCGTTCCCGCCGCGCTGAGCTGGGTGACGCCAAGCTGGGAACAAGTGCCCGGAATTTTGTTCATGGGCGTGTTGTTTATGTTGGCGATGGTCTGCCTCACATTCTCTATTCGCGAGGCCGATGCTCGTATTGTGCAATCGGTCAATTTTCTACGACTGCCGTGGTCTGTCGTTGTCGGCTGGGTCATGTTTGCGGAGCTGCCCGATATTTGGACATGGGTTGGGGCGGTCGTCATATTTGCCGGTGCCTATGATGTGCTGCGTCGTGAAACCCGCGGAGCCAAAAAGGGATGACGGCGGCCGGCGCCGGCACTGACAGCCGAAGCGCTGCCATGCGCGGCATCGGGTGGATGGTGTTGTCAGGTATCGGCTATTCGATTAATGCCGGTTTGGTTAAACAGCTGTCGTCTGACCTCAACACTATGGAGATTGTGTTTTGGCGGTCGGTCGTTGCAACGGTCATTTTGCTGCCATTTTTGTGCAAGCATATTGGGGCCACGGGTCGGGAGTCACTTAAGAACTGGCATCTGTTTTTACTGCGGGGTTTTTTCACCTATTTGGCGATGGGGGCGACCTATTATGCCTTGGCAAATATGCCAATCGCTGATGTCTACGCCCTGCAATTCACCCTGCCGCTTTTCATGATCCTCGCGGCGATACTGTTCCTTGGTGAGAAAGCCCGTGTTGGCAGCTGGGTCGCCTGTATTGTCGGGTTTATCGGCACCTTAATTATTCTGAGACCGGGGTTTGAGACAATCACCATTGCGGCGTTGGCGGCGCTAGCGTCTGCAGTGCTCTATAGCTGCACAAACATCTTTATTAAAAAATTGTCGCGGACCGAGAGCACGACGACGATCACTGTCTTTGGAAATCTGGTCATGGTCGTGTTGGCTGTAATACCTCTGTTATTTGCCTGGCGATGGCCGCCAATCCACACCATCGGATGGATCATAGCGCTTGGTGTCTTTACCACCGCAGGGCAATGGGCGTTGGCGCGAGCAATAGCGACGGCGGATGCCCGCATTGTCTGGCCGTTCGACTTCCTCCGCATGCCGTTTACGGTCGGTGTTGGGTATGTGATGTTCGGCCAGCTACCCGGTATTTGGACCTGGGTCGGTGCGGTGGTAATTTTTGGGGCTGCCTATTACGTCATTCGCGAGGAGGCCACGACTAAGTGACCGATGCTGCCTATTCCAATGCGATTAAAGGCGCTCTGTGGATGCTTGGCGCATCGATTTGTTATGTGTCATCCGCGACGCTGACCCGCTATCTGGCAGGTAGTTATCCGACCTTTGAACTCGCGTTTCTGCGCTGTTTCGTTGCCGTGATCGTCTTAACGCCATTGATTCTGCGCGGTGACCCCAGCCAGCTCAAAACCACTGCTTTTCCGCTCCATTGCGTCCGTGCAGTGCTAACCTATATCTCTATTCTTTTGTGGTTCTACGCGACTGAAAAGATCCCGGTCGGTGACTTCTTTGCCATCCAGTTTGTCTCGCCGCTCTTCACTATTGCCGTTGCAGCTATATTGTTGCGAGAGAAAGTCAGCGCCAAAAGCTGGTTGGCGGCATTGATCGGTTTCCTGGGTGTGATGGTCATCATACGACCAGGCTACATCCCGGTTTCGCTTGGTGTTATCGCAGCCCTCGGCACGGCAGCGGCATACGCGTTTGTAAATACCTGCATAAAGGTGCTGTCACGCAATGACTCGCCGATGGTGATGACATTTTATGTCAACGTTCTCGTCCTGGTGCTTGCTGTGATACCCGCCTATCTGACCTGGAAAATGCCGATTGTGGCAGACTGGCCGATCCTGATTGCCGTGGCGCTGCTCGCAACACTGGCACAGTTTTGTGTCGCCTCGAGTATCTCCCTGGCTGATGCCCGTGTCGTACAGCCGACGAACTTCTTGCGAATGCCGATTGCTGCCGCGATGGGTTTTATGGTGTTTGGGGAGTTCCCTGATCTTTGGACGTGGTTTGGCGCGGTGATAATTTTTGGGGCTGCCTGGTACGCCATCCAGCAAGGCAAGAAGAAATGAAACAATTGCCGAGTGCGGTTGTCGGGTCGCTTTGGATGCTGTCGAGCTGTGTTTTCTATGCTTGCGCGGCATCACTAGTGCGCGAAGTGGGGGACACCTATTCCGCCTACCAAATGACGATGATCCGCTCACTGGTCGCGGTCGTTGCCTTGGCGCCGGTATATCTCAGTGAAGGCGGCAGACTGCTCTTTATTCCTAAACGTTTCTTTATGCATTTGCTGACCGGTGTGTTTACTTATCTGGGAATTATCTTCTGGTTCTTTGCGACTGCATCGATGCCGATTGCGGATTTCTTTGCTTTGCAGTTCGTGACACCGCTTCTGACGATGGCCTTTGCGATTATCTTTTTACGTGAGAATGCTGACGCACGCAGCTGGATAGCTGCCCTGATAGGGTTTGCCGGCGTGCTGGTCATTTTGCGCCCTGGCATAATTGAAATATCTTTTGCGGCGATGGCGGCGCTGATCAGCGCCGTGTTTTATGCGAGTGACAATACGGTCATCAAATCACTCTCAAAGGGTGTGTCGGCGACAATGATTGTCTATTACGCGCATTTGCTGATGATCCCGATTTCAATTCCAATGGCACTAGAGACCTGGAAGCAGCCAACGCTTTATGATTTTGGCATAATCGTAGTGCTCTGCCTGTGCTTGACGATGGCCTATCTGTCCGTGACGAAAGCGATATCATTAACAGTGGCGCGGGTGGTTCAGCCGGTAAACTTCATGCGGATGCCAATTGCCGCTGCCTTTGGCTGGGTGTTGTTTAACGAGTTTCCCGACATTTGGACCTGGGCGGGTGCGATCATCATCTTTTGTGCGACGACATATGCGGTGCGGCGCGGCGCTAAAACACCGGAAAAGCCGGCCGCCGCATGAACGCTCTGCCAACATCAATTCAGGGCGCCTTCTATATGCTGATCAGTGCCTTTTGTTATGTCGGCTCAGCGACGCTGATCCGCTATATCGGTGAAGGTTATTCGCCGTTTCTCCTGACGTTCTTCCGCTCGGTTATTGCCGTAATTATCCTGGCGCCGGTGATATTTCAGCTGCGGGGGGCATCGTTCTGGCCCAAACGACCTTTTGCCGTCCTAATGACGGGTGTCTTCTCCTATATCGGTATTGCCTTGTGGTTCTATTCGGCTGGTCGGATGCCAGTCGCGGAGTTCTTCGCGCTGCAATTCGCGACACCGCTTTTTACCATCGCCTTTGCGATTATCTTTCTACGAGAACGCTCTGATATCGCCAGTTGGCTGGCGACTTTCATTGGCTTTGCAGGTGTGCTGATCGTTTTGCGCCCCGGCATTGTCGAGGTTTCTGTCGCGGCAGTCGCGGCAATCGCCTGCGCGGCGAGCTATGCTAGTGTCAATACGGTAATCAAGTCTCTTTCAAAGACAGTACCGACGACCGTCATCGTGTTTTATGCCAATTTTCTGTTGGTCCCGATATCCTTGCCGATGGCAATTATCGATTGGAAGATGCCTCTCTGGATTGATTCACCTGCGATTATTGGCGCTTCCGTCCTCTCGACGATTGGCTATGTGACAGTCTCCAAGGGCATCGCGTTGGCGCCTGCTCGCGTCGTTCAACCAGTGAATTTTCTTCGTATGCCAATTGGCGCAGTGTTCGGTTGGGTGTTGTTCAGCGAGCTTCCGGATATCTGGACATGGGTTGGGGCAATTATCATCTTTTGTGCGACGAGCTACGCGGTAAAGCGCGGGGCTCGCAACAAAGGAGACGGCTGATGATCACCTTGCATGCCTGGCCGACACCCAACGCGCATAAAGTCTCAATCATGCTTGAGGAATGCGGCCTTGAATATGAGGTCGAGGCGGTAGATATCACAACAGGCGATCAGTTCGCACCGGCATTCCTGGACCTCAGCCCGAATAACCGGATGCCAGCATTGGTCGATGATGAGGGGCCAGAGGGCAAGTCAGTCTCAATTTTCGAGTCCGGTGCTATTCTGATTTATCTCGCTGACAAGACAGGTAAGTTCATGCCCCCGTCAGGCAATGCGCGTTATGACGTGATGCAATGGCTGATGTTTCAGATGGGCAATCTCGGCCCAATTTGCGGACAAGCGCATCATTTTCGTGATGCAGCACCGGACCGGGTACCTTATGCTATTAACCGTTTTACGGATGAGGCGGGGCGTCTTTATGGCGTGATGGATCGTCGGATGGCGGAAACTACTTATCTGGCCGGAGATGGATACTCAATTGCCGATATGGCATGCTGGCCTTGGGTGCGGGTGCACCGCTATCACGGCCAGCCTTGGGATAACTTCCCCAACGTCAAACGCTGGTTCGACGACATCGCTGCGCGCCCGGCGGTGCAGGAGGGCATGAAGCTTCTCACCGATAAACGGACCAAAACCCGTGACATTCTCGACGAGAAATCCCGCGATATCCTGTTCGGCAAGGCGCAGATGGCGAAACGTTAGGCAGTTCCCTAACCCGCGTCTTTGGCTTCTTTGCGGATTGAGAAATAGGTGCTGGCGAAAATGACGAGCGCGCCAACCGCGACCCAGGGGGAGAAGGTCTCGTCCCACAGCAGATAGGCGATGACGGCAATAAATGGCAGGCGCAGGAAGTCGATTGGGAAGCAGACTGAGGTGTCGATCAGGACCAAAGCTTTGCTGAGGCAAAAATGGGTGGTCAGGCCGGACAGGCCAAGCAAAACTATCCACGGTACGTGATGCAACTCGGGCGTTATCCATAGATATATCGCCGGGCCCAGCAGGATCAGGCTCTGGATGATGTTCATGGTGAAGACCATGGTGCTGGCGCTTTCTGTTTGCGACAGGACTTTGACCATGACGTTCTGCATTGAAAATAGCACTGCGCCAAAGATAACCATCATAGTCGGCAAGCCTACGGGGACGATGCCGGGGCGCACAATAATCATGACCCCTAGAAAGCTCACAGCCATACCGATCCAGCGGTAGCGATTTACCTTCTCGCCGATGGTTAAGGCGGCCATCGCGGCAGTCAAAGCAGGAATGGTATATTCAATAGAGGTGACGACTGCGAGCGGCACCGAAATCACGCCGAAAAATACACAATATTGGCCACCGACATGGGTTGCATTGCGGAGAATTTGAAATCCGAGACGCTTGGTGATGAGGGATCGTATTCCCTCTTTCGGGATCATGATTGCGGCTATCGCAACCAAGCCAATTAGGGCTCTGAGAAATAAAATCTGGGGGACGGCTAAATCTGGTTTGAGTGCCCGGACCGCAATGACGATTCCAGCCAGCCCGGCAACGGCGATGACCATCCACCCGACGCCGCGAAGGGTCTCTGCGCGGGTTGCGTTTGCAGTACTGTTTTGGTCGTACACAGGGCGGGACCCGTCAGCTTTGTTTGAGGTGTTCTTCCGTTCGGGCATTTCTTCGCACGAAACCGCTTTCGGCACCAGCTTATCGGCGACTGCCTGATTTACAGATCGTGTTACTCGTCATACTTTAGCGCATCAACTAGCTTTAGGAGACCCAATCGATGGACGGATCGCAGGCCAGTAACCTCAAACACAACGTTACCTATGATGACCTTCGAGATTATATCGAAGAGGTCGATAAGTTGGGTGAGCTGCGCCGCGTTCAAGGGGCTACTTGGGAAGAAGATATTGGTATGGCGGCCGAATTGCTGCTGCACAGTGAAACAGCGCCTTGCGCCCTGTTTGATGAAATTCCCGGCTATCCCAAAGGGCACCGGGTCTTTACCAACTTCTTTGGGGGTCGCCGACAAAACATTACCCTCGGTTTTCCGCCGGATCTCACCAAGTTTGAGCTGAGCGTAGCTTTTAATAAGGCCTATCAGGAAGTCGTCCAACGGCCATTGCCTTATAAAACCGTTGAAACCGGCCCGGTGATGGAAAACATCATGGAAGGTGATGATGTAGACGTACTTTCATTACCTACGCCGCTTTGGCATGAAGGTGATGGCGGGCGCTATATCGGGACAGGGTCCTTTAACGTCACCCGTGACCCCGAAGAGAACTGGATCAATGTTGGGACCTATCGCGTCATGGTGCATGACGCTAAAACCGTAGGGTTTTATATCTCCCCCGGTAAGCATGGCCGTCTGCACCGTGAAAAGTATATGGACAAGAATATTCCAATGCCGGTCTGCGTTGTGGTTGGTGTTGATCCGTTAAGCTTTCTGATGTCGTCATCGGAAATTCCTTACGGCGTTTGCGAATTTGACATCATGGGTGCCTATCGTGGTCGTCCAGTAGAATGCGTCATTGGCAAACATACGGGGCTGCCGTTTCCGGCAAATGCCGAAATCGTCCTCGAAGGTTTCTGCTATCCCGACAAACTTCATCCAGAGGGGCCGTTCGGCGAATGGACCGGTTATTACGGCAACCCGGAACATAATGGACCGACGCTAGATATTAAGGCGATCTATCATCGTAATGATCCGATTATGCTCGGTTGTCCGCCACAACGCCCGCCAGAGGAACAGTCGCGTTATCGGGCGGTGGTGCGCTCAGCACTGCTGAAAGAACAGATTGAAGCGGTTGGCGTTCCCGATGTTCAGGTTGCCTGGTGTCATGAATGTGGTGGTGGACGTATGTTTACGGCTGTGTCGATTAAACAGCGCTATCCCGGTCATGCGACGCAGGCGGGTCAGATAGCCTCACAATGCCGTCTCGGTGCCTATGCCGGAAAATTTGTCGTCGTTGTCGATGACGATATTGATGCTTCCAATCTCGAAGATGTCATGTGGGCGCTCTGCTTTCGGGCGGACCCTGCGACGGACATCGATATTATCAACCGGGGCTGGTCTACAGGGCTCGATCCCTCGATCCATCCTGACCGCAAGGCGATTGGCGATACCACCAATAGCCGCGCGATCATCAATGCCTGTAAACCGTTTCACTGGATGGATCGGTATCCCAAGGTCAACACACCGGACAAGGAAACCTACGCCCGGGCGCAGGAAAAATGGGGCTGGTTACTCAACACCAACCAGCCGCCACCGAAATAGGTTCAGTGGCGCCCGGAAGCTTTGGCTTCGTGCCGGGTCATATAATAGGTTGATCCGGCAATAACGGAGGCGCCAACCCAAACCCATATGTCCGTTGTTTGGTCGAAGACCAGATAGGCAACAAAAGCGGTTATGGGCAGTCGCAGATATTCGATGGGTTCGATAATTGTTGCCTCCGCATGGACAAAGGCGCGCACGAGACAATAGGGCGCTATGGTTCCAGAGACAGCCAATAGAAGAAGACCGGGAATATCGACAAATGTTGGTGTGACCCAGGTGAACCAATTCAAGGGTATTCCGGTATCTGGTATGTTGGTCGCGATAAGCCACCCTGTGAGCATTGAGATAGAGGCGAATATCGTCAGGCTAAACTGGTAGTAAAATGTTGTCGTTGTCGGGTGATCGGTCTTGCCCAGCGACCGCGTGTAGATTGCGACCCCGGCGTAAGATAAGGCGGACCCGAGGACCAGGAAGGCGGCGGGTCCGATGGGAACGCTGCCTGGCCGCAATATCACCAAGACACCAGCAAAGCCAATAAGAGTGCAGGTCAGCCGGGTGATACCCGGTCTTTCCTTGAGAAATATAACGGCCAGCACGACGACCATGAGAGGGACTGTGAAATGGAGTGCTACGGCTTTTGCGATAGGTAGAAAGGCTAACCCGGCAAACCACAACCACATCCCTGTGAAGTTGGCGAGATTCCGTTGTAAATGAAACCAAAGCCGATTGGTTTGCCAGAACCGGGTGCCGCGCCAGCCTATAATGCTTAGCAGGATTGTGAGTCCAATAAAGTTTCGGAACAAAACCAGTTCTATTGCTGGCATGTGTTCCAACAGTCGGACGGCAATTGGAACAAAAGAATGTGCCGCCGCAGCGCCAACGCCCCAGGTGGCGCCAATGAGTACCTGGTTTGCGGCGGCTGAGCTGGGTTGACCTAAGGTCATCGATACATGCCGATGGCGTCTATACGGCGGTCTATTTTCGCCATCTCGTCTTTATATTTCTTGCTTTTCACGTTGCGATAGCGGCTTTGGAACTGTGCAGTGGTCATCCCTTGAGGCAAATCGGTGAAGGTTGGAAAAAAGCGGCGTTCCGAACTTGCGGTTGCCAGAACCTGCTGAAATTCGAGGGCCTTTTTTCGGTTTTCGGTAGCTTTTTTGGCAAAGCGGACACCGATTCGATCTGCCCCAATGTCGGTGAAGCTAAAACCACTCCTCTTATTTGCGGCGTCTTTGACTTCTTTAAGTACACCAATGGTGTTTGCAGTTTTCTCGCCGCCGGTCAGCGTTAAACCTGCCGAAATTGCAAAATGTTTTACGAAATCGTGACGACCATTGAGCCTGATATGAGAGATTCTCCGCCGTTTGGATTTTTGCTGAGCAGTACGCACATCCCCGATAAATCGTTCGAAGCGGTCATCGCCGAAATACAGAACTAGAGCTAAAATAGCCGCTCTATTTTCATTGATAGGATCTCCAGAAGCAGATCGTTTTTCGGCTAATTTAAATAGAGGGCGCATAAATTCTGTAAGGGAGACCCTGCGCTCAGAAGAATGTTGGGCGGCGAGCTTTTCGATGAGGCCATAATAGAGCTTCACGACGTCAGGGCTGCTGACCGGCATCTGATTTCTTGCGGCGGTTTTTATATCTTTCAACAAGTTCGCTGGGGGTTGAAAGCGAACATATATTGTTGGACCCAGGACTTTAACGGAGCGGACACTTTTCAAAATCGGGTCGGCCTTACCTTGCCCGACGATTTCATCCAATGCGTAGCGGAGGACAGGCTCGATGAGTTGTTGGGGGATTTCCACGCCACCAACATATAGGCGGTAAAATTGCAATCCTCGCGACGAAGAAGCGATAACGGTGCGGATATTAAGATAACGCCCTAGCGGGTTGTCGGGCAATTCCACCGACATTCCAATGAGTATCCCAAACCGAGAAACTTTGACGGTTGTTACCACATTTGGGACCGAGGCCATCGCGCCTTTGAGGACGGTATTAAGCTCACGTGTTGTCGCGCGTATTTCGGTGACCTTGTCAGAGGACATCAGGCGGGGATCAAAGCGCTTGGCCAGCTGCTGGGCGTTTTTTAGATCCTGTAGATTAATAGATTCCGGTCTTTTAAGTGTCGGCTTGTCTTGGACAGCCTTCATCGCAATCGCTATCGGCAATCCAATGAGAACAGCGAGAAAAAAAAGACCGCTGAGACGAAAAAGACAGCCCATGAAAATATCACTCTTATCGGCTGGTTACGCTTTTTAAAACCTCCGGCAACCCGGATTGCAATTGTTCTATCAAAGCAACGGGCATTACGCCACGAGAACCGGATTGATGACAGATAGAATTAGCGCGCACAGAGCGCCACCGACAAAGACATAGATGATATTACTCCAGCTGATAAGACGAGTCATTGGCAGGTCAAACATTGTGGCACCGGTGACAATGGATAGGCTGCTAAGGGAAATAGCGGTATTCAATCCCCAACCTGTTAAAAGCGCCTGCATGAAGACGAGGTCCGACAGTCCGGTTGGAATATTCGTAAAAAGAACAAGCAATATTGTGCCTGAGACAATGGAATGAATGGCCATAAATCCCATAATGTTCATGAACATTATAACGAAAAAGATGATAATGGTAGGCGAGAGATTTAAGCCCTGCAGCCAATCCAGAAGCCCCATGTTTGGCAGGGCTGCTTCGAAGACGCCGCCCAGAGTTGTGGCGAAAGTCAGGATGGCGGTCTCGGGACCTATCCGTGTCAATCGTTGACCAGTCGCTTTCAGGGCTGTTGGGATAGACCCGCTTGGGGCAAGGGCTACAGCCAGCAGGCAGGGCAGGGGCATTGCCAAGACGAGCGCCTGCAACGTTGAAAACCCGGTGCCGATGGCTGTTCCAACAACCAACAGGGCAGCAATGGCGATTGGCGGGGCTACCGGTGCCAAGGTCATCAGCGATTGCCAAAGGGCTCTGAGACCACCTTTGCGATCAAAAAATATGATCGACAGTACGATGCAGAAGGCAGATAGCCCCAGCCCCAGAGACATAATCTGCCACAAGGGCACTTTGGGTAAATATTGGCTGGCAACTGCCATGCCAACGACAAAAGGCGACCAAAGCGGAACAAGGGCCATGCCGCGCATCGCAGCTACAAAGACTTCCCGACGTTCGCTTGGGGGCGCATTGCGACCGAGAATTGGCGCCATGATGGCAAACACGCCGACTTGCAGGATGGAGCCGACGAGAAAACCGCCGACGACCAGCCCGCTATCCCGTCGTTCTCTATCAAGGGCCGTAAAGAGACGTCTGGCAACGCCTATTTCTGGTCGTTGATCCGCTGTTGCACGCAATAAGACGATTGTTGCGAGAAATGCCGGGAAGATGGCGGCGCGCGTTAAACCGCCTTCGATAGCAGCCCATTGATCGTAAAAATGCGCCAGAGAAACCGTCGAGGCCACTAAAAATGCACATAAAAGCTGCACGTTCCATGTTGCCTGCGGCAACGCGATGATCGCCACACAGGCCAGAAGTCCAACCATAACCGTTGAAACCTGTGGAGTTGGGAATAGGACCTGGATCAGCCCGAGGATCCAAAGGAGACCAATCAACAAAACGGTTAGTCGAGCCATTGGTGATAAATTTGAGGGGTTGGTCATGATTTGGGGTTCTGAAACGCCGTATTTCTAGGATATTAAGAAGCAAACTGAGCGGAGCCACGTTTGGTCGTTTCATTGGGAAGTCATCCCCCGGCTGAAAACGCGTATCATTTTACCTTATAAACTCCATATTTCATACTTATGGTATTTTTGACAGAGATTGATTTGGTGAAGGGATTAAAGATTATGACAAACAGAGTACTTGAGGGTCTGGCCGGGGGTTTGTTTTTTTGGCAGCGAGCGCCGCCTTTGCTGATAGCGATAAGACGCGTTTTATTGCTGTTGAAGGCAAAGGAACAGTCACTGCGGTTCCCGATATTGCCAGCATAAATGCCAGAGTCACTATACGTGCCGAAACAGCACGAGAAGCTTTGTCAGCAAACAACAAGGCGATGAATTCTCTGTTTCGTCAGCTTTCCAAAGCGGGCATTGACGAATAGGACATCCGCACCAGCAATTTTAGTGTCTCGCTGTATTATGAGTGCTTCGAACGCAACAGGCCGGGACAGATCGCGGGATATCAGGCCGCTAACCAAGTGACAGTGATGATACGTGATTGGAAAAAGATAGATCAGTTGCTGAATTTCGTGGTCTCTGCCAGGTCAAATCGTGTCAACGGTGTGCAGTTCTCGGTCGCGGAACCAGAAAAACTTCTCGACCAGGCACGCCGAAAAGCCGTCAAAGACGCTATGCGTCGGGTGCATCTTTACGCCGACGCTGCGGGCTCGGCTTGGGTAAAATTTTGCAAATCTAGGAGCGCGGAACGCGCTATCCGCAACCGCGCATGATGGTTGCTGAAGGGTTGCGGAGCGACAAGTTAGTCCCTGTCTCGCGTGGCACGCAAACACTCTCAGCAACAGTTGGTATTCGTATCGAGCTACAATAAAGGTCAGGCCGACTTTTCGGCAATAAAACGAATGGGAATAAGAAGCAGAATTCCTGCGA
>Ga0302117_10001119_pt1 | contig 12595 bp, 3 predicted proteins | sample AG5_322_MG_FD_203112 | JGI IMG/M metagenome (GOLD analysis project Ga0302117, IMG submission 203112) | Marine microbial communities from Western Arctic Ocean, Canada - AG5_32.2 | ecosystem: Environmental > Aquatic > Marine > Oceanic | place: Canada: Western Arctic Ocean | collected 2017-10-01 | reverse complement strand
GATAGCATTCTCCAAATTATCTGTAAAGGTCTCGTATTCGCAAGTGTCTTTATTGTATGCGCCTACCGTGAGAGGAGTAAAACACAAAGTCTCGTTGAAATTTTCGGATATCAATTTACGCATGGGTGCATTTGAATACAGGGAATCGTAGTACCACAGTGCGTCGATAGCATTGGCATAAAACCCCCAACGAGTATGCGGTTCGATGACATGAAATCCACCCAGTTCGAATAAATCCTTCGCATGTTCCATTTTGGAATCAAAGGTTTCTGGTATGGTTTGTGACACCAGACCTCCTACAATAGCTCCAGCGCTAATGCCTGTTATTTGGTGCCAATCGACTCTGTCCTTACCTTCTACTCTATACATACCGTGCAACATACCTACCAATACCGCTCCTCTGTCCCCGCCGGCGCTAAGTACTAATAGTCTCGGGCCAGTTGGGCCACTTCTAATTTTGATTGTTTTGGAACTCATTATACAAACCAAATTGTTAATTTATATATTCTAAATATACTATAAAGGTTGGATTACCGTGATAAAATGCAACAGTCGTTTTACGACGAGAAACAGCAAATTGATAAACAGCGCGAAGAGGCGGATATCATTTACAAATGTTTTATGTCCTCAGACCCTACCACCCTTAATACTATCATACGAGAAATACGAGATTTGACTCTGGCAGAATTTCCAAGCGGGTCTGAACGATTACGCACCATGTTAAACCGAGCACTCGACGGTGATTCACGTATTGCAAAACACGGGGCACTTTTGTTTGGGTTGTACCTGACCCCCGAATATGCAAACAAACTTATGAAGGAGGCAAAGGTAGACCCGACGAGGTTTCGTTGTTACTACACACAACATCTGCCCAAGATGTGTCAAGATCATTTGAATGGAAAGCCGAGGTTTGATTCCATGCAAGCATTTGTAGAAGAGGCAAGAGTAAGATATATCATAATTTAAACACCGTGTGTACTACATATCAATTCTTTTATATCAATCGGGGTCTCTTTGTATTTCACTTTCATCTTCTCCTTCATTTTCATGACTATGTAACATAAAATGAATATATAATTCAGTATAACCAACACAAAACACATATTGATCAACATCTCACGCATCTTTTCATGGTTATATTATATATATATACTGGACATTTCCTTGTGATCTGATACCAACGCTATTACGGGCGTAATCTTAAGACCTGTTGTGCAAGCCTAGCTCAACTCAGAGACAGGGCCTCTATTTAAAAAAGTTTTTTTATTTATTTAATTAATTCATACTATACTATTAAGTACACTACTATCCTATGTAATTAACATGGGTATAACATGAAGGACATTTAATTAAATAAAATAGTGGTTTGGTTTGAGGGGTGCCCTCTCTAAAATGGTTAGTATGGGAATAGCGTTATTTTTTTTAGTATGGAGACAGTGGTCGGCCCGACAAACTGGCCCGATGGTCTATCCACTTTTCTCACGCACATGTGTCAACACCCGGTACCACGACCGAACAAAAAACGAAAAGTATAATACAGCTATATTCTTTAATTAAATGCCAAAGAAAAAAGCAAACATGTCTTCCCAATACAAGAAAGTAAGTGCAAGAGATCACGTCCTACTTCGCCCGGACACGTACGTTGGTTCTGTAGAACCTGTACCATGGGCAAATACCAATATCGACAGTGGAGAACAGGAGGTCATCCCCGCACTGTACAAGATATTCGATGAAGTGTTGGTCAATGCCTCCGACAATATAAGCAGAGGAAAGACAACCAAAATAGATGTCAATATCACCGACAAGGGATTCATTGTAGAAAACGATGGAAAATGCGTACCGGTTGTCAAGCACAAAAAAGAAAAGATGTGGACCCCAACCCTTGTCTTTGGTCATTTGCGCACCTCCAATAATTACAATGACAAGGAAGAACGTCTCACGGGAGGTCGCAATGGTTACGGTGCCAAACTGGCCAATATATTTGCAACCAATTTCAAAGTATCCATCTGGGATCACCGTAAGAAGAAATGTTTTGTTCAGACATGGGAGAACAACATGAGCAAAGCAAATCCACCTTGTATTACTGATGATGGGTGTACTATTTCAAGAACTATGGTGTGTTGTGCGGTAGACCTCGAAAAATTTGGTATTGACAGTATACCAGAATCCACTATGCGGATGATGGAACGTCGTGTGCACGACCTCAAAGTATGCAACCCATCACTAACGGTCTTCCTGAACGGCGAAGAAATCACGATGAGACCGGACGAGTATGTATCGACCTACATGTCAGAGATCGTGTTCCGACAAGACAACAAACGTTGGCAATTGATGATCGGTATCAACGACACTGGTGATTTCCAACAACAGTCTTTTGTCAATGGAATATGGACACGCAATGGAGGTACTCATGTGGACTATATCTGGAAACAGATTTACAAACAACTGGAACCCATCTTAAAGAAACTGAAACTAAAGACATACGAAGTTAAACGCAAACTGAGCATATTTCTGTCGTGCAAATTGGTCAACCCCACCTTTGACTCACAGATCAAAGAGACCTGTACTCTGCCAGTCGCCAAGTTTGGTTCAGAATTCAAGGTACAAAAATCCTTTATCAATGCGGTGAAATCGTCTTCTTTTATGCAAGTATTGGAAAACATGGCCAGTAAAAAAGACGACAAGAAACTATCCAAAAACGATGGAAAGAAGCGATCCTCTGTAGATGTTCAAAAACTGACCGATGCCTCTAAAGCAGGCGGTTCCGAGTCCGATAGATGCACTATAATCCTGACAGAAGGAGACTCTGCCAATGCGCTGGCACTGGCGGGAATGTCAGTGGTTGGAAGCAAATACTATGGTTCCTACCCACTCAAGGGAAAGATACTAAATGGATACACTGCCGGAACAGACAAATGGTCCAAGAATGCGGTGATCACCGATGTGATAAAAGCATTGGGTCTCAAACACGGGGTAAAGTACAAAGATGTAAAAGATTTGCGTTATGGTTCAGTATTGGTAATGGCAGATCAGGACACGGATGGGTTTCATATCAGAGGTCTTGTGTTCTCACTGTTTGGTTCACATTGGCCAGAGTTGTTGTGTATTCCGGGATTCATCAAGGTGATGCGAACGCCTCTTGTGAAAGCATTCCGCGGTAAAACATTAGTACACGAATTCTTCAACGAAGAGTTGGCACACCAGTACATAAATGAACACCCAGAATTACGGTTTAAATTCTATAAGGGTCTGGGTACTTCCACCAGCAAAGAAGCAAAGGAAATGTTCAGAAACCTGAAGAAATACACCTTTTCCATGTCCGGGGCACCAGATTGTTTACAACGGGCCTTCAAAAACGACGAGGTTGCAAGGAAATGGCGTAAAGATGTTGTAACACGGCCTCCGAATTACGGTGAAGATCGTGACGGAAGGACATACGATTCCTTTGTCGGTGGACCATGGGTGGAACATGCCAGAGCCTCCAACGAGCGGAGTATTGCGGATGTCTACGATGGTCTCAAACCAGTGCAACGTAAGATATTGCACACCTTGATGAGGGGGAACAACAAGGAAATTAAAGTGGCACAACTGAACGGCAAGGTGGCATTGGATACACATTATCACCACGGAGAAATGAATGTTGGTAATGCGAGTGTCAACATGGCCCAAGACTTTGTTGGTTCCAATAACCTACCGTATTTAGAGCCGATCGGTCAATTTGGAACGGTACATAAAGGTGGATCCGACCATGCCTCACATCGTTATATTTTCACACAATTGAAATCATGGGTAAAGTATGCCTTTCCAGAGGCGGACTTACCAGTGTTGGAATACAACAATGTTGACGGTCACATCGTAGAACCGCATCATTTTGTTCCTATCATCCCCACGATATTATTCAACGGTGTATCTGGAATTGGTTGTGGTTGGGCCACCGACATTCCAAAATACAACCCACTCGATATTATCGACGTGGTATTAGGTGATTTAGACGAGTTACACCCATGGTACAGGGGATTCACGGGCAAAGTGGTTAAAAAATCCGACGGTGGGTATCAAACGGTGGTTGATTGGACGGTTGTAAACAACAGAGCAATATTAAGAGAATTGCCGGTTGGTGTATGGACTTCCAATTTTAAAGAGAAATTGAAGAAATTGGATAAGCACTACACCAAATTCACAGAAGAACACACGGATACCACCGTTAAGTTTATTATCGATGGTATTGACGATACTCTTCGTGAAAAATTGCCCCTAGTACAAACGATAAAAGAGAATTGGGTGGTCTTTGACAATGACAAAATCAAAGAAACGGATCTCAGGGGTATATTTACCTCTCACGCCGAAGCACGCATGGCCTTGTACACCAAGAGAAAGCAATACCAGTTGAAGCAAACGACGGATAAACAGACAAAGAAGACCAATAGAATGGAGTTTATCAAACAGTGTTTGTTAGGCAAAGTTCCTATCACCACTGAATCGTACGAACGATGTGTGGAAGTATGCAATCAACTAAATATCGACGCAAACTATTTGGACATTCGTTTACGTGACATTACTCCAGATGCGGTTGCAAAACTACATAAAGAGATCGACGAGTTGCAACGCGAATATTCCATTTTGACAACGACAACGGAGAAACATATGTGGGTCCGCGAATTAAATGAGTTACGAAATCACCTTGAACCCAACAAGAAAAGAAAAAGGGGCGGTCGACCTAACTAAAGATTAAGAAAAAAAGTGGTATATATTATCATATGAATACATATTAAATGAGACTATTTTATATTCTCTTATTAAGTTTAAATTTTTTTAATGTTGTTATCGGTACACCAACATGGTCACAGATTTCATCTATTGATGCCATAAAGTTTCATCAGGTGGTTTCCACGGCGGACGGGACCAAACTGGCAGCCATAGAGCTAGGCCCATGGATATCCGAAGGCGCGGGGAATATATGGCTATCTACAGACAGCGGTCTATCGTGGACCGAACATGTTCTGGGTGGTAGCATTCAACAATGGAGGGGGATTGATATATCCGATGATGGTACAAAGATAGTTGCGGGTATAAACCAAGGAAATCTATGGACAAGCACCGACAGTGGAACAACATGGACAGAAGTATCGAGCCCAACCAACAAACGTTTCATCGGAGTCAAAGTATCCGCCGACGGAACAAAGTTTGGAGCAGTGGCTTCATTCGGAGGATTTTGGTCTTCAACAGATGGTACCACATGGACAAAATCATCCGGCATAAGTAGTCATTTCTTCTATGGCAACTTAGCAATGTCCGACGACGGTAACAAACTGGTAGTAGCTGTAATGAGTGGTAACCTGTGGTCTTCCACAGACAGCGGTGATACTTGGTCAGAAGATACTTCCATTGGTGCAACAAAAATTTGGCAGGGTGTACACATGTCGGGAGATGGGTCCAAATTCATGGCGGTTTCAAACGAAGGGTTCTATCTGTCTACAGACGATGGAGCCAATTGGGTAAAAGATACAGCCCTGAGCACACATGGTAATTTTCTGGCAATGGCGGCGGATGCGACCGGTACAAATTTATATGTCGCGGAGTATGGAAGCAAAGATTTACACCACTCTAGCAACGGCGGTTCTTCATGGACAATGACAACCCATTCGGTTTCCGGCGACTGGAGATCTCTTGCTATTACAACTAGTGGTAACCTATTTGGGTCACAGGGTGATAATCTGTACGAGTTTGCAACCCCAACCGCGTGTACAACGGATGCGGATTGTTCTTCCCTTGGAAAATGGTGTCCAACCAACGGAGGAGATTGTCAGTATCCAAAGTTTTGTGAGGAAAACGAAAATGTAGTTAGCCGAGTATGTACCGATTGTACTTCGAATACGATAAATGAAGCTGGTGATGATGGTTCTGGAGCAGATACCACCTGTGATGCTGGTCCAGAGTTTAATAAATTAACGACTTCTCCCACCTTACCATATTCCAATTCCAAGAAGCTGGCCGCTTCAGCCGATGGGACAAAGGTAGTAATTCGGAATCTTGGCAATGTTTCTGTTTCCAGTGATAGTGGTGCCACGTGGGCCGACCATGTGTTGTTGTCGGGGACGAATGTTTACTATGGTGACATTGATATGTCGTCCGATGGATCAATAATCGCTGTTGCTTTGTCGAGCAATTCGTGGGTCTCAGAAGTATGGATTTCCAACAACGGTGGCGACACATGGGCAAAAGATAACTCTGTTCCATCAAATCAGAAATTCACCTCTGTTGACGTTTCATCGGATGGGACAAAAATATTAGTCGCAATGCCAAATGATTACCCATGGTATTCTACCGACAGTGGTTCTTCATTTTCTGAATTTACAAACACACCGGGCGATGCTGATTGGACCGCGGGCGCGATATCAGACGATGGCCAAACAATGGTAATGACACAAGTACAGGAAATTCATGTATCATATAATGGTGGTTCCTCTTGGACCAAGCAGTTAGATGAATCACAAAGCGATTTTAAACTTGTGAAATGTTCTTCCGACTGTAGTATTATAATAGCCCTAGACCATGGTCAAGAGGAAATTTGGTACTCGCACGATAAAGGTCGGCACTGGGCAACGGTCGATATACCGGCCTATGACAACGAATTTAAACAACTGTCTATGTCTTCAGACGGAAAACAAATTGCCTTTACCATGTCCTCGTCATATGCGAGATTTTCTTTTGATTACGGTGTTACATGGGTTAGATACCAAGTGGCTTCTGGAGATGGAAGTGCAAACGGGGTTCATGTGTCTCCAGATGGGACAAGGATATTGGCACAGTTGGACTCACTATATATTCAATCGGCCGGTCCTCCTCCCTGTGCTCAAAACGAAAAGGTAGTTAGTAACGCATGCGTTGCATGTGGAGCTGGTTATAGTAACACGGCAGGCGATGATCCATCTGGAGCGGATACCACCTGTGATCCTATTTCATGTGGAGCAAACCTACGTGTAGTGAATAACGACTGTGTTTCTTGCCCAGCTGGGTCCACAAACGACGCTGGAGACGATGCATCTGGAGCGGATACCACCTGTGATCCTATTTCATGTGGAGCAAACCTACGTGTAGTGAATAACGACTGTGTTTCTTGCCCAGCAGGAACCTCAAACGATGCCGGTGATGATGCCTCTGGAGTGGATACCACCTGTGATCCTATTTCATGTGGAGCAAATGAGCATGTTGTCAGTAATGTGTGCACAACCTGTCCAGATACCTCGACGAAACCAGCTGGGGACGACGCATCCGGAGCAGATACCGCGTGTATCTGTTCAGTCGGCCAAATCTTAAATGCAACTAGCCAGTGCGAGGCATGTCCCACCGGTAGTAGTGGGGATGGTTCAGCCTGTGATAAATGCCCGGCTGATTATTATGTAGCAGACGTATATATAAGTAACAACACCGTTAATTATGGATCTACATTGTGTGCCGATGCATCTGACTGTAATATGAAATGTAGTGCGGATGGAACATGTGGGGGATATATAACAAAAGATGTTCTTCAAAACGAGGTTGTAGGGCTATCTAAAAACTATAGAAAACTCAGTAGATCGGAGGATGGGACGAAGATAGTGGCAGTCGCAGATAATGGTGGGGTCCATAGATCATTAGATGGTGGCCTGACTTGGACTCAAACAAACTGTCCAACTAACCTTGACTTCACGCTTGCCGGTATATCGAACGATGGGGGCACGATCATCGTTGCCGGGGTGAATACTAAATTGTACAAATGGTTTATTAACAGCAATAACGGCATTGAATTTTGTCTAGACTTCGCTTCTTGGTTGTCCGCCAGACACTGGGGTGCGCTTGCTTTCGACCCCTACAGCCACAGAATTATAGCGTGTGAATACGATGGGAAATGTTTGTATTCGAAGAATTTTTACCAGTTCTATGAACACGGAACCAGCGAAAAATGGACGAATATTGTCATGTCACGAAATGGTGCCGTGGTCGTGGCAAGTGTGGAAGGCACACCGAGGCTAAAAATTGGTACCTTTACCGGAGACCCCTACAACACGTCACCTACTTTAAGCGACTGGTCAACGTCGTCCTGTATTCTTTCCTATCTGGTGACGACGGGTGGCGCCTGCTACAATTGGGGGAACCCCCTCCCGGAGACACAGGACATCGCCATTTCACAGGATGGGACGAAGATCGCGGCGCTTATAGGCAAAAATGTGGTATACTCCAGTGACAGTGGTGCAAGTTTTATGATGGATAACATGGTAGATTATAACTTTGGTTACAATTCAATCGACATGTCCAACGACGGGGTAACAATTGTGGTAGCCTGTGGCGACGGAGAACCCGGATTTATCAATGGATTATGGTATGCGTGGAACAAGGGCGATGTATTGATATACAGCGGAGACAAATCACAATGGTCCTCCTCGTCGTCATCGACTAATGATGGGTGGGAGCCTGCTGGTAATGGTCAGAAGGCGTTGCACGGCATTGTTATAAGTTCAATAGGGATCGTGGCAGCTTCGGCACATGGATATGATAATGCATTACATCTTATACGGAATGGCACAGTGTTTGAATATGGTCCACTGATAGCGGGATCGGGAAACGCTTACAAAAAACAAGGTACAGCGTGTACCACTTGTCCCTCTGGTAGCAACAGACCCCATGGCGACGACCCTAGTGGTGCCCTTACACGATGCATCTGTCCAGCAGATCAAATATTAAATGCAACCAACCAATGTGAGGAATGTCCTACCGGTATTGGTGGAAATGGTTCTATCTGTGATAAATGCGTGGTGAATTATCATGTGTCGAGCAATCAATGTACTGCTTGTCCCGCTAACGGTACTAGACCTGTCGGTGATCTATTTGCTGGTGCGGATACTTTGTGCACCTGTCAAGCGGATTATATCCACAACAATGGAATATGCGAAGCCTGTCCCACCGGATACGATGGAGACGGATTAGTATGTGATAAATGCGGTACCAATTATCATGTTACCCAACCGGGATTCCTAGCCGATAGCGCAAAGAAATACGAAGGAACCGATTGTGCTGGAAGCGCCGATTGCGAAACCAAATGTTATGCCAATGCTACATGCGCGGGATACACCATTGGGTTTCAAGGCGAGCTTCTCGGATCTGGCACAACCACTTTCTGTGCTATTTTATCAGGCGGTACAAAATGTTGGGGACGCGACGGAAACCTCATTAACGGATGGGGAGATACCACCAACAGAGGCGATGAAGCCAATGAAATGGGTACCAACCTTCCATATATAGCGTTCGACCATAATGTACTAGAAATAGGGTCTGGATCAAACTCTGATTTCATGTGTGCTTTACTATCCAACGGAGATGTAAAGTGTTATGGTAATAATGGATATAACGCGTTAAATGGTGGAAATTCTTATACGTTTGCAAATCGAAAAACTATCGTTTCCGGAGCCAAAGGCATGTCTGCCTCCAGCAATCACGGCTGTGCACTCATGGAGACCGGGAATCTTAAATGCTGGGGAATGGACAATAGAGGACAGTTGGGAGACGGTGTATCCCCCGCGAACGCATGGAGTTCAAGAACTATTACCGATGTGTCAAACATAAACAATGCCATCGATGTAGCGGTAGGGAATTACCATTCGTGTGCTTTATTAGACACTGGTAAAGTTATGTGTTGGGGTAATTCGTACACAGTGGGAGTGCAAGGCAACCAAATGTCACCGGTTGAAGTACCCGATATAGATGGCGCAATCCAAATTGATGCCGGATTTGCGGCCACATGTGCTCTATTAAACACTGGTAAAATAATGTGTTGGGGGTCTTCTAGCAATGCTTATTATGGGGATAACTTGGCAAGTCCCTCTGGACATTTAAGTAAACATACCGTATCTGACATCGGCGATACACTGCCAAATGCTGTAAAAGTATCTTTGGGACGGGACCATGCGTGCGCTGTTCTAGTAAACGGTGATTTATATTGTTGGGGGTCAAACACTTACGGTCAAGTGGGAGACGGGACAACAACGCAAAGGAATACACCGGTAAAGATTCTATCCAATGTAAAGGATGTAGAGGCTGGAGCAAAGTATGCAACATGTGCGATACTACAAGACTATAGCGTGAAATGTTGGGGTAGTGGTTTGACCGGACAATTGGGCCAAGGTGATACAACTGACCATTCGTCGCCTGTTTCCGTGGATCTCGGAAGTAATAGCTTTCCATCTACAGCCATTACTTATGGTCCACTGGTAGCGGGAACGGGCAACTCTTACAGTAAACAAGACAAAGTATGTACAGCATGTCCACATACCTCCATGAGACTATCCGGAGACGATCCAGTGGCAGGATTAACAGAGTGTTATTGCGCAGTAAACAACTTCTTGAATGAAACGAGTCATTGCGAAGCATGTGCCGATGGTTATAGCGGAGACGGAACTGTATGTGACAAATGTGCGACTGATTACCACATGTCGGTGGCCTATCCATCCAACAGTAACAAGTACGATGGTGCTTCCTGTGCCGACGATGGAATTTGCAATGGATTATGTTCGGTAGATTCGAATTGTACTGGTTATACCTTGGGTGATTGGAAAATTGCGTGGGCGGAGTATTACGGAACGGCGGCAGTAGGAAGAGGCGTGGTATACAATTGGGGTAGAGGTACGTACCAAGCTTGGGTTGACGGTACACAGACCACCGCTATGGGAACGCCTACAAAAATACCCGGAATCACCAATGCGGTGGATGTAGCGATCCATTCGAGTGGCGGGTGTGCACTTTTATCGGATAAGACGGTCAGCTGTTGGGGTAAGAATAAATATACCGGTAACGGTGGAACCGACACTACAATCAAACCACCCACAATAGTCGCCGGCTTAACAGATGTTGTTGCCTTAAAGGGTCGGGGACAAACATACTGTGCACTTTTATCGGATAAAAATCTTAAGTGTTGGGGTGGTGCTGGTAATGGAGAAATGGGTGTTGGAAATAGCAACCACCAACCCATCCCGATTTTGGCATTCGGCTCTAATGGGGACATCGAAGATTTTGGTGTCGGATATGGCCATTTGTGTGTTATTTACACTGGTGGGGTGCTAAAATGCGCCGGTTATAATTACTATGGACAAGTTGGAATGGGCGGTTCGGGATCTTCGGATAACAGTTTCAATTCGCCGACACAGGTTAAAAAATGGGGGAACAGCGATGCAACCGACGCGGTAAGTATACATTGTGGCTATCAGACTTCCTGTTATGTAAGTACAGATGGTAAATTAAGATGTTGGGGGAATGGTGGTTATGCGGTTGGTTGGGCAGGAAACGATCCTACCACAATAGCAACACCGATTTCTTCAAGCATGGATAACCCCACTTGGGTAACCCTAGGTCGATACGGAGGGTGCGCTGGTGTTAGCAATGGAGATGTATATTGTTGGGGTGGTAACAGCGGATATGATACGGGTGACAGTTACCCAAAATTGACTACATTCACCGGCATGGTACAACAGGGGGGGGACAGTAATGTTTTTGTATCCGAAGGTGGTCAAGTTCGATCTTCGGGTACAGGGTCTGCCGGTGAATTGGGCCACGGTGAAACGGTAACCCGTTATGGATGGAACAACAATAAACTGGTTTTATTGCCCAATGCGGGAGGGTCATACGGTCCTTTGGTCAATGGAACTGGAAACTCCAAACAAAAAGGAGCCATTACATGCACCGCCTGTCCTTCTGGTACAACCCTTCCAGTAAAGGGAGAACCGGGACTAGGACTGGGTTCTTTCTGTACCCGTGATACAGCATGCGATCAGAATGAATACGTAAATGTTACCCACGGCTGTCAAACATGTGCTGGAAATTTCAATGACCTTGGGGATACCACAGTCGGTCAGTGTGACGATCCTGAAAAATGTCTAGTTAATGAACATGTGAAAACTACCTTTGATTCCGATACAGAAACGAGTTATTCCGGTTCTGCCTGTACTTCTACTGGTGATTGTGTTACCAAATGCCACGGAGACGCCGCCTGTGCTGGATACACCGAAGGTGAATTTACCATTGATATGGCATATCATTATGGCGGTATGTGTGTCCTTTCGTCTTCGGGTAAAGCAAGGTGTCTTGGTGAAGCAGCTGGTTATCGATTGGGTAACCAAAACCAAGGTAGTACGGACACGCTCACCTTCGTAGATGTTGACAACATAGATGGTAGTTCGGATGATAAGTTTGCAATCGCTATCGCAGGCGCCTACCATGGTCATCTTGCATTGATGAGGGATGGTTCTGTGATGTCGTGGGGTTGCTATTCGGGGACAGGGCTTGGCGGCAGCTGCTATTGGCCAGATTATTTGAAAAAAGATAGTGTTAAAATCACCAACGCAATAAAGATTGCTCATATCTATCATGCGTGTGCAATTCTAGACACCGGTGAAATGTTATGTTGGGGGTCAAATTACCTTGGGGAGGTAAACACCCAGCGCGGTACAGAAAAATATGGACCTGTAACCGCCGGAGGCACCAGTTCGTGGAAAATGGACGGCAGTACCGACGAAAGATCGGTGGTTGATGTTGCACTGGGAGATTATCTGACCTGTGCATTGATGAA
>Ga0302117_10001114_pt1 | contig 12614 bp, 10 predicted proteins | sample AG5_322_MG_FD_203112 | JGI IMG/M metagenome (GOLD analysis project Ga0302117, IMG submission 203112) | Marine microbial communities from Western Arctic Ocean, Canada - AG5_32.2 | ecosystem: Environmental > Aquatic > Marine > Oceanic | place: Canada: Western Arctic Ocean | collected 2017-10-01 | reverse complement strand
GAAAGTCTTGGAGAAATATTTCAATCCTTCAAGAAATTTCTGAGCCATGAACAGAGAAATACCTATTGTCTTTTTGGTATTGATTTGTTGATAAAGAAAAACATTAGTCCCGTATTAATTGAAATAAACGATAGGCCAAATTTTATACATCTTAACGCTATTAACACGCGTGTGAATATTCCAGCTATTCGAGCTATGTATTGTGTCTTGAATCCTGATTGTGGTGATCATCTTCCCAGTGATGCGAAAGAGTTTGAGCTTATCGCAACATTGTAAAACTGAAATGCAGCCATCCGACAATAGTTTTGACTGGTCGCGGCCTAAACGGCATTCATTTATCTGCGAGCCATCGGGACAGGTAGTTGCAACAGCTGGGCAGCGTCTGCTCCGGGTTTTGGACTAAATTTCTGCGAACGTCCCAGCACATTGTCCGCGCCGTACCAATTGCCGTTTATATCCACACCGAATTCATGTAGTTCGCCAAACTCGCCTGGCGCATTGCCATGTGCATCCCAGGAGAACAATCTATTGCCATCGGTATCAAATTTTATAATCCTTACGGGCTGATTGTCAGATACCCACACGTCTTGATTTTCCGTGATCAAAATATAATTTGGAAAATTTAACCCCGGCCAAGTTGCCAGATGATTGCCGTTAGGAGAGAACACTTGGATGCGATCGTTATTTCGATCTGCAACATAGATGCGATCCTGATTATCTGTCGCTATCGAATGCACGGCATCAAACTGGCCCACGCCGTTTCCTTCGCTTCCCCATGCCGTAAGGTAATTCCCATCTTTATCAAACTTAATTACTCGTGAATTCGTAAGCCCATCTGCAACAACTATGCTGCCATCGCTAAGAAACGCAAGATCTTGCGGCGTTCCTAAGTGTGTCTCATCGTTTGCCGTTTCATTCTCGATGCCCAGCGTCATCAACAACTCTTTGCCGTCATTTGAGAACGCATGGATCTGATGGCGTCCAGAATTTACGACCCACACTCGCCGCTGGGGATCATACGGACTGATCGCTATCATGTGTGGACCACCGGTTCCTTCGAACAGATAATCCCATTGGTTCCAATTCTCAATAAGCTTTCCTTCATCGTTAACGACAAAGATGACATTTTTCATTTGGCGTATTGTGCCTTCCGGCGGAGAAAGCGCGGACAGGCCCTCGACAGAACCGTAGAAATAGTCGAATCCATCGGGTAGAGGATCGGGAACGTGAAGCTCACCTCGTTGGATGACAAATATCCTTGTCGTCGACTCCACGAAAAGCCCAGGATGCGAGCCCCAGATAAAGTCAGGTTCTGAAAAAGGCTCAAGCCATTCCGGCTCAGCTATATAAGGCGACTCGCCATGATTCGACGTTGGCGGATACTGATCAGACCAAGACTGGGCGGTAACAGTAGAAGTTGTCATCGCTATGAGCAGGCAGCCGAAAGCGGTAAAGGTTCCATAAAGTCTCATTGTCTATTCCCTGTGTTGTTAGAAACTATTTTCCGAGGTCATTTCTGCCCCGAATATTTGGTTATTATCATTCAAGAAATAAAGCTTTTATGAATACAAAGTGAACTGTGGCAAGCCATATCTAGAATCTACCGCACTAGTTAATTCGGGCTACTCTATTGCCGAGCATGCAGCTTAGCTAACCTAAAATACCTTAGCATATCTAGGCTATGAGAAAAAGTTGCTAACTTGTGATCCCCTTGGGGCGTGGGCTAATCGAGTTACCCTGAGGAGTTTCTAATTTGTCTTGTGGCCGGCTCATTTTCAAATCAATGAGGCAAAAATGCTGAAAAAGTTGATAGCTAAAATCCAGATGCTATAAAAATAGCACTGTGCTTAAAAAACAGCACACCCCGGCTTCGAGATGATGTGACCACGTTCGCTTTTGTGAAGTAAGGATTTGGGGTTGCTGGGAGAGTGGAAAAAAAATCTGGCTCGACGGACATCCAGAGAAATGAATCGCTCTATATACCGAAGTGCAGCAGTAGCAGATTCTTATTTGATGCCGTAGACAAAAGCTGCCGCAAATCAATGAAGGTTGCTGTTACACTTACTCTTTGCTGTGTTGTTATATGTCTGGCGCCGCCAGCTGAATTAGGAAAAGCAAGCCGATGAGTGAGAATTCGAAAGATAACTCAGAAAAGCCGCAGTCAGGTTCCATTCCTTGGGCTTACATCTACGCAAGCGTTCTAATTTTCACAGTCATTGTCGTTGTCTTACTCTACACCTTTTCACAATTCTACAGCGGTTAACCCATGCATCCCGTCGATTGGTCGATAGTTATCGTCTATCTTGCTTATGTTATTTGGCATGGGCTGAAGCTCAGTCGCGGGACTACCGACACGGAAGGATTTTTTCTGGCAGGTCGTTCTATTCCTTGGTGGGCGGTTGGCCTGTCAGTTATGGCGACACAGATGTCAGCGATAACGTTGATTGGCACTACTGGGCAGGCCTACGAAGATGGGTTGCGTTTCATCCAGTTTTATTTTGGCTTACCACTGGCAATGATTATCCTCTGCGTGACTGCGGTGCCTCTATTCTATCGGGCTCGCGTGTTCACCGCTTACGAATATCTCGAGCAGCGCTTTGATGCTAAGACGCGCACCTTGACGAGCTTCTTCTTTCTTCTTTCCCGTGGGTTAGGTGTTGGCGTAATCATCGCAGCTCCGGCGGTTGTGCTATCGATAGTCCTAGGCTGGAATGAGCTGGTGACCATTTTTGTGATCGGGCTATCGACCACCCTGTATACCATGCTCGGGGGTGTGCAGTCGGTAACTTGGACCGATGTAAAGCAGATGGTCATTATCTTGGCGGGGCTGAGTCTGTGTGTGTTTGTCATCATCACAAATCTTCCTGCGGGCGTGTCGTTCAGTGACGCGATGAATGTTGCCGGCGCCGCCGGAAAGCTACAGACCATAGATTTCAGCTTCGATCTCAATGAGCGTTATACGATTTGGTCAGGGATGATAGCCGCGTTATTTCTCTTCCTCTCTTATTTCGGCTGCGATCAGAGCCAAGTGCAGCGCTATTTAACAGCACGCTCTGTTGATGAGGGGCGCATCTCCCTGCTCATGTCTGCCTTTCTGAAAATCCCAATGCAGTTTCTATTCCTGCTAGTGGGCATACTGGTTTTCGTTTTCTATCTATTTAGTGCTCCACCGATGATCTTCAACGAAGAGGATGTGACTCGAGCGGCGGCAGTGCAGCCTATTGAACACGAACGGCTGCAGGGAGAGTTTGCTGATGCACATCAGCTGCGGCACTTGGCGGCGTTGAGATTTATAGACGAACAGGACACTACAGAGCGAATTACTGCTCGAGCGGGCTATATTGCTGCCAACGAGGCCTATCAAGATAAGCGTCGTGAGGCCACCGAGTTTGTGCGACAGACGAATGGCGATAGCTCGTTTAGCGACGTTAACTACGTATTTCCCGTGTTCGTTATCGAGAATATGCCGCGGGGGTTAGTGGGGTTAATAGTCGCTGCGATTCTCGCCGCGGCGATGTCTAGCGTCGCGGCGGAACTGAACGCGCTGGCAACCGCATCTACAATGGATTTCTACCGCCGCCACATTAACGTTAATAGCTCGGAAAAACAGATGCTTCGGTTCGGAAGATTGTCCACTTTGGTATGGGGTGTATTCGCCTGCATCGTCGCTACCTTTGCGACTAATCTAGGCTCGCTGATCGAAGTTGTGAATACTTTCGGTTCGTTCTTCTACGGTTCCCTGTTAGGAGTCTTCGTGTTAGCTTTTGCGGTGCCTCGGGCTAAGTCGGCAGGCGCTTTCTACGGCTTGTTGTTCGGCATAGTGTCAGTCTGGATTGCCAGTTCAACTACCGACATTGCTTTTCTTTGGTTCAATGTTGTAGGTTGCCTGGTAACTGTCGCTGCGGGATACCTCATTAGCATTGTGCGGTGAGTAAGGAATTGCAGGGGAATAATGGACAATAAAAATCATGCCTGGATTGTATTGCTGTTGTTAGCTATAGCAATGCCACTTTCTGTTGAAGCACAGGTGCGAGCCATCTACGACCAGGGTAGTGGTGCGCTGATTCGACAGCTGCTGCGCCTAGGCACTACTGCAAGCGTCATGCATACCGGTGCGCACCCTGACGACGAAGATTCCGCTTTGGTGGCCTATCATGCACGTCGAATGCATGCGCGGACTGCCTACCTGTCGCTCACGCGTGGTTCCGGCGGGCAGAACATTATCGGTGTTGAGCAGTCCGATGCGCTTGGTGTGATACGCACTGAGGAGCTGTTACAGGCTAGGCGCTTAGACGGGGCCGAGCAGCTATTTACGCGTGCCAACGACTTCGGGTTTTCCAAATATAGGACAGAAGCCTCTCGCGTCTGGCCTGAAGAACTGCTGCTGGATGACATGGTGCGCGCCATTAGAACATTTCGCCCTAGTGCAATTGTGTCCCGTTGGAATGGTACCGCTGCGGATGGCCATGGTCATCATCAGTTCGCGGGTTACCTGACCCCATTGGCTCTGGAAGCGGCGGCCGATTCGAATCGATTCCCCGAGCATATTGCGCAGGGTCTAACACCTTGGCAAGTTCAGAAGTTCTATACAGGCCGGGCTTTCACAGGGAGCTCTAGCAATGTGGAGGCAGCGGAACAGCCGGCATTACTGATTAACACCGGAGAATACGACCCTGTAACCGGGCGTAGTTATTTTGAAATTGGAATGCAGGGCAGGAGTCAGCAGAAAACCCAACAAATGGGTACGCTCGAACTGCGTGGTGGCCAGCAGTCTCAACTGTTTCTCTTTACATCGCAGTTCGAACCGTCCGGCGCCGAAAACTCTATCTTCTCGGGTATTGATACTACCATCACTGGAATCTCGACTCTTGAGCAAGCCCCTTCAGTGGTATTCGTTGAAATTCTATCTGCATTGCAGCAAAGTATTGATGGCTTAATGTCTGTCTATGATCCTCTGAATCCAGAGGGACTTATTCCTAATCTTGTCGATGGGCTTGAACTCGCGCGTGAAGCAAGTGATGTGGCGCAAGCGCTAGATGCGAAGCGACTGCTGGATGAAAAGGTCAGCGAATTCGAGAAGGCCATTGTACTCGCAGCCGGAGTCTCGATCGATGCACTAGCCGAGTCGGAAACCGCGATTCCCGGTACTGTTTTGACGGTCGCCGTGCGAGCGTTCATGGCGCAGCCCCCGCAAGTTCTGCTGCGGGAGGCTTATCTTTCCGTACCCGTCGGGTGGTCGGTCTCTGCGTCTAATGTGCAGATGCTCAGCAATGAGCGCTCCTCCCGGCGCAAAGAGCAGGGCGATGCCGAGATGTTCTTCGATGTCAGCGTGCCCGCTTCAGCTGATCCGACACAGCCTTATTGGCTAGCATTGCCGCGTGAAGGCGCTGCCTATGATTGGAGTTCGGCAGGCGAGGCCCGCACGCGGCCCTTCGCCGAGCCTCTGCTAGAGGCGGTAGTCACTCTTGAAATAGGCGGAACCCAGATAACGATTCGACAAGAGGTCGAGCATCGCTTGGTTGACCGCATTCGTGGCGAGATTCGCCGCCGCCTAGATGTGGTGCCAGCAATATCTGTAGAGCCCGGTACAGACCTTGTCGTAGTGCCAATATCTGCCGGTGATGCACCTCGGGAATTGTTATTGACTGTTCGAAATAATACTTCGCAGGATGTAGCCGGCAGGGCTCGGTTCGAGGTACCTCAGGGTTGGGTGCTCGAACCGCCTAGTGCTGAGTTTTCTCTGGCGGCTGCGCCTGCTACTACTACGTTAGCATTTCGGGTCACTATGGACCCGGGTGTCAGCGCGGGAGAATACAAACTGGCGGCCAACGTCACCGTCAATGGCACACAGTACAATAAGACGATGCGGGAAATAGCCTATCCTCATATTAGAACCCACCGCATTTACTCGCCGTCAGTCACTGAATTCGAAGTCGTCGATGTCAGCATTGCTGCATCCCGAGTTGGCTACGTCATGGGTAGTGGCGACACTGTCCCTGAGGCGCTGCGCCGACTTGGCGTGGAAGTCATGCTGTTAACCGATGCCGAGCTAACTACTGGTGACTTTTCGAGCTTTGACGCTATCGTGGTGGGTATCCGGGCATCGCAGACTCGTCCTGCCTATGTCGCCAATAATCGACGCCTTCTTGAATACGCGGAACAAGGCGGTAACTTGATCGTGCAGTATCAACAGCCTGACTTCATCGCTAAGGGCCTCGCTCCCTATGCGGCGAGCATGGATGGCAACGTACGGGTAGTTGATGAAACAGCTGCCATCGTGATTCTAGAGCCAGAGCACCCTGTCTTCACTTTTCCCAATCGCATAGATGCTCGCGATTTCGACGGCTGGGTCCAGGAGCGTAATAATTACAACTTCACCAGTTTCGATCGCGATCGCTATATTCCCCTTACCGAAGCGCACGACCAAGGCGAGCCTATTAGTGACGGAGGCATGCTGTACGCAAAAATCGGTGACGGACATTACATATACACATCCTATTCATGGTTCCGACAGTTACCCAACGGGGTACCAGGTGCCTATCGATTGTTCGCCAACCTACTGAGCCTGTCTGCCGCAGCTAACTGAGAGTATTGCCCCATGAGTGAAAAATTTCCCGCCCAGGGATACAAAGATAACGTACTCAGCGACTGTTTTGCCGATGCCCAGCGCTATTTTCTCGATCACTATGTGGATGTGGATCGTGCTCATGTGGTGATGCTTGCCGAGCAAAATATTATTACCGGCGAAGAGTTAAAGCTCATACTACAGGCCATCGAGGGGCTGGACATTGAGGCTATGCGTAACGCCGAGTATGACGGCAGCGTGGAAGATCTGTTCTACTATATTCAGCGTGAAATCACAGCAGGCTGCGGCGACGCGGATATTGCTGGTAAGGTGCACACCGCCCGTAGCCGAAATGATATCGATGTTACGATTTATCGTTTGTATCTGCGGCAGCAGACGCTCGATCTAATTGAGGTTTGTTCTACGCTGCACGAAGTCTTTCTTGATCTCGCAGCTGCACATCATGAATCTCTGATGCCAGCTTACACTCATACCCAGCCGGCACAACCTACCACTATCGCGCACTATCTTCTGGCGATGGCGGAAAATACAGGTCGCGACATAGTTCGAATACGGCGCGCCTACGAAAATATGAACCTCTGCCCACTTGGTGCCTGTGCAATTACTACAACAGGATTTCCGATAGATAGGGCGCGGGTTGCTGATCTACTCGGCTTCGATGGGCCGACGCGAAACTCCTACGGTTCTATCGCCTCTGTGGACTATTTCACAGAACTGCTGGGATCAGTATCGGGCTTGCTCATTAACGTGGGCAAGTTTGCTCAGGAATTTTTGTTAATGGCGATGGTGGAATTCAATGTTATCCGTCTTCCAGATGGTTATGTACAGGCCTCATCGATAATGCCGCAAAAGCGAAATCCAGTCGCCATCGAGCATGTTCGAGCGATTGCCAGTAAGGCCCTCGGCCAGGTGCTAGGTGTATTAACCAGCGTCCATAACACACCGTTTGGCGATATCAATGACGTTGAGGATGATCTGCAACCGCTTAACTTCTCAGCGATTAGAGATTCGAATCGTGCGGTATCACTTCTTGGGCATGCTCTGGCAGCGGCACAATTCAATCTCGATTTACTTCGGGTAAGAGCCGAAGCTAACTTTATTACCGTAACTGAACTCGCCGATACTATCGTTCGTCGGGAAAACCTTCCCTTTAGCAAGGCTCACGCGATAGTCGCCGACTGCGTGAAGCGAGCCACCGCTGCAGGCAGTGGCGTTAGCTTCGATATTCTACAAGCGGCAGCGAAGGAAAAAATAGGTAGATCCTTAGACTTGAGTGCCAGCGAATTGGAAGAGGCCCTCTCGGCCGAGAATTTTGTCCGCATTCGCAACATCTATGGCGGACCCGCACCGGATGAAACAAAGAAGGCGCTAGCCGAGCAACGAGAAGTGCAATCGAAAAACAATGCTTGGCTGCTAGAGCGTCGCAGTAAACTAAAGCAAGCAAACGGAAAGTTGGATGCGCAAATAAAGTTAGGGCTGCTCTAAGACTGATGCACTTTAGAGATAAAGTCTTTCAATAGTGAAGAGTGCTATTAATAACAGTGTGATATTTCATAAGTGGTTTTAACTCCATTGATGGCTGTTTCGATCACATCAAACCTAGTTTTTCCGATTAGTAGTTTCCCCAGTGGAGCCGATGGCGTAATAACCACTATTTCGACGTTATCTACTTGTACTTTCAGTCCAGCAGCCCCGGGACCGATAAATACGATTCGGCTTGTATTTTCAAAACGTAATGTGACAACGCAGCCTGGACCTATAGCCTGATTTTCTGCTAGTACCACGCTTGGAATTTTCTTGAATTCGTCAAGCTCCTGCTGATATTCCGTAGCTCTTTTTGACTGTCCATGGGCAAGGTATGCAGCTTCAAGGCCTAGGGTATCGTATTTGTTCTGTGCCACATTTTCACTGTGAGTTGCTGTCGCGCGGGCCTGGTCCGCGGCTTTTGTAGCATTAGTTAAAACCTGCTCAAGTACTTCAATAATACTAGCAAGAATAAGCTCTTTTCTGGGTTCTATTGAGCTTATATCAGTTCTCCCAAGGCTAAGATGGCATCTCTAAGTTGAAGGTCGCTCAGGTAGGGAGCAGGGCCAAAGCGCAAGAAACCGTCTCTTTGGCCAGTCCATATATCCTTTTGTTTGAGTGCTTGTTGAATACTCGCTGCTTGACTGGTTCGAAGTGACAAAAATCCGGCTATTGGTTCTAAAGGAACATCAGCCCTGGAGATAATATTTTTATCACAATTAAGTTCATCAAAACTCATTCTAAGTAGGCCTATAGGGAACGAAGCCCAGAGTCACTAAAAAATGAAACTGGGCTCGAAAGATAGGAAGATCCTAAAAAGTTTGTTACCGCGTACTGCAGATTTAGTTAGCGGTTAGGGCGTGGTTGAGACTTCCGCAGCGCGTCCACCGCTTAGGATATTCTCGATCGCGTAGTTACCTTCATGGCAGGCGTATTCGTACATCGTATACTGGTCGTCACGAGTGAGCGGCATGGAGATCGTAAAAGGTGCTGAGAAGTTTACTGGATCGGTAACGCGTGCCTCCCACAGTATTGTGCCTTCGCTTACCCTGCGGAAACGTTCAACTACATGAAGTTGATCACTGATGGGTACGCCCTTCAGTCGGCCACCTGCGCTGCTGTTGGCAATCATACCGCGATCATTGTAATTCGTGGTTTCAACCACTAGGGTATCGCCTTCCCAACGAGCAATGGAATCACCCATCCATAATTTTACCTTAGAATCGATATGCTCGGCTTTATCGAGGTGGATTACCCGTACATCGTGAATCATTTCATGCACGATGGTAAAGGTATCCTCAGTCTGAATGAATCGGTAGGCATTGTTGTAGCCGGCGGGCAACATGGATCCCGGCACACCGCGCGTTATACAGCGGTCCCAAACTGTGTGATTAGTCCAGTGATCTTCAACGTGGGCAAAGCCATAGTCTCGTTTTGCTTCAGCTTCTGGGCGAATAGGGGCTCGGCCAGAAGGCGGATCGGTAATCATTGATGTCTGACCGGTAGAAAGAACGGTATCCCCAGAATCCAGCCAGATTTGATTGTAACCTCCGATGCTTCCGCCTGCTTCGACCACGATATTGTCATCGGCTACGGCTCTGCGCTGAGCAATGCGCGCTTCTGCGCTAGCGATCTCATCTTGGGAGAGGAATGCCTGGCCTGCCATCGAGATGGGGCGTTCTATTGGGGTGATGGTATCGTTAGTCCACAAGCCTTGCAGGTCTGGTTGGCCATCTGCGGTGCGTCCGACTATATAGTCCTGAGCATTGGCAGCTAGCGGTTTGAGGCTAATCAGTCCAGCGCTAAGAGCAACGAGGGCAAGAAGAAATCGCGAGTTCAATCCTAGATGAGCAATAGTGATCATGGGCTTCTCAATATCAACGCTAATAGAAAGATTTATTTCACAGTAAAGCTACAGTAGTTTGTGGTGTGGATCAAAAAAAGATGCTCAGTGGGACGGGTTTCTGGATATCAACTGCGTAAATCTGCCGCTCAGGGGCTAGAGGGAATGGCTGTTTTGATCCCTGCTGAAACCAAATCAAGTGACAGTAACAAAATTGATCTAGGCTGTGGATCTGCCGGCATAGAATATTACTGGAACCAGCAGCAGCAACAAGGGTAGAGCAAATACCATCACACCACTCCAGCCAATACTGGCCAGTAGAATACCTGCACTGAGTGAGCCAACCGCCTGTAAGCCAAAGACCAGGAAATCATTGACCGCCTGCACCTTAAATCGCTCCGAGGCGCGGTAGCTTTGAGTCAGCAAGGTGGTGCCACCAAGGAAAAGGAAATTCCAGCCCACACCGAGAAAGACTAAAGCGCCCCAGTAGTTAATGAACTCGGGCTGGCCCCATCCGATAAATATACAGATCGTCATTAGAACAAAGCCTGCCTGGATAATCCTTTTAACTCCAAACCAAGAAATTAAGAACCCACTGAAGAATGATGGGATATACATGGCAAGGATGTGGATTTGGATAACTCGGGTTGTGTCATCCAAAGAATGATGATCCATCTCATGCATGCTTAGGGGGGTTGCAGTCATAACCAGACTCATGATGCTATAGCCTGCGGCAGCGGCGGCTATGGCGAGAATTAATGTGGGTTGTCTGAAAATCTGCCCTAGGGGCCTGATAGCACTGGATTGGTCTTGTTTTTCGAATGTCGTGTTTTTGTAGAATGTCAGCAAGATCAGAAACGATACAGTCAGCATTGCTGTCAAACCTAAAAATGAACCAACGTAATCGGGAAGTCCTTCAACGATGCTGAAGCGTCGAGCAACTTCTGGTCCGAGCAACGCGGCAACGATGCCTGCTAGCATTAAAAACGACAGACATTTGGCTATTTGTTCGCTTGGCACTGATTCTGCAACTGCAAAACGAAACTGCTGTAGGAAGGCGATATAGTTTCCAATCAGAAAAGAGGCGATGCAAAACAGCGTAAATGATTCTTGATAGATACCCCAGGCGGCAAAGAGTGTCGCAAAGATGGCCAGTGCAGTGCCGGCAAGAAAGCCTGCCTTTCTGCCGATTTTTGACATCAGATAAGACGCCGGTATTGTTGCGAAAGCTATGCCAGCAATTTGAATCGCAATTGGCAGAGTTGCCCAATCAATAGAGGGCGCGATCTGCGCCCCGACAATGCCACCTAGTAATACAAGAATTGGTGCTGCCGTTTGACCAAAGCATTGTGCGAAAGTTAGAACGACAAGGGTTTTGTAATTTTCGAATTTCACTCAGGGGCTCCCGCTCCAGCACATTTTGATACGAGAGCTTGATACCCGCTGCGTGAGTCTACCCTATAAAGAGGCCGTCTTACTCTGCGCTGAAAATAAAATCAATCACAGCAGCTGTGTTTCTACTCAGGTCTGTTTTCTAACTCGTTTACTGAATGTGCTATTGTTGTTTTTTAGCTCTTTGGTGGTCTTCGCAGCGGCCTCTAAATAGCTTGTCCGAACCAGGAGAAATCATGAAAAATCCTAATTGCTCGTCTGTAGCGCTTGCCTGGGTAACCTTGTTATCTCTTTTTACCATCTCGTTTGCGGGATTGGCATCCGCTCAGCCTAGTCCTCCTTCCTCGGCGCCTAGTAATTGGGGGCCGATATCCATCAGTTTAGAGGATTTTGAATACCCGTACCCGGTCGAATACATGAACTTCAGCGTCTACGGCGAAGAGGTGCGTATCGCCTATATGGATGTCGCTCCGACGGGCCCGGCAAATGGACGCTCTGTAATCCTCCATCACGGAGGCCTGTATTACGGCTGGTATTGGAGTGAGCAAATTAAGGCGTTGTCTGAAGAGGGCTATCGAGTAGTGGTGAAAGACCGGCTTGGTTGGGGCAAGTCTTCAAAGCCAATAATTCCCTATAGCATCAGCTTGTGGGCTTCCAATACAGCGCGATTGATGGATCATCTAGAGATCGATCAAGCAGCAATAGTAGGTCACTCTATCGGCGGGCAGATGGTTACGCGCTTTGCTTTGCTTTATCCGCAGCGAATAACCCATCTCGTTACCGTGAACCAAGTAGGACTGACAGACCGCCGTGCCGGCAGAGGATTTAGGCCGTTGACTGGGGAGGTCGATGGGAACCCAGACATGGATGAGGTTTATGCTGGCCTACTGCGTTGGGCAGACGATAATTACAGTACCTGGCAGCCGGAGTTCATTGATCATATGCGCATTCGCTATGGTCAGCGGCTAAGTGGAGACTGGCCCCGTCTAGCTTATGTGAGCCAACTGACTAATCACATGCGTGCTATGGACACGGTAGTGAACGACCGGCAACATATTCAGACGAAGACTTTGGTACTTGGTGGTGTAGATGACTATCCGACTTTTGCCGAAGAGGCGCGGCAAGCTGCAGATGCTTTCCCGAACGGGGAAGTCTTTCTCATTCCAGGGGTGGGGCACAATCCCCACGAGGAAGTACCCGATGTAGTGAGCGCCCAGTTGATTCGATTTTTTGATTCTGGGAATTGATAAGAAGGGGGCAGAGTAAACA
>Ga0302117_10001111_pt1 | contig 12628 bp, 10 predicted proteins | sample AG5_322_MG_FD_203112 | JGI IMG/M metagenome (GOLD analysis project Ga0302117, IMG submission 203112) | Marine microbial communities from Western Arctic Ocean, Canada - AG5_32.2 | ecosystem: Environmental > Aquatic > Marine > Oceanic | place: Canada: Western Arctic Ocean | collected 2017-10-01 | reverse complement strand
TTGCCGCCCAGTTGATTCTCGATGGCCAGGGTTCTGCCTTGGGGGTTGTCGCTCCGGAGCTGGCGTTCGCTCCGGAAGTCGTCTTTGCCGAACTGAAGAAACGGCAGATTGCGATTCATATCGACAAGCAGGATATAGGTTAGGCACCGACCGCACCGAGCCAAGTGTTCAAGCTGTCGGATTTGGCATTGTCCAAAAAACGCTCGAGGTGCTTCATGCCGTAGGCGTGGAAATCCACGTCGAGGGTCGAGATGCCCACCTGCACGTAGGACCACATCGCTTCGCGCAAATCGGAGAGCACCCGCAGCAGATGCAGTTGTGCCATTTCCGACGGACTTGGCTCCCGGCCGAGGTACGATTCCATCAATGCATGGCAACCGGCTTCGTCCATACAGAAGTTGACCGCGCAATTTCCCAGGTCGACATAGGGGTCGCCCATGCCGGCGTACTCCCAATCCAAGAGGTAGAGCCTGTCTTTGCCTTGCAGAAAATTTGCCGCAATCAGATCGTTGTGGCACGGAGCCGAAACTCTCGAGCAACGCCCGATCGCATTGACAATTTTCCCGGAGAATTTCAGCGCCTCGCCGAGTTGGCCTGGGTGGGTGACGTTGAACCGCTTGGCGGTCGAGATGTAGTCGTCGATTACCGACGGCAGATCAAATGTGCCGGGAACCTCCGGCGCCGAGTGCAGACGGTGGAGCAGTCTGGCCACGCTGCGGATTGTCACAGGGTCGGTCGTTTCAATTGGGCCTCCCTCCACAAAACGGGTGACGAGTATTTCGTGTTCGGCGAGGAAGGCCACCGGCTCCGGGGCGATGCCGATTTCCCAGGCCACGCGTGAAATCGCGTGTTCGGTTTGCCGGTTGATGCCGAACAGGTCGGTGTCTTTCCCGGGCAACCGGGCCACGAACTTTTCGCCGCTGCCGGTCTCGATGAGGAGATTTAGATTCGTGAGGCCGCCGGGAATGGGGTTGAGCGTAAACGTCCCCCAGCCGGGGAATTCAGCGCTCAGCAACTCCTCGGCTTGCTCCGTTGAAATCATGCTGAATGACCCCGCTTGGCGAAGCGGGGCGGCTAAATATTCTCCTTCGGCGCGTCCGGGTCTTTCTCGGCCGGCTTTTTCGCGCCGGGCGGTGGCTCGACGACGAGCACTGGTATAGGGTAGCGCAGCTTCATCACATCATCCACGACCACCTCGATGTTGTACACGCCGGGTGTCTCAAACTTGGTGCCGGCAAACACCGCGATGTTGGTCGCGTGATGTGCGGGGTCGCGCAGGACGAACTTGGTCTCGCACTTGCAAACGACTGTTTCCTGGTCGGGCGCGATGAGGCGGATGTTCTCGTGGAACTCGCCTACGCCGGCGACCCAGCGGGTGAACACGCACAGCTTGCCGGCGACGATCGGCATCTTGGGCACGCGGATCATGCCAATGATACCCAGCGCAATGAAGTTACCGGTGGCCTCCTGGCGCACGTCTTCGCACAGCACGGAGCATTGTAGGTCGGGGAGTATTCGGGATGCTTGCATTCTGTCTTTAAATCTATCGGGTACCCTCGCCAGTTTGCTGTTCGGCGGCGCGGACGGTATTGCGCATGAGCATGGCGATTGTCATCGGGCCGACGCCGCCGGGGTTCGGGGTGATTTTTCCGGCAACCGGCTGGACGGCGGCGAAGTCCACGTCGCCAACAAGTCGGTAGCCCTTCTCGGTGGCGGGATCATCGACACGATTAACGCCGACGTCGATGACTGTTGCGCCCGGCTTGACCATGTTAGCCTTGACGAACCCGGCTACGCCCATAGCAGCAACGATGATATCCGCCCGGCGGCAATGCTCCGCCACGTCTCGGCTACGCGAGTGGCAGAGCGTGACGGTGGCGTTGGCGTACTTGGCCTTTTGGCAAAGGATCGCCGCCATTGGTTTGCCGACAATGTTGCCTCGGCCGAGGATCACCACTTCCGCGCCCTCGATCGTCACGCCGGAGCGGATGAGCAACTCGTGCACGCCGCCGGGTGTGCACGGGACAAAACCGCCACCCTCGCCGAGCATCAGTTTTCCAGCATTTAAGGGGTGAAAGCCGTCGACGTCCTTGGCCGGCGACACGGCGGAGAATACGTTTGTCTCGTCGATGTGGCGCGGCAGCGGCGCCTGCACGAGCACGCCGTGCACGCTGGCGTCGGCGTTGAGTTTGCCTAGCAACTCAAGCAACTCGGTCTCCGGTGTGTTCTCCGGCAGCACAGTCGTATCGGAGCGGATGCCGAGCCTGGCCGCGGTGCGCTCCTTCATGCCGACGTAGACCTTTGATGCCGGATCCTCCCCGACGCGGATGAACACAAGGCCCGGCTCGACACCGGCTAACTTGAGTGTAGCAACACGGGACTCGGTTTCCGCGTGAACCTCCTGGGCGATCGCGCGGCCGTCTATCAGGTTACCAGTCAGCATCAGGGAAGCGTCTTGAGCGTGCGCACGTCGAGCAGCGGCAGCGAGGGCCAGCGCGGATCGACAGCCTCGATGCCGGTGAGAACGACCCTGCGGTTGCGCAGCATGCCCATCAGGTGATTGAAGGTGATAGGCTCACCGTCCTCGCCCTTGGCCGACTTGAGCGGCTCGGAGTCAGACGAGTAGAGATAGTTGATGGTGCGGCCGTTGTTGTCGAGCAACTCGAACCGGCTTGGGGCTTTCGGGCTGCGGAAGAAGCGCCGCTTGATGGTGCCCTCGCGGGTGACGATGCGCGGCGGCGGCACTGGCAATTTCGTGTCGGTGACGGCGGGGGCCGGTTCCGGCTTGGTTTCCTCGGCATCCTCCGGGTTGCCCATCGGCGGCTTTTGCGCGTCGCCGGACTCGGGGGCATCGACCACCACGACTTCCGGTGCTGGCGGCTCCGGCAAGTCTCCCGGCTCGGTGGTTTCATTCGATTCTTCCGGCTCGCCCTTGGCCTCGGCGACCTCTTCCGGCTCGCCCTTGGCTTCCTCCGGCTCCTTCGCCTCCTCGGCGGCTGGCTTGGCCTCGGGAGTTTCTTTTGGCTCTTCCGTTTCGGTCACCTCAGTCGGCTTGGCCTCGGGGGTTTTCTCCGGCTTGGCCTCCTCGGCCGCCTGGCCAAGCTCGATGAACTTGGCCGCGACGTAGGCATGGGCTCCGGCGGGATGCTCGATCTCAGTCCAGTCGCCGGCGGTGCGTTTTTCCTTCACGGCATCGCCCTTGGCCAGGCGGCCGATGATGCTGAAGCGCTCGCTGCCCCCGGCGCGGACGTTGAGTTTTTTGGCGATCACTTTGCCCTCTTTGACGAAGCTCATGTGCACCCATGTCTGGCCGGCGGCCGGCATGGCGATCTTGAGCCAGTCGGCCGGCTCGCCCTTGCGCGGCGGGGCGACGGTCACTTTGGCGAGAATGGTCACTTGGTCGCCTTTGCGAAGCTGGGCCACGCGTTCGCCGACCAGGCTGGCCTGGGCGCGGACGTTGACTCGGTCGGCCGAGACGGTGCCTGTCACGTGGGGGGTGACTTCGCTGACGACGGTCTTCGCGCTCAAGCCTGAAACGGCAACCAGCAACGTCAGCGCGGGGATGAGGAAACGGCCAAGTGGTTTCATGGGGAACGAGTGTGAAACGTTGCCCCACCGGTGTCAATTCCGCCGAGGGGGTCGAGGCGATTTTCCGCGTGGCTTGAGGCACGACGCGACCTCGGCGCGGCTGAGGATGCGCCACTTGCCGGGCGGCAGTTCGCCCAGCTTCACCGGCCCGACCGCCACCCGTTGCAGGCGCAACACACGGAGGTCGAGCACTTTAAACATCCGGCGCACCTCGCGGTTTTTGCCCTCGGTCAGCACGAGCTCCGCCTCGCTGCGGGTGTTGTTGGCGGAGAGCAGTCGGGCGCTCCTAGCTTTCAGTAAATCCCCCTTGTCGCGCAGGCCAACGGTGAGCTGCTTCAGTGTCTCCGGCTCGAGCCGCTTGGCCAGCGTCACGCGATAGGTCTTGAGCAGGCCGTGGCTCGGATGCGCCACCTTCTGGCAAAACTCGCCATCGTTGGTCAGCAGGATCAGCCCCTCGCTGTCGGCGTCGAGCCGGCCGATGGTGAAGAGGTGCCCCCAGTCTGCTGGCAACAGGTCGAACACCGTCCGGCGATCGTGCGTGTCGCGGCGGGTGCAGAGAAACTTCGGGGGCTTGTTGAGGGCGACGAACCGCTTGGCCCTGGCCCGGATCGGGTGGCCGTCGAGCGACACTTCGTCCCGGGTGGGATCAACCTTCGTGCCAAGCAGCCGGACGACTTGGCCATCGACGGTGACGCGACCGTCGAGGATCAGCTTTTCGCCTTCACGGCGGGAAGCCACTCCGGCCTCGGAGAGAAATTTTTGCAGGCGAACCATCACCACGGGGGGAGGCAAATGCGGTGCGGTCAGTGGCGGGCGGGCAACGGAACCGGGGGCGATTATTCCCCTGGCTTGGTCTTTTTCAGGCCGGTGATGCGGTCGCCTTCCTTGAGTTCGCCGCGTTTGCGCAGCAGTTCCACGCGCTCATAACGGGTGAGCACAGTGCGCTTGGCTTCAGCGGCACCACCGACTTTCAGGCTGGGATGTTGTGACATTTTCTTAAAAAATAAACGATTTGGAGTCTCTCCGCCGGGAAGCGGGCGCGAGAACCTACCACACCCCACCTCGATTGCAACCGGATATTTTGCTACAAATGCAGGCTTTTCTGCTTCTTCCTCAAAGGGCACGCTTGGCCAAGCGCTGCTTCCATCGTGACGTTTTTTTCGACAAAAACTAAGCTCAATCTGCTTGGCTTCGTTGCTGCCCTGTCCTTGGCTCGCGCGGAGGTGCCCGATATCCGCTCGGTCGAGTTGGATCTCACCATCCCTAGGCTGGAAACCGGCCAACCGGATGCCGGCAGGCGAGTGAAGCAAACTATCCCCGGCTACGAGCAGACTAGCGTTTATCATGTCACCTATCTGCCGGTTGATTGGGTACAAGGCAAGAGCTATCCGGTGCTCATCGAATATGCCGGGAACAAACACCACGGAGCCAACGCTGACATTAGCACCGGCCGGCCTGAAGGCAGCAAGATGGGTTACGGAATCTCCGGCGGACGCGGCTTCATCTGGGTATGCCTGCCCTACCTCAACGTTAAGGGAGATGACATTGCACTCACTTGGTGGGGCGACGCCAAAAATCGCACCGCGCGGCCGACGTTGGATTACTGCCAGAAAGCCGTCCCGTGGATTTGCAAAAAATACGGAGGCGACCCTGACCGCGTCATCCTGTGTGGATTCTCACGCGGTGCCATCGCCTGCAACTACCTTGGACTGTACGATAACGAAACCGCCAAACTATGGCGGGCCTTCATTCCATACAGTCACTACGATGGTATCCGCACTTGGCCTTACCCTGCCTCCGACCGCGATTCCGCCCTCGCCCGACTTAAGCGCCTAGCCAAGCGCCCTCAATTCATCTGCCACGAAATCACCGGCGCTCAGCTCAACCTTGCGGCGACAAAAAAATGGATCGAATCCACCGATCTTACTGAAAACATCACTTTCGCCGAAACCGGTTTCCGCAACCACAACGACGCATGGCTTCTCCGCCCCAGCCCAGCCCGCGAAAAACTCCGAGTTTGGCTGAAGGACGCACTATCCGTCCCTTAGCCTCTAATCACTCTCGAAGGCAAATTCCGCATTGCGTCGGGGCGGTGTATGACTAGACTGCCGCACCGCTTGCTTTGTTTGTCGACATGAGCCGCAAGGAACAGTTTTCCCGCAAAGATCTCCCGGATGAGTTGCGTCAGCAATTCGCCGTGGTGGAGCGTCGGCTGTGGCGTGTCGAGACGGCGATGGCGGTGTGCCTCGCTGCGGCCGGGTTGTTCGGTTCGTATCTCGTCCTTTTTTTCTCCGACCGCTTATGGGACAGCCCGGGCTGGCTGCGGCTTAGCCTGCTCGCTGCCGGTGTTGGCATCACGGTCGCCTCGGTGGTTTGGTGGCTCTCGCGATGGGTGTTCCACAAACGCGACACGCGCGCCTTGGCCAAGCTGGTGCAATGGCGGTATCGGCGACTCGGCGACCGGCTGCTCGGCATCGTCGAGTTGGCCGACGAGGAAAAACGCCCGGCCATTTTCTCCCCCGCGCTTTACGAGGCGGCGATTAGCCAGGTCGCCGGTGAGGCGCTGAAGCTCGATTTCAAGCAAACAGTCAGCCCCCGGCCGGCGCGGCAGCGGGCCATCATCGCGGCGGGTCTTGTTGCGGTTGCGGTCGTCGGCTGGGCGGTTATCCCGCAGGCTGGCTGGAACACGCTTCAGCGCTGGGGTCTGCCGGCGGCCGACATTTCGAGGCACACGCTCGTTCTGCTCACCGGGTTTCCCGGCAAGATGGTCGTGGCCAAGGGCGAGTCGTTCGAGGTCAACGGCGCGGTTGAGTACCGCTCGTTTTGGAAACCCGGCACCGCCTCGGCACGGTTCAACGACAGCAAGCCGATACAAGCCGACATCGCCGGCACCAACGTGAATTTCACCGTCTCCGGCAAGGTCGAGGGCGGCGCCCTCACGGTGAAGGTCGGCGACGCCCGGCATGCGGTCGAGATACGCCCGGTGCAACGCCCGGCGATGCGCGAACTGCACGCCCTCATCGAGCTGCCCGCGTACTTGCAGCACCCGGTGCAAAACGAGACGGTGCAGGCGGCTTTCCTGCCGGTGCTGCGCGGTAGCACGGTGTCGTTCAAGGGCCGTGTCTCTCGCGAGCTCAACCAGGCGCAGGTGACGATTGACGGGGTGGCCAAGCCGATGAGCTTTCGAAATAATAATTTTTCTAGCCCGGCGCATGAGGTGGGCGGCACGTCGCATTTTGCCTTCACTTGGCGCGACAAACACGACCTCCGCGGGGCGGCCGCGTGGCAGTTGAACGTTGAGGCTATCGACGACATTGCGCCGCGTCCCGACCTTGGCACGCTGGGCCGCGACCTGGCCATCCTCGAGACCGAGGTGCTCGAGCTCAACGCCACCGTTCGCGATGACTTCGGCGTGAAGGAAGCCGGCATCGAGTGGCGTGCGCTTGGCCAGGCGGAGGAGCAGTCGCCACAAATCGCCTCTGCACTCACGGTCTTGGCCAACGGCCCGCAGGAGACCGAGTTTGAGGCGGGTTTTCATTTCAGCCCGGCGGTGCTTGGCATCGGCAGGGACACCACCGTCGAGCTTGCCGCCTGGGCGACCGATCATCTGCCCGGTCGCAAGCCAAGCCGCACGATGCCGTATCGACTGCACATCCTCGGCATCGAGGATCACGCCGAGATGGTTCGGCAAAAACTGGAGGAAATCCTGGAGAACCTCGAGGAGGTTTCGCGCGCCGAGGAAGACATCGCCGAGGACACGCGTGAGTTGGCCAAGGCCGACGCCGACACCTTGGCCAAGCGGAATACCAACGAGAAGATCGAGCAAACCGCCGAGGATCAGAGGGAGAACGCGCAGGACTTGAAAGACCTCGCGAAGGAGGGAGCCAAGGCGTTGATGGAGGCCGTGCGCAATCCGGCCTTCGACGAGCAGACGCTGCGCGACTGGGCGCAGAACATGCAGAAGATGAACGAGCTGGCCGACCAGCAGATGAAGCAGGCCCAGTCCAAGCTCGGCGAGGCGCAGCAGGGCGGCGAGCCGGAGGAGAAAAAAGAGAAGCTCGCCGACGCGCTCGAGGAGGAGGAGGAGGCGCTCGATGAGCTGGCCGATTTGCAGGACAAGGTGAACAAGGACCTCGACAACCTTCAGGCCCTCACGCTGTCCCAGCGACTGCGCAAAATCAGCAAGGAGGAAATGGCACTGCGCAAAAAAATCAAGGATATCATCCAGGAAACCATCGGCCTGAAGCCGGACGATCTGCCGGAGCGCCACACCCGCGCGAACGGCCGCTTCACCAAGTCGCAGGGCCGCACGCAGGCCAAGGCGGTCGAGTTGCAGGGCGAGATCAGCCGCTTTTACGAGCGCACCGGCAAGGGCCAGTACGGTGAGGTCAGCCGCGAGATGGAGACGGAGAAAACCGGCGAGTCGCTCGCGGAGATCGAGCAGCAGATTTCTTCCAATATCTCCATGCTGGCCATTCGCAACCTCGGCGATTGGTCCGGCAATTTCGGGGAGTGGGCCAAGAAACTCGAGCCACCCAAAAAGGACTCAGAAGGTGGCGGCCAGGGCGGTGGCCAGGGCGGCGAGAAAAAGGTGAACGAGCTGATGAAACTGCTTTTCTCCATGCTGCGCCTGCGTGAAAGCGAGCTGCTGCACCGGCAGCAAACCGCCCTGCTCGAGCAGCAGAAGGGCGAGGCCGGCATTTACGCGAAGGGCCTCGAGCGGGTGGTGCAAATGCACGCCGACTCGATGCTCGAGCTGAACCGGATGCAGTTCGAGACCGTCGAGCCGGCGATGCTTGACCCGTTGCAGGAGACGTTCGACTCGATGGAGACCACCGACAACCTACTCGACAAGCCGCAGACCGACTTGGTCACCACTGAGGCGCAGACCGACACCATCCGGGCCATGTCCGACGTCATCAACCTCATTAACGAGGAGGTCAAGCGCGACAGCGGCCAGCAGGGCCAATCGCAGGCCCAGCAGGAAATGGCGTTCATGATGGCGATGATGGCGATGAAACAGCAGATGGGCCAGGGCATGAAGCAGAGCCAAAGTGGCGGCGGCAGCCAGGCCGGCGGCACGACCAGCCAATCCGCCTCCGCATTGACCGGGGCCGCCGTCGGCCGCGAGGACAGCGAACGCGCCATCAGCCGGGGCAGCGGCGCGGCGGCACGGTTGCCGGAGGAGTTTCGCGAGGTATTGCAGGATTATTTCAAGGCGGTGGAGGCGATGGAGGAGGACGGGAAGCAATGAGGAGGACGCGGCTTTCGCTTCTCATCGCGGTGTGCCTGGCCGTGGCCGTTCCGGCCCAGGCGCAAAAACTGTTTGAGGAGTCGAGCGACCTGTTGCCGAAAGAGATCGAGCGTATGTACTTGAAGGGCATGCAGTTCATCGTGCAGTCCCAGATCGCCGGCGGCAATTTCAAGGACAAGCCGTACGGCACGTCGCCGGCGGTGGTCGGGCTGGCCGTGGTGGCGATGCTCGCGCATGGGGACGACCCGGTCCACGGCCCGTACAGCGGCCCGATCAAGCGCGGACTCAACTTCATCGTCAGCCGGCAAAACAAGACCACCGGCTACATCGGCACCACAATGTATAACCACGGCTTTGCGACGCTGGCTTTGGCCGAGGCGTATGGCGCGGTGGAGGACGACCGGCTTGGCCCGGCGCTCGAGAAAGCCATCGCCTTGATCATCAACGCGCAGAAAAAAAACCCGCGCGGCGGCTGGCGCTACTCGCCTGAGAGTAGCGACGCCGACACCACCGTGAGCGGTGCGCAGATGGTGGCGTTGTTCGCCGCGCGCAACGCCGGCCTGACTGTGCCGGAGTCGGCCATCCAGACCGGCCTGAAATATTTCAAGACGTGCCAGACGCCCGAGGGCGGTTTCGGCTACACGTCCAATCGAGGCCCCAACGCCGCCCGCTCGGCCATCGGCACGCTGGTGTTCGCCCTGGCCAAGGAGAAGGACAGTGCGACTTTCCGGAAATCATTCGGCTACCTTCTCAAGGCCCCGGAGACGTCGAGCTACCGGAACTATTATTTGTACTATGGCGCACAGGCATTCTTCCACGCCTCGCCGGCGGAGTGGTCCAAGTGGAACCGCAAAAACATCGCCAAGCTCAAGCAAAACCAGAACGAGGACGGCAGCTGGAGTGGCCAGTTCGGCACCACGTTTGCCACCTCCGCCTCGCTGCTTTCGCTTGCGCTCAACTACCGTTTCCTGCCGATCTATGAGCGGTAATCCATCCCAGCCAAGGCGATGGTTTCGCCGGCCGCTTTGGCTGGCGGCGATCGCGCTTGGCCTTGGCCAGGCGCTTGGCCAGGCGGCTGGCAAAGACGACCTCGTGCGTTTCCTCGACGGCTCGATGCTTCACGGCGAACTGCAGCAGGTCAGCCTCGGCGACGGCGTGCGCTGGGCGCGGCCCGACTTGGCCAAGCCGGTCGATTTTCGGCCGGACAACCTGGCTTGGATTCGCTTCGAGGGCGCGCGCCCGGTGAAGCGCCCGTCCGAGCCGACCGTGCACATCCGCTTTCACAACGGCGACGAGGTGCTCGGCAACCTGATTGCGCTGGACGAGCAGCGCGTCCAGTTCTCCACTTGGTTCAACGAGCAGTTGTCCGCGCCGCGCGACGTGCTGCAGTCGCTGGCGTTTCTCTCGCCGGGCTTCCGGATTCTATTCGAGGGGCCGACCACCATCGCTGGATGGAAGCTGGGCCGCGACCCAAAGGCGTGGAAGTACCGCGACGGCGTTTTCATCTCCGAGGGCGTCGGCGTGCTGGGCCGCGACTTCGGCCTCAAGGGCTCGTCTCGCATCGAGTTCGACCTACAGTGGAACGGCACTTTCAGCCTGATCGTGCCGGTGTACACCTCGGCGCTTGACCGGTTTGATTACCGCAGCAACTCGTACATGTTTTACATCAGCCGCGGCTACGTCAGTTTGCAGCGCGTGCAGAACGGCGCCGGTGTGCGCAACCTTGGTCAGGGGCAGATCCCCGAGATGCAGTCGAAGAACCGCGTACAGGTCGAGATCCGCGTCAACAGGCCCAAGGCCGAGATGGAACTTTACATCGACCGCAAGCTCGTCCGCAAATGGCGCGACACAAACGGCTTCGCCGCCACCGGTTCGGGCATAGCGTTTTTCTCGCAGCTCAACGGCCCAATCGTGCGGGTGAGCAATCTGCGCGTGTCGGCATGGGACGGCCATTCCGACCCGGTCCAGCTCGCCGTGAACGACGGCTCGGAGGACATGGTTTTTCTCAAGAACCGCGACGAGGTGCCCGGCAAGCTCAAGTCGATGGATGGCCGGACGGTCGTGATCAACTCGCTCGGCGCGGACCTCACCATTCCGCTCGAGCGCATCACCCGCGTGGCGCTCACCAAGCCGGAAGCCAAGCCGGAAACCAAGCGGCCGTGGGAAGTGCGCGCACACTTCGCCGGCGGCGCGGCCGTGTCATTTGACCTCCACCAATGGGAGGGCAGCACCCTCACCGGCCGCAGCCGAAACTTCGGCCCGGTGACATTCGACTCGCAGTACATCCGACGGCTGCAGTTCAATCTCGGCACCTCACAAAAAACCAGCGACACCAACGCCGGCGGCGCCGACCAACTCTGGCCCTGGGATGATTGACGAAATGAAACATTCATTTTCGCGGCCGCGGCGTGCGCTTTCTCGGGTTTTCACGGGTTTATTTTTAAACGCAGAGGACGCAGAGGAAAAAGGGCGTAAAGCTTCGCGGCAGCGTCGTGGAGCCCGGTTCTATTCGCCGCTTTTTTTATCAGTTTCAAGTTTCAAGTTTTCAGTTTCAAGTTGTTCAAAATCCGTGTTCACCCGTGTCTTAAAAAGTTTTCCGTTCAAGCCGTCCATTCGCATCCCTTGGCGTCCATTTGCGGTTTTCATCCTGGCCGCAACAACCGCCCTTGGCCAAGCCGTCTCGGCCGGCGACAGCAAATCCACCATCCATTTCAAGAACGGCGACTGGCTGCGCGGCGCTCTCGCCGCATACGACCCGGCCGTTGGCGTGACGTGGCGCCACGCCGACGTGACGGCTCCGCTACACTTCAACACCGGCCAACTCACCGGGATCACGCTGGACGGCACCGCCGTTGGCCGACTCGCCGCCGGCAATCTCTGCGAGGTGCAACTTGTCAACGGCGACCACTTCCGCGGCAACCTCGCCGGTGCCACGGCGCAACATTTCCTGTTCGACACCTGGCACGCCGGGCGGATGCAGTTGCTGCGCAGCACCGTCCGCAAGATCGCCCCGCTGCCTAAGGGGCTGAAGACGATCTTTCAGGGGCCGGAAAGTGACGATGGCTGGACACACGGCAAGATTAGCAACGAGACCATCGGTGAGTCAGGCAACTGGCGTTACCACAACGGCGGGTTTCACGCGAAGGCCGCCGCCTCCATCGCCCGTGACCTGGACCTGCCGGACAGCTCGCACACCTCGTTCGACCTCGAGTGGAGCGGCGCGATGCATCTGGCCTTCGCGCTGTACACCGACACGCTGCAACCGATCAGCCTTTCCACCAAGGAGAACGAGCCGGACTTCGGCGGCTTTTACAGCATCCAAGTCAACAGCTACTCGGTGAACCTTTTGCCGGTCAAAAAACACACGCCGCTCACCTATCTCGGCCAGGCGACCGTCCCTAGCTTCCGGAATAGAACCAAGGCGCGCCTCGAGTTTTTTGCCAACAAGGCACAGCGGTTGATCGCCGTGGCGATCGACGGCAAACTGATCCGCAAATGGATCGACCCCAAGGGCTTTACTGGAGAGGGCAGCGGCATCCGCATCGTGCACCAGGGCCGGGGTGCCGTGCGCATCAGCAACCTGCGCTGCGAGGAATGGGACGGTCGGTTCAAGGGTCCGCCGACCCATCCCATCGGCGCGAAGGACGACCTCGTCAAGCTAATCAACAACGACCGCATGCAGGGCCGCATCAACGATATCGAGGGAGACAAACTCAACGTCACCACGCCCGAGGGCGGTTTCCCCGTGCCGCTCGACCGAGTGAAACAGATCGAGCCAGCGACGAG
>Ga0302117_10001110_pt1 | contig 12636 bp, 13 predicted proteins | sample AG5_322_MG_FD_203112 | JGI IMG/M metagenome (GOLD analysis project Ga0302117, IMG submission 203112) | Marine microbial communities from Western Arctic Ocean, Canada - AG5_32.2 | ecosystem: Environmental > Aquatic > Marine > Oceanic | place: Canada: Western Arctic Ocean | collected 2017-10-01 | reverse complement strand
AACAATACGAATATAACGGTGACTTAATTTTTGTGTCGCCTCACTTTACTTAGTTAAAACCACTATAGTATCAAGCATAAAGTATTTTTTTGATTGAATACTTGGCGCTAGAAACATAAAGTGACCCACCAGCAGTTGATATAGCCCAAACAAACATGCCTCTCCACCCTACAATTACAGAAAGTATTCAGCACCCAGATTGGACTCAAGACCAAGTATTTACGAACGAATTGCGACAGCAGATGATCAAGTTTGCGACATTACAACTTTCTGATCAACATCTTGCAGAGGACGCAGTGCAAGATGCGTTAGTAGGCACTCTTAAAAATCAGCAAACATTTACCCGCCATCCGACTAAACGTTAAATATGACTAAAAACTTAATGAGTAATAAGTAATGAGTTCTACAAAAAACACTTCCAAAAAAATTCTATTATTAGTTTTAGTCACGATAATCGGTGCGCTGCTGGTATTTTTAAATGGCCAGTCAATAGATCTAGCACGTATGCAGGTCGGTATTGCAGATGTGACGCAATGGCGCCAAAACAACGAGACGATGTTTGTCGCCGTATTTTTTACTAGTTATGTCATTATCACAGCAACATCCTTACCCTTTGCGGTATGGATGACTCTAGCAGCTGGGGCATTGTTTGGTTTATGGTGGGGCGTGTTAATGGTTTCATTTGCTTCTAGCATAGGAGCTACTTTAGCTTTTTTATCGTCGCGTTATTTTTTGAGAGACTGGGTTAACACCAAACTGGGGAAACATGCCAAAACAATCGATGCCGGGTTAACAAAAGATGGTATCTTCTATCTCTTTAGTCTGCGTTTGATTCCAGCTTTGCCATTTTTTGCTGTCAATCTGCTACTAGGTTTGACCGCAATGAAAGCTTGGCGTTTTTATTGGGTGAGTCAAATAGGCATGTTACTGGGAACAGTGGTATACGTAAATGCGGGCACTCAATTATCACAGCTCAAAAGCTTAAGTGGTATAACATCTCCAGCCTTAATCATATCATTTGTTGTTTTGGGGCTACTGCCTTGGGTAGTGCGCTTGGTATTAAGCGTTTACCAGCGAAGAAAAGCGTATTCAACATGGGATAAACCTAAAAGCTTTGATCGTAATATTATTATCATAGGCGCAGGCGCTGCGGGCTTAGTTTCGGCTTATATTGCCGCTGTAGTGAAGGCAAAAGTAACCTTGGTAGAAACCCATAAAATGGGTGGTGACTGCCTCAATTACGGCTGTGTGCCATCTAAGGCTCTCATTAAAAGTGCAAAGGTGGCCCATCAAATTAAGCATGCAGATCACTTTGGGTTAACAGGGGTTAACCCTTCATTCAGTTTTAGCAGCGTAATGCAGCGAATCCATCAAGTAATAGCGGCCATTGCACCTCATGACAGTGTGGAACGTTATCAATCATTGGGTGTTGAAGTATTGCAAGGTCACGCCAAACTCATCAGCCCTTGGTGCGTAAGTATCACCCATGCTGACGGCAGCAGCACTCAATTAACCAGCCGCAGTATTATTATTGCTACAGGTGCAGCACCTTTTGTGCCACCCCTGCCCGGGCTAGAATCAATAAACTATTTAACGTCAGATACATTATGGGAACATCTACGCAGTAACGAACAAGCACCTAAGCGCCTAGTAATACTTGGCGGTGGTCCTATCGGATGTGAGCTCGCCCAAGCCTTCGCACGTCTGGGATCACAGGTTACTCAAGTAGAAATGCTAGAGCGGCTTATGGTAAAAGAGGATGAAGAGGTGTCTTTGTTCGTAAAGCATGCCTTACAGCAAGACGGTGTCAATGTGCTAACAGGTCACAAAGCCATAAAGTGCGGCGTCAGTGAGCTAAAAAGTGAAGATAATTTAGGCAATGAAGTTACACACGATGTGAAGTGGCTTGAGGTCGTGTGTGGTGAAAGAATACAGCGCATTGAATTTGACGAAATAATAGTGGCTGTAGGCAGAGCTCCAAGACTAAGTGGATTCGGCTTAGAGGAACTGGGAATCCCCACTAATAAAGTGGTTCAAACAAACGATTATTTAGAAACTCTATTGCCTAATATTTATGCGGCAGGTGATGTTGCAGGGCCTTATCAGTTTACTCACGCGGCAGCCCATCAAGCTTGGTATGCCTGCGTTAATGCATTGTTTGGTCAGTTCAAACGCTTTAAAGTAGATTATCGTGTCATTCCTTGGGCTACTTTTGTAGACCCCGAAGTGGCTAGGGTTGGGCTAAATGAACAAGACGCAGCTGCGCAGGGTATCAGTTACCAAGTAACTCGCTACGGTATTGACGATTTGGACCGAGCCATTGCTGATGGTTCTGCTGCAGGTTTCGTAAAAGTATTAACAGTGCCAGGCAAAGACAAAATACTAGGCGTCACTATTGTCGGTGCCCAGGGCGCTGAACTGATTGCCGAATTTGTCCTCGCCATGAAATACAACTTAGGCTTAAATAAAGTGCTTGGCACTATCCACATTTATCCTACAATGGCAGAAGCCAATAAATATGTAGCAGGTGAATGGAAGCGTGCACAGGTAAACCCTAAAACAATGCTTTGGTTGCAACGTTATCATAGTTGGCGCAGATCATGATTGATGGTCGCATACTGCCCTTGCAGCAGAAAATACTCCACCCCATTGCTAAACTATTAGTGCGCTTGGGTGTTCGCGCTGATCAGATCACCATCGCCGGATTTTTGGTTGGCCTTATCGCCCTGCCTCTGATTGCCAATGAATATTACGAATGGGCATTAGTGTTTATTTTGGGTAACCGTTTGTTGGACGGATTAGATGGTCCAGTAGCTCGCTTAACCCAAGCAACAGACCGTGGCGCGTTTTTAGACATTGCCTTAGATTTTGCATTTTATGCTGTTATTCCTTTAGCTTTTGCATTTGCTGACAGCTCAGCCAATGCCCTAGCTGCTGCCGTTTTACTAACGGCGTTTATAGGCACAGGTTCATCGTTTTTGGCATTTTCATTAATGGCACAAAAACGAAAATTACAGTCACAAACATTTCCTAACAAAGGCTTATATTATTTAGGTGGAGTGACTGAGGGGGCTGAAACCATAGCCATATTTGTGGCGTTTTGCCTTTGGCCCGATTTATTTGACATTTTAGCCTACAGCTTTGCTTTTGCCTGTCTACTTACTACCTTAAGCCGTTGGCTACAAGGTTGGTATATGCTTGCCGATTAACCGTAATAATCTACCACCATTAACTGAGACTATAAAATGGCTTCAACTCTAAATTATTGACCACCCACACGCCTAGTGACTATGTTATCTGTATTAACCATAGGGTGAGTCAGTCACCTTAGTCATGCTGACCAATGGCAGAAAACACTAGATCAAGCTTCAGCTCAGGGGCCCTTAGTAAATTTAAAGCCGCCATAAAGAAAGCCCATCAACGATGATTTATGCGGCCTAACCTCATCAACCATGACTTTAGTTTAGTGTTACTTAAACAACAAATTAAACTGCTTCTAGCCCAATTCATAAAGTAACACTGGCAAGTTTGAATCTTTTAATATCAGAGTTAAACGAAGTATATATTTTCTTAAGATGACAGATGAAAAAATTAAGGCATGACCTGAAGCCAAGCTTTGCAAAGCTCGTGGTGGACGAGGATAGGTAACTATTAACAGCCATACTAATAGACACCAACCTATTTAAAAAGCTAAGCACTTATAGGTATACTAGGGGTAAACTAATTTTCAACTTAGACTGGTATATAGCCTTCATATTATTATATTTAACTATGATGCAGATAAATTTTGTCGGAGCACTTGATTATGCGTGTACTTGTTTTTCAGCACGTTGATTGCGAACACCCAGGTTCTTTAAGACAGTTTTTAGCTGAAGACGGTATCCACTGGGACGCAATTTATTTGCACCGTGGCGATAAAATCCCTAGCTTTGATAAGTATGATGCACTTTGGGTTATGGGTGGCCCGATGGACGTATGGGATATTGAGGAAAACCCATGGTTGGTTGCCGAAAAAGCAGCGATTAGGCAATGGGTTAGCGTGTTAAGAAAACCATATCTAGGCCTATGCCTCGGGCATCAGTTACTTGCCGACGCTCTCGGTGGGACTTGTGGGCCCCAAAAAGTTTCAGAGATTGGTGTATTAGACGTTGAACTAACAGATGAAGGTAAAGCTGACGCACTCTTTACTGGTACACCAGATACACAAAAGTGCCTGCAGTGGCATTCGGTCAGAGTAGCACAAGCACCAGAAGGTGCGACTGTTTTGGCTAAGTCAGATGTATGCGCCATTCAGGCAATGAGAGTAGGATCTAATGCTTGGTCTATGCAATACCATATTGAAATAGAGCCCGATACGGTAGACAACTGGGGCGCTATTCCTGCCTATGCAGAAGCATTAGAGGACACACTAGGCAAGGGTACACTGTTAACTCTTAAGTTAAGTGCTGACAAAAATATGGGCCAGTGTTTGAGTTGTGCAAGGCAAGTGTATGACAACTTTATGCGAGCAATTGCTTGATTAACTCTATACTTTAGCGACCGTTAACCGTGCTTTTATACTTGTAAGGATCCAGCCAGCCCAGCTGCAATAAATAAAATCATACTAAGGCCCATAAATACATAAGCAACCTTGTTTAAATGTTTAATAGCAGACACTGACAAAGCCCCGCGGGCTGATAAAACTGAGATAGCAAGTGATAAAACGCCCCCAATTATTGCTAGCGTAACTACAGTTGAGCGCTGCAGCAATAGATCAAGCATGAACCAACAAAACCATAGTCTGTTTAACTAACATGTTACAGTTTCCTTTTATTTACCCGCTCGTTTAGAGTATGCATCTAAAAAATCAGCTGCAGCTTTACTGCCACCAGAGAACGACTTCATTGCTTCTTCATGTAACAGGGTCATTACTTCGGTTTTAATTTCGTTAGCCCGCTCATTATCTGCCATTTCTTCAATATTTCTTGGGCGAGGAATATCAATTTCGATCACTGATCGAGTTGACGTTGGCAGGTTTGTCATAATTAATAAGCGATCTGCAAGAAAAATAGCCTCATCAATATCAGTGGTAACAAAAAAGTTAGTATTGCGGTCTTCTTCGTACAAGCTAGCATAATATTCCCACATCAATTCTTTAGACATATGGTCTAGGCCGCGAAAAGGCTCATCTAAGATCATTACTTCAGGTTTATTGATCATTGCACGAGCAAGTTCTGCACGACGCTGCATTCCTCCTGATAGCTGCGCTGGGTACTTATCACGAAAGGCTTCAAGGCCAACCTTTCTGAGCAAAAATTCGGCTTGTTCAGAAGATTCCTTGGCATCTTCACCACGTGCACGCGGACCATACATAACGTTGTCCCAGGTAGTCATCCAAGGGAATAACGCTGATTCTTGGAATAAGACCAAGCGATCTTTTCCTGGCCCTGTAATCGGTTCACCACCAATTGTGATTTGCCCAGATGTAGGTTGGTCAAAGCCCGCAATGAGTTGAATTAGCGAACTCTTACCACAACCTGACGGTCCGATCATTACCGTTAGCTTGCCACTTTCTATGGTAAAGGAGCAGTCTTTGATAACTTCTTTGGCAAATGGGCCCGCTCCAAACGTTTTGCCTACGTTTGTTGCAACAATTTCGTTACTCTTTCTAGGTGTTGATGTTTCTGTCGACATTAATAATTCCAAAATTTCAATTCAAGATCAAATAAAATTTGCTATGAGGTTTAAGGCTAACAGTTGTAAACTGATTAACGTGTTTTTAACCAAGGGGTAAACCGCCCCCCTAATTTCCTTAAAAGCTCACTGCTAATATAACCTGCGATACCAATACTGATCATGCCCACAATAATTTGCTCATAAGATCCACCAACATAGGAACTCCAAATAAAGAAACCTAGGCCACCACCAGCACCACCACTACCGCCACCGGAGATCATTTCTGCTGCCACAACCACTTCCCACGTAATACCCATTCCCACAGCAGAACCCACAACTATGGAGGGCAAGGTTGCTGGCAGTATAATGCGTCTAAAAATATCAGCTTGGCTTGCACCCATAGACTGTGCTGCCTGCAGGTATTGTCGGTTGATCGACTTAGCACCGCCTAAAACATTAATTACAATAGTATAGAACGCTCCAAGAAACGTTACAAAAGCAATAGACATTTCCTGTGTAGGCCAAAAGATGATTGACGCAGGAACCCACGCAAGTGGTGGGATTGGCCGTAAAATCTCAAATGATGGGAAAGCTATGCCATAAAAGGTTCTATTAACTGCCATGTACAACCCCAGCGGTATACCCACAACCATGGCTACAAGAAATCCAGTAAAAACACGCATAAAGCTCATATACCAGCTTTGCCAGTAGCTTGGATCAACAACTAAGCCTGCCCAACTGTCTAATACGGCGGTGGGCGGTGGTATCAATCCTATAAAGGGTACGCGGTAGCCAATTAAATCCAGAGACCTCGCTCCAAATTCCCATATAGCAATAAAGATGATAATTGCAATTAAGCCTCGAAAGGCAGCACGCATTGAAAAATTGCTTTTAAGTTTATTAATATTCATTGTTTTAACCTTCCTTCTCACCAGCTTCAAAGGCCTTTCGAGCCTCTTCGTTAACCACGCTTTTAGCTTCATTCATGATTTCACGAAAACGGGGACTTGTGAGTACGCTGTAATCTCTAGGATGGGGAATATCTACTTCAACAATCTTTTTTGGCTTGCACGGACGTGAGGACATAATGATCAACCTGTGCCCAAGAAAAATCGCTTCCTCCAAGTCATGTGTAATAAAAAAAATCGTAACCTTATTCTTATAATAAATTTCTAACAATGCTTCATGCATAACTGATTTGGTCAAAGAATCAAGCGCTCGGTAGGGCTCATCAAACAGCAAGACTTTTGGCTCATTCATTAACGCACGTACAATTTCTACCCTACGCCTAAGGCCAGATGACACTTCACCCGGATAAGCATCCTCGGTTCCTTCCAAACCGGCATCCACCATCATTTTCCGGGCCTTTTGGTAGATCTCTCCTTTGCTAAGTTTGCCTTCCATCATTGGGCCAAAGGCGATATTTTCTAGATTAGTTTTCCATGGAAATAGTGCACCATTTTGAAAAACCACAATCCGATCTGAACCTGGCTCCGCTTTTTCTTTACCAGGGCCACATAAAATCTCATCATCTAAATAAATATGCCCAGAAGTTAACCCATGAAAACCAGCAATGGTGTTCAATAAAGTGGTCTTTCCACAGCCTGATGGGCCAACAATCATGCAAATTTCACCGGCAGGGATATCTATAGAGCAGTGGTCTACCGCCATCACAGCAGTCCCTTCAGGATCATAAATCTTAACTACATCTTCGATTCGAATAGCGCCCTTGGTCGGCATTGAATTATTTTTATCTACAGTGCTCATTAATTAATCTCCACCGAGTGCAAGTTCACGCACTCGCCATTGCATCATATAATCGCCAGCTACTCTTACTAAAGCACTCGTTACGTAGCCAATAATGCCCAATGTAATCATGCCGATAACAATTTGTGAGTATTGAACCATTATATAAGCAGTATTTATTATGTAGCCCAAGCCATATTGGCCAGACACCATTTCTCCTGCCACCAAGGAGAACCAAGCCACACCAATAGAAATTTGTAATCCAGTAAAGATAAAGGGCATTGCACCCGGCACTACAACGTGAATAAAAGTTTGCCACCGGCTTGCACCTAGGCAATAGGCCGCCCTGCTGTATTCCTCATCTATTGACTCGACGCCCAGCATTGTATTGAGCGTGGTAGCGAAAAATGAGGCCAAAAATGTTAGGAAAATAACGGGAGTTTCTGAGCCACTAAAAATAATGATTGCTAACGGAACCCAGGCTAATACTGGAATTGGACGCAACAGCTCAAAGAGTGGAAAAATATATTCTCTTAACTTTTGAGACCAGCCTAAAAATAGCCCTAAAGGAACGCCTAAGGCGGTCGCTAAGAAAAACGCATAACCAATACGCCGAAGGCTAATGCCAATATGCTTATAGTATTCGGGGGTATAAATAGACAAACCGTAGTAAGGATCCTTACTAAACCACTCTTCAAAAACCTCAGTGAGTGCTGGCATATCTTGAAACCGTGGAAGTTTCCATACTTCTACTGAAAAATACCAAAATGAAAGAACACAGCCAAAGCCAATAAACATTAAATACGGCTTTGGACTCTTTAACCATGATGACATGCGATACATCGTCAAGTTCATTGTCGTGTTAGATTGACTCATAGTGTCCATCTCTAAATGAATAGGTTAATCCCTGAAAAGCCCAACAGACTTTTTATCAAGGATGGTTGCAACTCGAGGTGCTAGCTACTTCCCATTAAACTATGTTAACTATTGTTAGGGATTTTAACTGGCACTTCGAAGACCTGTGTGCACATATTAGCCCCACCGATAGGGAGGGCTAATATGCTGTAGCTTTGGCCTATGATTTTAAAGGACCGAGCTACAAGGCTTACGCGCAGATTTTAGCCAGGGAACGCTGAATCAGGTTGCGCCATAATCCTACCAACAGGTGCAGTTAGGCCACGCTCTTTGAGAATTTCTTCTGTAAAGCTAGTCTCTATCGCATTGTCACGTAACGTATCAACTTTTATTGTCTTGATTGAGTGCAAGAACGTCGTTGCAGTAGTGATCAATGTTAGGGCCTTTGGCGTAATGGCGAATGCCATTTCGTTACGAACATCTGTACCACCTTGGGCTTTTGGAGTACTTCCAACCATTGCCTTCCATAGTACATAATCATCAAAGCCCGTAGTTTGTGCACCAGCCATTTTAACCACAGCCATGGTATTAGCTGGATCAGCCATGAACAGTTGAGCATCCAATTCAGCGTTCAACCATGCTTTAACAACATCAGGGCGTTGGTCAATAAGGTCCCCTCGCATGTCAATGAACCCACCGTCGTTCTCGTCTACTGATGCACCGGTTGCAACCTTGCGTGCTAGACCTTCTTCAATTAACCGAGCTGCTGTAGGCTCCCATATTGCTGCTGCATCGAGTTTTCCAGCACGAAATCCACTAGTAATGACTTCGATATTTTGATTTAAATACTCCTTAGGCTTAATGTTTTTCTTTTCAAATACCGCTAAAGCAAATCTATCAGTACAGGCGCCTTTTGGAACAGCTACAGTTTTACCATCCATCCATTGGATCGCTTCGTCTGAATTAGCAAATTGGGGAGCAGTCGTTCTAACCAACATATTATTACACTGGTCTTGCGCTAAGCCGGCTGTTGCCACGATGCGAACATCTGCAACACGTTCTTTGGTAGTTGCAACGATTGCAGGCATGTCACCCATGTAGCCAATATGTTGTTTGCCTGCTAGCATTGCATTTACGATAACGCCACCTGCCAAACCTATTTGGAATTCTACTGTTGACCCTTCTGGCAAATACTTCTCATAGAATTTCATGCCCTTCATTACAACACCAGACCATGCTTCGGTGTAATAGGGCTGATAACCTACAACTAGGTCGATGGGGTCACCCACATTGCCAAAGTCTATTTCTGCAGCATTTACAGTAGATACTGAGCTAGCTGCCGCTAAACCCATTACTAACGCAGCTGTCGTCAGTTTATGTTGAATATTACGAATCTGTTGCTTCATGATCATACTCCAAATTAATTTATTTTTTTTCTATTTGCAAAGTAATATCAATCCGATACAGAACGTCATTGCACCAGACTGTCCTTAATGTTTATACCATTGATTGTTATTTGTAAAATCATTCAATTCAATTAAGCGATTGGTAAAGCCTATCATATACGTCGGTATTGAATATAATAACTACGCTAATGGATAAATAGAGTACACTAATTTACTTTAAATAATAAATGTAAGATTAAGATATAGGAATGGTTATAGTGTTTGAGAGGGAATGCTGCGGCATGATGTGGCAAAAACTAAAGAACGATTACACAATAAATGAGTAATGTTTGGTCAACGCTTTAGCCGAGTAATAAATAATTATAGTGGTGGCAAGCGAGTCAGTTTAATCAACATGCTAGTTTTAACTAGCTGCCGAATGACAAAGCTAATTTATTAGAATAAAAATACTAAAGAGTTTTAAGCCAGTATTAGCTAAATTTATCATAGCGTACCCTGTGAACAGGAATTTTAGAGTTAAGGATGAGAGGCCTAATTAACGCATCAACCATTGGAGCTGGGCCAGCCAAATAGTGCATTACATTCCCACCACCTTCCAAAACGGCTGGCAACGCATGCTCATGGACCATGCCCTGAAGATAAATAAGGCCATCATTACCGCTAAGTTGCTCAGCCGTGGGTGGCGCATTAGAGAATGCAATGTTAATTGAAACGGTGTCCGGAAATTTTGCCTTTACTGCTCTTAGCCTTTCAGCAAAAAAGAAATCAGCAGGCGTGCGAATACCAAAAAATAGGGACACTTTGCGGTTTTTAAAATAATTTACTTGTCGGCCATATTCTAGAATTGACATCAAACCAGCGATACCAGACCCGCCCGCTATCATAAACAAATCATGTGATTCGTCTGGGTGAAATGTTGCGTGACCCAATGGGCCAAATAATTCTAACTTTTCTTGGGTACGGTCCGAATCGAATATCCATTTTGACAACCCACCATGGGGGTTTTGCTTAATAATGAATTCAAGTTCGTTTGTACCAGGGGAATAATTCACCATTGAGTAGGCTCGAAATCCATCTACCTCTGGCGCTTGTAAAACGAAAAATTGACCAGCATGAAATGAAATGCTGGTTGGTATCTCAACGTTAAAACGCAGGACATCCTCAGTCAACTTTTCGTACTGCGTTATCACGCCGATGTGATGATCAGGGTTGATATCATCATCACGGAATGCCACTATTTTTGTGGGCACAGTTAAGCTGCAATCCGATTGTGCACTACATTGACACATCAGTATTTCTCGTTTAACCACTTTGAAACGCTCTTTTCCTGGTGCTTCTGACCAACCCTCATCAACCTCACCTTGAGTTACTCGCGCTTTGCAAGAACCACAGGTTCCCGTTGCACACTCAAAAGGTAAAGGGATTCCAGCTCTAAGACCAGCGTAAAGCAATTTCTCCCCTGCATTGGCTTCAAATTGGTAGGTTTGAGACTTCTTTTTAATCTCGATCAACATAACTTAACTCCAGTCAACAAATCACAATATAAACGGGACTCAAAAATTACGTCAAATTAACCTTTAAAAAGACGGTGGGGTTTATGAGCATTAGTCATCATCATCGTCAAAATCGTACTCGAGCTCTTCATCAAGGAAGACCATAATCTGGCCATTTACCTCTTTTGTTTGGTAAATAAGCAAAGGCTTTTCAGCAGGCCCCAAGGGCTCACCAGTCTTCATGTCCCACTGCCATAAATGCCGGTCGCAGGTCATTACGTTATTTGCGCATATGCCAGAGCCTTCTAAATATTGTTCCATATGCGGGCATACGGGTGGGTATGCTCTAAAGCCATCACCAACATTTGCTAAAAGAATTTCAATTCCATCGATGGTGCACTCTTTTAATGTGTCTTGCTTTACGTCACTCACGGGACAAGCTGCTTTCCAGCTCATAATTATACTTCCTGCTAAATGTGAAAATTAAATTGGCCAGTGTGTACCTTTATCTAGACGGCGCGTATCTAAGCGAACTTCCCGGTCTTCGAACTTAATACTGTCACCATCAATAATGAATTTGTCATTGTATCTGCCCACTAAAAATACACTTGTAGTCCCAGCATCAACATGCGAGTTGATACCATCTAATTGGGTTTGGTAGACAGCAAGTGAGCTAACAGCAACTGCTGATTTACCATCTGCAGCTATTTCTACCCGGTAAACCGTGCAGTGACGCCTTAGTGGAGACTGGTCGCTATTATGCTTACTTAACATGCTAGTAATTGATTGCATGTATTCTTTGTCCCCACCATGGTATTTGATGTCAGCCTGAACCTCTGGGCTAAATGCTCTAATGGCGTAATTAAAGTTGTCTGCACAGTTGTCGTGCCAATGTTCCCATTGATGGTCGTCTAAATGGATACAGGTGTTGTAAATTAGCTCTCTTACCTGTTCTTTCAAATCGTGCTTATTCTCAGCCATGGCAGCCTCCAAAAACATATTTTTAGTTTAAAAGCTGGCAGACTGACTAATCCCTAACCTACCAGCATGTTATAGGGCGATGTTTATTTCCCAGCTGCAGCAGCCCGCTGAGCCTCTTGCTCCTTAAATGCAGGGTATGGCTTAAACTTTTCGTCTGGGTTGCTGGGTGACCGGTTTAATAATTTACCCCATTCCTCATAATAATGACGCATGCCATTTTCATCGTGAATGGTTTCGTTTTCATGCCTGCCATGAAGAATTTTGCGACTTTCTGCCATGGGGTGCATTGATGAGCCTTGCCCCGTCACTGCTAATAAATCCTCGTGCAAGTTGCGTCCAAAAGGACCCCAAATGGAGTTATGGTGGTCAATACGGGTTTGCCGATCTTTTTTAGAGTCACTCGCTAAACCAAGCCCACGAAACTCAATCATGACTGAGTTAGGACCTAGTGGCGTCATTAGGTCACACCGCAAAGCTGAGCCTCGTAAGTTAAAGTTAAC
>Ga0302117_10001108_pt1 | contig 12647 bp, 15 predicted proteins | sample AG5_322_MG_FD_203112 | JGI IMG/M metagenome (GOLD analysis project Ga0302117, IMG submission 203112) | Marine microbial communities from Western Arctic Ocean, Canada - AG5_32.2 | ecosystem: Environmental > Aquatic > Marine > Oceanic | place: Canada: Western Arctic Ocean | collected 2017-10-01 | reverse complement strand
TGATGCAAAAAACTGTCGCGTAACAGGCACCAATAGTAAAAACCCAATGCCATCGGTCACGAACCCCGGCGTTAAAAGTAAAGCACCGCCAACGGCGAGTAAAATTCCTTCTAATATCTCTTTAGCTGGAATCTGACCTGACTGGATACGCCAATTAGCTCTGGTTAGCGTTGCTAAACCCTGATGACGTAATAGGTTAATTCCAATAAAGGCGGTAATCAAAACCAAGGCAATGGTCCATAAAGCCCCAATTTCTTGGCCTACTTGAATAAGCACCAGCATTTCAATAATGGGTACCGCGATAAAAAGGGCGAAAAGAAAACGCATAATAATGTAATCTTAGTTAATGTAACTGTGTCTAGTATATGTGGCCATATTATAACAATGAAAGTCCCCCACGAACAACGCAAAGACCAACAACGATTAGCGCGCCAGCAGCTATACCAGACTATTGCTGCCATTCCATCAGGTAAAGTAGCAAGCTATGGCCAACTGGCCACCCTTGCTGGGCAAACTGGCGCTGCACGCTGGGTAGGTTGGTGTTTGCGACATTTACCTAAAGACTCAAGCTTACCCTGGCACCGAGTCATCACCGCTAGCGGCAAACTAGGTTTTCCACCAGCCACAGAAAGCTTTTTGCGCCAGTGTGAAAAACTGCAACAAGAAGGCATACGGTTAAAAAACCACAAAGTACCGATGGAAGTGTATCAATGGCAACCCTAACGGGCAGCTAAACACATTTAAGATTGTAAAACTTACTGAATAACCATCAGGGAAAAATGACGTGTATAAAGTACCGCTAAAACTTAACCCAACCAATCTCCTACCCTTAGCTTGGTTACTGCTATTAGGCAGTGTTTGGGGTAGTACCATTATTATTACAAAACACATTGTGTCCACCGGCCATGAACCTTTGGGTTTGATTTTTTGGCAACTGGCATTTGGGGCTTTGTTGCTAAGCGTTATCGCTCGCTTTCAAGGCACCTCTTTGCCTATGAGTTGGGTCCATTTGCGCTTTTATACCATTGTGGCTCTGGTAGGTACTGTAATCCCAAATACCTTCACTTATATGGTTGCCGCCTATATTCCCGCTGGCTTATTAGCCATAGGCATTGCCACTGTGCCTATGTTTTCACTATTAATTGCCTTAGTCATTAAAAGTGAACGTTTTGATAGCCTGCGTATGTTGGGTATTTTGCTAGGCGCCTTGGCCATCCTATTAATTCTTGGTCCAGAAGCAGATTTTAGCAGCCAAGGCATCGGCCTATTTATGTTAGTGGCTCTTATTGCCCCCGTTTTTTATGCCATTGAAGGTAATTACCTTGCCCTTAAAACACCACCAGATATGCACCCAATCAATATCTTGTACGGTGCGTCTGTTATTGGTCTAGTCATTTGTACGCCCCTAACGTTAGCGACTGGCTCGTGGGTAGATCTGAGTCAGGCATGGACCTCTGTAGAATGGGGTATTTTGGCGAACAGTATATTACATGTGATCGCCTACGCTGGCTACATTTGGATCGTGGGTCTGAGTGGCGCCGTGTTCGCCAGTCAGGTGGCTTACGTAGTCACATTATCTGGGGTCTTGTTAGGCATTATCATATTGGGAGAAAGTCATGGTTCCCTCATATGGCTTGCCCTTGGGTGCATGTTATCCGGCTTAGTGCTGGTGCACCCTAGAAAGTAGGATAAAATTTGTTATCGCCGCAAAGCCCCTCCTTTAAAGCTGATCATTTATACTGCTCATTGCATCGATCCATGCCATTTCTTGCACAACCAGAACTTCAACCTGTCTTAGCTTCGCTACAATTTCTTCGGGCTTGTGTCTCTTGATTCCCATAATTGATCCTCCGCTTCCTAACGATAAGGGCGGACCAATTCATTGGGGGAGGATCAAGAAATAGACTACGGTTTTTCTGCCTGAACTGTCAAAAAAACAAACTTCGGTGTTAGAACCTCGATGAATCCGTGGCTTATCTCAGCGTCCACACTGATACTGTCTCCAGTAGCCAAAGTGAACCGCTGTTGACCGTATCTATAAATAGCTTCCCCTTGTAGCACCTGAATAAAAACAACACCATGACCGACATATGTAGGAGGGTGACCCTGATCACGCACGAGTTCGACTCTACGCGCCTGGAATCGTAATTCTTTACGCGAATGCAGTGCCAGATTGACGAATTCATGGGAATGGTTGCCTGCCATACGCGTGGATTTAATTCCCTCACCGTTGCGGACGAGCGTGTAATCAGTATGAACGCTGTGCGCTTCGCGAAACAACGATATGATTGACGTTTGAAGCGCCAATGCTAGAGATTCTAGACTGCTGATCGAGGGGGACGCCAGACCGTTTTCGATCCGGCTTATCATCCCAGCGGATATGCCCGACAAGTCTGATAGTTCTTTGGCAGTCAGATTTTGGTCTTGTCGGATTTCCTTGAGTGAAACGCCTATAGCCCGGTTAATCTTTTCTTTTCTAGGCGCATCAGGAGTTTTGTTCATTGTTTTTTGTCCTTACTATAATACCCGATCATATCACCGACTGTAGTAACACCAAGGCCATTTAAGAGGCGATTGGCGTAGTTAAAATACCCGACGATCTGATTAATTTCCAGAATTTGGCCATCATCCCAGCCACTGGTCGAGAGTGCTGCCACATCACTCTTTATAATGCTGCCCGGGATTATTGTCAATTTTTCAGAATATTCCAATGCGGTGAGTTCTGAGCCGGTAAATTCGGTAGCAGGGTCTTTTGACTGCAAGGCGAATTCAATCCGATCAGAGCGTTGCTTGTCGTCAATTAAATGGCATGCGTTGGACCAGTGATTTGCATAGGAATAAGAGCAGTCGTTTAACCTCGAGACATAAGATGCGATAACCTCCTGAAACCACATTGGCACTGTATTGGCGCTGTTGTGCAGGCAAGCTCGGTACAAACCGACGTGGGCGTTCATCGTCTCAGGGCGCAGTGAATGCACGCGCATTACATTGTCTACTGTACCATGAGGCGTTCTTGCCAATACCAACGCTGACTTCAACGCAGAGTCAGCATCTTCATCTGAAATCATCTCTATCCATGCGGGCATTCAAATAACCTTTATTGTCTATTATCTATTGTCTAATAAGGAGTTGCAGTAAGTTCGAGCAGGGTTTTCGCAAAATTTTACGTTAACTGCAATTACCTATTATGCAATTATATTACACATCACGCAAGTTTAGTGTTGACTAAAATTTCTTATCGTGCAAGTATATTAAACATCATGCAAGTTTATTGTCTTTCAAGCAATATCGGTGGGCGTGAAGGTCAAGGTCTTGACACGACATTAACGATAGGTGGTAACCGCAGCGGATGAATTCACTCGCTGTGTAACGAAAATGTGTAACGAAAAACTGAAAGGACTTAGAGACTATGGTATCCGATAAACAAAGACTGGCACAGGGCGCAACTAACTTGTTGTTGAACTGCGCGGAACTTGTGGCTGGTGAAAAAGTTCTAGTCGTGCGGGAACCTGCAGGTTTGGGCTACTACGACGACGAAGTTGCCGAAGAGGTTGCCGTCACAGCCCGCGAATTGGGAATAATCGTCAAGACTTTGGAAGTCCCGTTCAATCCAATCGTCAAAGACCCCGGCACGCACCTCTCCGGATTGATGGCTGACGCAGATTGCACGATTTTCTTTGCCCGTCTGGGAGACCAGCTTAGATTTCGTGAGAGCAGCTCTCGAACAACATCCGTTATGTCCTACGCGCTCGATGCAGGAATGCTTGCGTCGCGTTTTGGTAGAACCAGCTATGCTGACTTAATTCGGGTTAAGACTCTTGTCGACAAGGCCCTGAGCGAAGCATCTTCGATCCGTGTGACTTGTCCAGCGGGCACCAACCTGCACGGTACGGGGCAGCAGGGTGAAGGCCAAAGTGTGGAAACAACTGTGCGAAGATTTCCGCTTTCAGTGTTCTCGCCAGTTCTGGCCGAATCGTTTAGCGGTGTCGTGGCGCAACGCGGTTTTTTGTGCAATACGGGCTCCCAATCCTATGATCCGCCAGCTTGTGAAATTTTGGATGTTTTAAACGTCTGTATTGAGTCAGGTAAGATTGTCCGATTTGAGGGTCGCCCAGACGATGTAGAGCGCGCTGAGCGCCACTACACATTCGTCTCAGAGCTGTTTGGGTTAGACAAATATAACGTCCATTCTTGGCACGCTGGAATCCACCCCGGATGCGCCTATCGTAAACCAGCAAATTACTTTTTTGACAGGTGGAGTAACGGCGCTTTCGGCAATCCCAGAGTGCTGCACTTTCATACCTGCGGCCAACATGCGCCGGGGGAAATTTCACTAAATGTGATCGATCCAACTATTCTACTTGATGGTGTAACAGTCTGGGACAGTGGCGTCCTTCGCCTCGAGAACATCAAGGGTGGCAAGGACCTTTTAGACGCAAGCAACGAGCTTCGAACACTATTTTCTGAGCCAGAAAACCAATGCGGCTTAGGGCCGTCAGGGCATTTGGAATTCTAATGAAAACGCATGAAAAACAACAGAAAGCTGCGGTATCATTTGTAAATGATACCCCGGCCTCGATCATAGAAGTTGAGCAACTCAACAAGTTTTACGGCACATTCCATGCACTAAAGAACATCAATCTTTCGGTGACTGCAGGCGAACGGGTTGTAATATGTGGACCGTCTGGTTCTGGGAAGTCGACGCTGATCCGGTGTTTTAATGGGCTGGAGAGTCATAACTCCGGCAAGCTTGTTGTGGATGGATCTGAAGTTTTCCAAGGCTCTAAGCAGCTGAGAGCACTCCGGCAAAATGTTGGCATGGTATTTCAGGGGTTCAATCTTTTTCCACACCTGACAGTTTTGGAAAACCTCACAATTGGCCCAATTCGGGTGAATAAAAAGCCAAAAGCCGAGGCGGAAGCAGCGGCACTGAAGGTGCTGGAGCGTGTGCAAATTCCTGAGCAGGCCGGCAAGTATCCGGACCAGTTATCAGGCGGCCAGCAGCAGCGTGTGGCGATTGCGCGGACGCTGTGCATGGGGTCGAAAATCCTACTCTTTGACGAACCAACATCCGCCTTGGATCCCGAAATGATCAAGGAGGTGCTGGAAGTCATGATCTCACTCGCCGAAGATGGAATGACGATGGTTTGTGTCACCCACGAAATGGGGTTTGCACGACGTGTCGCTGACACAATGATTTTTATGGACGCAGGCTCAATTGTCGAAACGGCGTCACCCGAAGATTTCTTCAATAACCCTCGTACCGATAGATGTCGGGCGTTTCTTGATCAAATTTTGGGGCACTAAAATGAGGGCGAATGATAACATCAAACCAGTTTATGTACCGCCGCAGGGACCAGTATTCGGCAGGATTCTAAATTCGTCGCCTGTCTCGGTGGTGCTTTATTTGCTAACGATGGGCTACATTTGCTGGGTTGTTTACATTGGCGCTGATAATATTGGCTATAACTGGCAATGGTATAATATCCCACAATACGTATACAGTTTCACCGATGATGGATTCCAGCCGCGTGAACTGCTACTGGGCCTATATGTGTCCCTGAAAATCTCGGTTATTTCGTTCCTATTGGCCTTGTGTATGGGTTTAGGGCTGGCACTTCTTCGTCTATCGAATTTGATCGTGGGGCCAATTGTTGCACGAGGCTTTCTAGAGCTAGTTAGAAATGTCCCGCTGCTCGTTCTTATATATCTGTTCTACTATGTTTTGGGCCCGATATTCCAAATGGACCGTTTGACGGCTGGGATTTTGTGTCTGGCTTGCTTCCATGCAGCGCTTATTTCCGAGATTTTAAGAGCTGGCATTCTCTCAGTGCCAAAATCTCAATGGGAAGGCGCGGCTTCGATTGGAATGAGTCAATATCAGGTCTACCGATATATCATTTTGCCACAAGCCGTACGCATCATCTTGCCGCCTATGACGGGCGAGATCATCAATTTGCTTAAGAGTTCGGCCATTGTGAGTGTCATCGCAGTCGCTGAACTAACCACCGTGGGCCGGAACTTGATTTCAGACACCTACATGAGCTTCGAAATCTGGTTCACCGTGGCCGCTATTTACTTTGTAGTGACTGTCGCCATTTCCGCAAGCCTATCGCGAATCGAAAAGAAGTACACCAACTAAACTAAACCACCAACAAGGATAAAACCATGAATATTTTAAAGATAAAAAGAGGACTCACGGTTACCTTTGCAGCTTTAGCGCTGGCCTTTGGGTCAACGGCCGCAATTGGGCAAGAGGCCAGCCAATCGCTTTCATCCGAAAGTGTTATCGAGACGATAAAGCAACGCGGCGTGATCAAAGTGGGTCTGTCAACTTTTGCACCTTGGTCAATGCGGGACAAACAGGGTGAATTGATTGGGTTTGAGATCGATGTTGCCAATGAGCTTGCCAAAGATATGGGCGTCGAAGTTGAGTATTTTCCTACCCAGTGGGACGGAATTATTCCCGCGCTACTAAGTGGTAAGTTTGACGTCATCATCAGCTCAATGACGCGAACACCATCGCGCAACCTAACGATTAACTTCACAGAACCATACGCCTATTCTGGCCTAACTATCATGGCAAACAAACAGATGACGGAAGGTTTTATCTTCGAGGATTACAACAGCTCCGAGGTGACATTTGCCGCAAGACGCGCGTCGACAGCGGCATCTGTTATTTCAACGCTATTTCCAGAGGCTCAGTTACTGCAGTTTGATGAGAATACGGCCTCCACACAGGAGGTCTTGAATGGTCGAGCGCACGCGACAATGCACTCCGGGCCGCAGCCGCACACGGATTCACGAACTTACCCTGATACGCTTTATGTACCCTTCGATAAGGTATGGTTGGCACAAGGAGAATCTTTCGGTGTTCGCAAAGGTGATCCTGATGCACTCGCTTACTTCAATACTTGGATCGGCATCAAAAGCGTTACAGGTTGGATGAAAGAAAGAAATGATTTCTGGATGAAGACCGATGATTGGAAAGATCAGATTTCGGAATAATTCCACCCACTCAAACCAGGGCAGCCATCTGCCCTGGTTACCACTTTAGGAGTGCCCTTTGACTATTTTCGGAAAGAAATTGCACTGGATTGACGTCGCTATCACGTTAATCATAGTTGCACTTGTGCTATTCGTCTGGCAGCAGATTGGCAGCAACCTAAATTATAAATGGCGTTGGCATCTGATTCCCAACTTTATCGCCTATTGGAACGAAGACACCCAAAGCTGGGTCGCTAACCTTTATCTCGAGGGCTTGTTTGCAACGATTAGAATATGCATCATGGCTGGCGCTCTTGCTCTCGTGCTCGGCTTTATACTCGGTGTTGCCAGATGTTCAAACAACCTGACTATCAGAATGCTGGCGCGGACTTACGTCGAACTTCTTCGCAATGTTCCCCCCCTTGTTATTATTTTTGTTTTCTACTTTTTTCTATCTGAACAGATCATCGTAGCCCTGAATGTCGAGGACTGGTCACGTAGTATAGCGCGATCCGAAAGTAGTGGAATATGGGAACTGTTTTTTGGTGATATGCGTAGTTTTCCAGCTCTTTTGTCTGGAGTCATTGTTTTGGGCATGTTCGAAAGCGCTTTTGTCGGAGAAATTGTTAGAGCTGGTATTCAGTCAATACCAAAGGGTCAGACAGAGGCGGCTGAATCAATCGGACTTTCGAGCGTCGGTAAACTACGTTTTATCATCTTTCCCCAAGCTACACGTAAGGTGGCTGCTCCACTAGCAAACCAATTTATTTCTCTAGTAAAGGACAGTGCAATCATCTCCCTTATTTCAGTTCAGGAGTTATCCTTCGTTACGTTTGATATTGTTGTTTCGACAAACGCAATATTTGAACCTTGGATTACAACTGCGTTACTTTACTTTACGATCTGTTTTGGGCTGTCGCTATTATTCCGACGCCTTGAATGAGATCAGAGTGGTTGGCGGTCCAACCGAAAAATCAATTGAAGGAAACCCAAACCATGACCCTAATTACCTCGCAATTTCTTGACACCCTGCCTGCCGCCGTGCCGCCATGGTCCGGTTACGCGCGCTACAATTTTGTCGGCGGAAATATCGATCCCGAAACAATGGCCATTGCAGGCCTTTCGGAAAAAGCGCGGGATGCGGTCAAAAAGCATGGGCCGTCCATGGCATATTACAACATGGGCAACGGCCCACTGGGGTTCAAACTGTTTCGCGACCGGATTGCCGACCGGATGAACCGGCAGCGGGGCATGGATGTCACTGGGGATCATGTGCTTATTACCTCGGGCTCCTCACAGGGGCTCGATCTGTTGAATTTGAGCTTTGTGACCGAAGGAGATACCGTCATAGTGGAGCAGCATACTTATGCCCAAGCCGTCACCCAGTTAAAGAAGCTTGGCGCTCGGGTCTTGCCTGCCCCGCTTGATGCCGAGGGAATCGAAATGGACGGGCTGGAGAAGATGCTTCAAGACCTTGCCACGCAGGGTATTAGGCCGAAGTTCATCTACACGATCCCAACTGTGCAGAACCCGACCGGATCCATCCTGCCGCTTGGGCGTCGGCACCGACTGATCGAACTCGCTCGGCAGTACCGCGTCCCGATCATCGAAGATGAATGCTATTCAGAACTCATGTTCCAGCCCGACCGGCCCCCGTCGATATACGCGCTTGCTCCAGATTTGACGATCTACGTCGGCTCCTTTTCCAAGACACTCTCTCCAGCCATGCGCCTTGGCTTTGTAGTTGCCCCACCCGAGATTGTGCGCCAGATCGCGGCGCTGAAATCCGACAGTGGGTCCAGCTCTATGGCGCAGGCGATAGTCGCGGAATTTCTGGTGGACGGATATGATGATCATCTCCATCAGGTGTCCGGTGCGCTTTTGCACAAGCTCGACATCATCACAGCAGCGCTGAACCGAGAATTTGGAACCAGCATAGATGTGCACCGTCCGACGGGTGGGCTGTATGTCTGGCTGACTTTTCCCGAAGGCTTCGACACCCGCCGTCTGACCGCACCGGCGGGTAAAGAGGGCATCATTTTTAACGCCGGTGCCGACTGGTCTATCGATGCCGATGCCGGAATGCGGAACATGCGGTTATGTTTCGCACATCTGCCAGCCAAGGTACTTGAGGACGGCGTGGCTGCCCTAGCCCAAGTTTGTTTTCTCGAAGCGGGTTTTCCAAAACGGGCCGCAAATGAGGTGCGGGCATGAAAGATACCCCGGCAAACGGCTCCTTAACTGACTCGCCCCAGCCCGGCCTGCTTGCGCGACGACGGTTGAAAGACGCGCTGGCACTGGATGACTTTGAGCGGATGGCCAGGAGCTTCCTGCCCCGTCCGATCTTTGCCTATGTCGCGGGGGCCTCAGAGACCGGCGCGACGTTCGAGGATAATCGCGGGGTCTATTCCGAGCTCGCTTTCCTGCCGAAGACCTTGGTCAGCGTGACCGGACGCAGTACGCGCACGCCGCTGTTTGACCACGAATATGACGCGCCGTTCGGTATCTCACCTATCGGTCTCAGCGCTTTGATCGCCCATCGCGGCGATCTGGCGCTTGCCCGTTCCGCGGCGCAGGCGAATATCCCGATGATCGTGAGCGGGGCGTCTCTGATCCCAATGGAAGAGATCGCCGCCGCTGCTCCGGATGCTTGGTTCCAGATTTATCTGCCTGGCGAAGAGAACGTTATACTGCCCATGCTCAACCGGGTTAGTGCTGCCGGTTTTCGCACGTTGGTGCTGACCGTCGACATGCCCGTGGACTCCAATCGAGAGGCGAGCTACCGCGCCGGTTTTTCATCTCCGTTGCGCCCGTCACTGCGGCTGGCCTGGGACGGGATGGTGCGACCGGAATGGATCTTTGGTACCTTTCTTCGCACGATAGTGCAGCACGGCATGCCGCATTTCGAGAATGGCCAAGTTGAGCGTGGCCCCTCCATTGTCTCTCGCAATGTGAACCACGCACTCGCGACGCGAGATCATCTAAACTGGGATCATTTCGACCTGATACGGCAGCACTGGAACGGACGGCTCATCATCAAGGGGATCATGACACCCGGCGATGCCAGACTCGCGGTCGATCACGGCGCAGATGCAGTCATGGTGTCAAACCACGGCGGACGACAGCTCGACAGCCTACCTGCCCCCTTGCGCGTCCTGCCCGCAGTGGCCGAGGCGGTAGCTGGCCGGGTGCCCGTACTGATGGACAGCGGCATCCGTCGTGGCACCGATGTGTTGAAGGCGCTGGCGCTTGGCGCAGATTTCGTTTTTACCGGACGCCCATTCATCTACGCCGCAGCCATTGCCAGTGAGGCGGGTGTTGGCCACGCGGTCAAGCTCTTGTCGGAGGAGGTGGACCGCGACATGGCCCTGCTTGGCATCAACCGGCTGGAGGAGATGAAACCGGATTTGCTAATGCGCATTTCAGGCCCAAAATTTGGATATTACGGTCTGTGAAAGGTCGGCCGCACACGACGGCTTTTATTGAAAACCAATGAGGAACAACTAATGATCGACCTTTACACATGGACCACACCCAATGGCCGCAAGGTATCTATCCTGCTTGAAGAATTGGGGGTCGAGTATACTGTTCATTCGATCAACATCGAAAAAGGCGAACAAAAAACGCCTGATTTTCTCAAGATTAGCCCCAACAATAAAATCCCTGCCATTGTCGATCACGACAATGGCAGGGCACTGATGGAATCCGGCGCTATCATGTGGTATCTGGCTGACAAATACGGCAAATTTCTACCCACCAGCCCCGAAGAGCGCGCAAAAACTATGGAATGGTTAATGTGGCAAATGGCTGGTTTGGGGCCTATGGCTGGACAAGCACACCATTTTCTGCATTACAACCCCGGAAAAGCGCCCTATGCCGAAGACCGTTATGCTGAAGAAGTAAAACGCCTATACACTGTGTTAAATACCCAGCTTGAGGGGCAAGACCATATCTGTGGTGCCTATTCCATCGCTGATATGGCCTGCTGGCCTTGGGTGTCACGCTATGAAAGGCAACGCGTAGATTTGGCTGATTATCCGAATATCCAGGCGTGGTATCAACGCCTGCTGGCTCGTGACGCCGTGCGAAAAGGATATCATGTACCCAAGGTTATGGACGAAATTCCGGCAGGCTGACTTCCAAGGTCGCGGGGTGCGCAAAAATACTTGGATAGAGTGCGAATCCCAAACCAAGCTGATAAATATCCGGGCCAGCTATCAGGTGGACAACAACAACGAGTATAGAACGGCCCACAAAAACACTGTTGTTTGCCAGATCTCGTCCTTCTTGCGATTTGAAAACTGAAGACAAATCAATGGATGCTTTAAATTGGCCAACAGAGAATAAAAGTGAAGAACTTTCATGAGTAGATTTCCTCCCGATATCGACGTAGGAGCAAGGTGTGGAAGTTTCATACCAAGCATTAAAGTATCATACTGAGGAATATAGTTTCATACTGGACGAATACTGTTGTGCTTACAATTGTCTTCAAATGCTGGTTTCCCACCTCTAATATGTGATTGCTATAAATGCTGGAATTGTTTTTGGTAACCGCTGCCAAAAAAATCAGTCATAGTTGCATTGCTAAAAAGCAGATGACGTTTCTGGAGTTTCAGCCATCTTGGCACGCATCGGATTCAACTCTACATAGGCCATACAAGTTAACAGTGCTTGCTCATCCAATAAGGCTTGGCTTTTAAAGCGCCCTTCCCCACTAACTTTGATGGATAAAGTTGAACAGCATTGCTGGCCCAAAGGGTGAGCGCCATGGATGGCAGCGAATAAAAACGGCCTTTACATTTATCTTCAAAATTCGCTTTTCTGGCGATAAACTCATCAAGGCAACGCATGTACCAACTAATGTCCGTTAAACGCTCACGCCACTGCTCTAAAGTTTGTTTAATCAGCAAATGATGAGACGGCGATAACACGCCACCTCTCAAATACCGCTGAATAATCTCAGGGCCATTGTATAGTTTTCGCCAACGTTCAATCACTTCGAGATCTGTTAACCCATCAATCTCTTTTTTATTAATATAAAGAACTAGATGGTAGTGATTTGACACCACGGCATAAGCACAAATATCAATACAAAACACAGCATCAATTTCAGTGAGTCGGTCAATCACCCACTGCCTTCGATGCTCAAAATCTTGTTGAGTGGATTTATCAAAGCTATCGCGTCCTGCTAGCGCCCCTTACCTACATCCATGTAGGTAAACCCGCAAAGGAATACTTTTCTAACAACGCGGGAAATACAGTGGTAATAAGGGGTATCATCACAGCATATTTGCTGCATCGGTCAGCAGTCTATAACCTCCTGCTCAGGACTACTTTCTCTGATCAATTAATCCCAATAAGTAGTCAATACACTACTCTTGAATAACAAATAGGGAATAATTTGTACTGTAAGCAAAATAAAAGCAAGCCATTAACATTTGAATGCTTGGCTATATATCAAGTAAAATTTATCAAGTAAAATACAGCTTGTTTTTAACATAACAGACGTTGAACACTACCAGTGCCAACGTCATCTAAGCTCCGGATTTACGTTTCGGCTCGCTAAGGAATTATTATGACTCAAGATCAGTCGCAAATCGTTGTTTGTGCCCTTTATAAATTTGTCACCCTAGAAAGATTTCAAGATCTGCGCCAGCCGT
>Ga0302117_10001098_pt1 | contig 12710 bp, 10 predicted proteins | sample AG5_322_MG_FD_203112 | JGI IMG/M metagenome (GOLD analysis project Ga0302117, IMG submission 203112) | Marine microbial communities from Western Arctic Ocean, Canada - AG5_32.2 | ecosystem: Environmental > Aquatic > Marine > Oceanic | place: Canada: Western Arctic Ocean | collected 2017-10-01 | reverse complement strand
GAGGAACGTCCAAAATCCTCTGCTAAACCATAAGGCAGTCCCGCACCCACCGCTGCTCTGGTGAAGAAAAACATTATCTCGTTAAAAGATAAAACGATTTCAGGATATTTCATCTGACTTCCTGATCGGGTATAACCGGAAAGGCCCATTCCTCATCTTCGCTTGCTGAAAACACTTCCGGAAGAGGCGCGCCCTGAAACAAGGTGATACGTGTCCACAGCTCTGATTTTGGATCAAATTTAGACGCACCAAAAAAAGCCAGTTTGAATCGTAGCAGATCGATGGGACGCATATCTGTGTCCACAATATTATCCCTTATTTCTGCATAAGGAAAATGGACAACTGTCTGCACTCTTCGGACAATATGACGAAATTCCGGATAATCCTGAACAAACGTGCCTACAGACATATCAGCGGAAACGCTTTTGATTTTTTTACTCAGCAAGTAGACATCACGTCCGACAGCAAGCGGCATTTCCTGTTCTGCTCCCGGATCAGAATATCTGTCACCAAAGCGTGGTTCCAGCTTTTCTTCGGAATAGTACCAGAAACGTCGTTGTTTTTCCGGATCTTCGAAGTCAATTTCTAATGCCCACGAAAATGATTTTTGCAGCAATTCATCCAACTGAGAGAGATTCATTGAGGGTTCCAGTTCTGTTCCTTCAGAAGTCTGCATATCATCCGCCAAATCATCTATGAGTTCCCCGTGGGGTTCCAGCAAGAGAGAGACTGTCAGTTCCTGGCCTTCGAGCGAAAAGTTGCTTTCTGCAAAGCGTAAAATCCGTTCCCAGAGAAAAGGATGTTTTAAATTATTTTCATCCATAAACCAATTTGAAAGCAGTTTAAGGTCTTCACGTGTTTTCAATATTCTGGCGGTTTGTAGTTTGTCCTCTACATTCCATTCAGCAATGTGTTGAATAGCCCGAAGTAGATATTTACTGAAGAAGGACAAAGTTTCCGGAGTATATGATTCTAGTGCGATAACTCTGAAAAGGGCTGTTTCACGAGCCAGCACCCAGTTATGAATCAATACCGGATGTTTGATCAGAAACGGAGCCATACCCAAACCTGTGGCATTTCCGATGCCGAGATATTTACTGATTTCCGGATTTAAGCAGACTGCATTTCTGCCGCCACGCCGTTTAGCGACATGTTCAACAAGTTCGATGGTGAACCAGCGAAAAAGATAAACCGTGAGTAATTCTACCTGAAAAGCTCCTCGAGTTTCCGGACGATTTGCTATTTTCTCCCTGTCCGCGCAACCGAATTTACCACTGCCATAAACCGCTGTTGTGCGCATCAGATAACCGACAGAAGCTAAAAATTCAACATCCGGCTGTTTGCCAGCAGACAACCTTGATACTACATGTTCAAACAGACGCAGACTTTTATTGGCACGCGCCAGCACAAGTTCACTTGGACTGAAGCGACCGGCTTCCTGCTTTGGAGAGTTTAAGGCGAGTCTTTTTATGTCCGCTTCTGTCGGAACCCCATCGAAAAGATTGAAAGTTGCATCCCAAATCTCAGCTACCACACGGTCAGTACGCATTTCCGGTGCTATTGCATTTGTAAACGTAACTAGTGAATATGTACGTTCCGGAGTGTGAACAGCATAAACCGAAACTCCGTAACCTTCTTTATCAACGTCAAAACGCAATTTCTCAAACTTCCATTTTTCTCTGGCTATTCTACGTGTCAGACTACGCATAAAACTGAGGCGGGTCTGAAAAGATGAACCCATTCTGGACAAACGCATTACCTTTTCTGGTGAACGCATTCCAGTTGAAACAACTTGATTTTGTTTAGGCATCTTCACATTCATCGTTACTTTTGCGGAACAAAAGATTTTTCAAAGAATTCGAGCCAGTTAAGCCCTGCAATACGCTCTACTTCATTTTCGGAAAAGCCTGTTTTTCGCAAACAACTGAAAATATTTCCAAAATCACGATTGTCACGAAACCATTCCGGTTGTTCCGGAAAACCGGCTAAATTTGCTGAGCCTTCACCGAAATCCCTTTCGTTGCTCCAAGTACCGTTTCTCATCCACTCAACGACACTGTCAGGCTGGTTTTGACATAAATCACTACCGATACCGATCCGCTCAACTCCAATCATTTCTGCAGTCCTCGCGATCATTGCGCAGAAATCCTCGAGCAAACACGCAGACTTGTTTTTTAAATGATGCGGATACATAGAAAAACCGAGCATTCCGCCACTTTCTGCAAGTGCCTTTAAAACATCATCCGACTTGTTACGTAACGCCTCACACCAGAAAAAAGGATTTGCATGAGTGATCGCAATTGGTCGTGTTGAAATTTCAATGGCTTCCAGAGTTGATCGAACAGCAGAATGGCTCATGTCAACAACCAGCCCAACCCTGTTCATTTCCTTGATCACTTGACGACCCATTCTGGTTATTCCTGGATCATCTTCTTCGTAACAGCCTGTTGCGAGTAAACTTTGATTATTGTAGGAAAGCTGCATGAAACGTACTCCAAGTTGATGACAAATTTCAACTAAACCAATATCATCCTCAATCGGAGAGCAATTTTGAAAACCAAAGATAATTGCTGTTCGCCCTTCATCATGCGCTTTCAGCACATCAGCAGCACTGCGTCCCTGAAAAATAAACTCTGGATACTGCTCAAAAAGACGGTTCCAAGCGATCACATTTTCAACCATTTCCTGAAAATCCTCGTGGTAACAGATTGTTACATGAACTGCTGCTACTCCGCCTTCCTTCATCTGCCGGAAAATCCCCTCTGACCAGTTGTTGTACTGGAGTGCGTCTATAATTATGGGCGATTTAGAATTTTTCATAGAATTATTAATTGTTTGAGTAAGAAGCAAATAAACTAATATTTACGCTTTATTTTCGCACCATTATAGAGAATATATGAGTAATTTTCATCAGCAAGTTTTCGCTGGGAAACCGAGAGTGGATCCATATCATATTGAGGTCGATACAAGCTCATACCATCACGATCTCGTCTAGGCTTGCCGCGTATGTGCATCCACATATTTTTGCCAACAATTTGTTCTACCTCGGGAGGCATATAAGATTGCAGAGCAAAACCTATTCTTCTGTGCTTACTTTTGTTCGGCTTTGAACTATGAATGACAGCACCATGGTGAATTGACATTTCTCCTGGTTTCAGGATCAAATCAACAACATTTGATTCATCAACATCTTTGACAACTTGTCCGCGCGTTAAGATGTTATTTTCAGAAAATGTATCTTCATGTTTACGGATATTTTGCTTGTGACTGCCAGGAATCATCGTCATACAACCCATTTCTATATTGCTCTGCGTTAATGCAATCCATGGTGTGAGGAAGTCACAGCTGTTCATCCCCATGTAGGTTGCATCCTGATGCCAGCTCACAAAGTGATCGGTAGAAGGATCTTTGCTAAACATCACTGATGCCCATAATGAAATGTCCGGACCAATTAAATCTTCTACAGCATCCACGATAACGCTGTTGTGAGCTAACTCATCAAGAAATGAAAATGTCAGGTGCAAATTATTGCGATTTTCCGGATTTAATTCTTGCGGAAATTTTTTTTCTGCTTCTTCAAGTTTTGCCTTAATTGAGCATGCTCCGTCTTCAGACATGACGCGAATCGGCGACACAAAACCATTTTCATGGTATTGCTGAATTTGTTCTGCTGTTAAAATTTTTGTCATTGTGATTAGACAACAATTATTTTGACGTGTAAATCTTCTTTGTTTTGCATGTAGAACAATTCAAGTAACGTTTTACTTAGTATGTCATTGTTAAAACATTGTAAATTTTTAACTAAGACCGATAATTGGAAGTTCAGGAGTTGCACGAACCGATAAGAGTCGCGGTGTAGCATTTTGCACTACAAGATTTTCTTCATGAACCATAATTCGGCCGTCACCGTAGTTAAGCGAAGGTTCCAGCGTGATGACCATGTTTTCTTCTAACAAAGTATCATCAAAGACTGCATGCGAAGGTTGCTCAGTGAGTTGCATCCCAAGTCCGTGACCATATCGTCCAACCTCACCACCTTGATCATCCATCTCTGAAATGACATTTTGCATTGACTGAAATAAATCACGGCAGGTGCTACCAGGCCGTGCCGTAGACAGTCCTGCTTCGGTTGCACGCCATAAAGTATCATAGGCACGGCGTGAGAGATCATCCGCTTGCTCTATTGCAAAATTACGGTCAAAATCACAAAAATAACCATCAAAAGTAGCGCCGGTGTCAAACATCAATATATCTCCGGACTCTAAAGACCTATTTGAAGGAGGCGAGATAATATCACGATAACCGCCTTGATCAGCACCCCCAGCCAAATAAGGTACATCATCAGCACCTTGTGTCAAGCATTCTATCCGAAAAGCACGGAAGGCTTCCGCAAGTGATTGACCTTTGTGTAAAATATCGCCAGCCCTTGCAAAAGTCCGTGAAGCGATTCCGCAAATATGAGCAATTTTCTCAATCTCTGCTGCTGATTTAACCATCCGTAAATTACGCAAAATATCAGTAGCATCAACTACCTCAATTCCAGACAATCCGGACATCAAACGCTCATAATCTCCCAGTGGCATACGCAAACTGCTTTCATGCCCTTTCATGACTCCCAACCGTGCTCCACTTTTCAACAATGGCTCAAGTAAGTCCTGCAACAGGCTAATACCGTCATCTTTGGGCCATGGTGCACCCCAAGTTCGAATATCATCAATCCAGGTTGTGCGCATCAACGCAGCACCAATTTCAGGAATTACAGCAATCGGTTTTTTGTCAGCAGGAATGAAAAGAAACCATGGACGTGTCGGACTTTGCCAAAATTGTGTAAGAAAACCAGTAAAATAGCGAACTTCCGGTTCACTCATCAGTAAAATTCCGGCTAGTCCTTTTGCAGACATCAGTTTATGTAATCGCTCTAAACGCGTCTCGAACTCTCCAACAGGAAAACCTCGAACAGGACTATCCAGCATGTTTATCTCCTTCCATAATTTTGGTAAATATTTCTCTATCAGTAACGCCTTCTGAACCGATCAACAAAACACGAGAAGTCTTATCCAAACCAAGTTTAGCACACAAGTCAAGTTTTTTGGCTGCACAGATTAGTACAGCAAGACCTGCCACAGCACTTTCCCCGGCCTCTATGACTGGGTCATCGCCGATTGGCCTTGCCAGAATACGAACAGTTGGAGGTACGATATTGTCAGGAATAGTGATAAAATCAACCGCCTCTTCTGCTAAAATTTCCCAGGCCATTTCGGATGGTTCTCCACAGGACAATCCGGCCATAATGGTTTCTTCTTTGATGTTTACTCTCTTCACTTCATTTGCTTTAGAACTCTCATACAGACAAGCAGCCAGTTCTGGCTCAACAATTACCACACGTGGGGTTTGATCTCCCCAGTACTGCCTTAAAGCAGAAGCAACTGAAGCAGCAAAACCACCACAACCACTTTGCAGAAATATATGTGTCGGTGGCTGAGTCAACTCATCGTTAATTTCACGTGTCATTACTCCATATCCCAGCATAACATCACGTGGTGGTTCACTATAGCCCGGCCATGTCGTATCGGAGACAACAAACCAGTTGTTTCTCTCAGCCTCGATGCGTGCCAGCTCTACTGAATCGTCATAGTCCCCTTTTATTCGAATTACTTCCGCACCTAAATCACGCATTGCTACGGCCCGTCCCTCGCTGACTTCTGCATGGATATAGATGCGGCAAGACGCACCAAAACGCTGACAACCCCAGGCGAGTGAACGTCCATGGTTACCATCGGTTGCTGATACTAATGTAATATCGGCAGCTTCATTGGTATATTTTCCTGTACGAATATCTTTTAAACTAACATCATTACTCAAAGAGAGAGATATTTGTTTTTGTAATACACGTAAAGCTGCATAAGCTCCGCCAAGTGCCTTAAAACTTCCCAGTCCGAATCGAGGGCCTTCATCTTTGTAAAGAACTTCATTGAGAGACAGGCTTTCTGCAAGTGCTTTCAAGCTATAAAGCGGTGTAGGTGCATATCCATCCCATTGGGTAATTTCTGCTATCGCAGTTGCAAAACCTTCGGGAAGAAGGATTTCCAGTGCAGCCTGATGAGAATGAGGCCTACCTGCAACATGAGCGATTGTTGCGTTTTCAAATACAGTTGTCATTTTTTAATTATTTTTAATATTCGCATTATAAAGCAACTCTAACAATTTGTTGTTGTGAAGGATGTTAATTATTACGGAAAAAGAGTCGCCGGATGGAATAAATCTAAAATAAAGATTCTTTAGTTAGAATCTTAAGCTCGAAAACGGAAATAGCTTTGAGACTTTATGCCGTGACTGATTAGGAAGGGGTAACTCCGCGGAGTCTTTCTGTACGGCGTCTTAGAAGCTCAAGAGTAGTCAACAGAGCAATAGTAATCAGAATCAATAAAGTTGCTGCTGATAGAATTGTGGGGCTAATTTGTTCACGTAATCCTGAGAACATTTGCCATGGTATTGTACGCTGCCTATACGAACCAACAAAAAGCACTACTACCACCTCATCAAATGATGTAACAAATGCAAAGAGAGCACCTGAAATTACTCCTGGAGTAATCAAAGGTACTATGACTTTGAAAAATGTTGTTGTGGACGTAGCTCCCAGACTTTGAGAGGCACGAATCAAATCATTGTCGAAGCCGGTCAAAGTTGCTGTTACTGTGATCACAACGAAAGGTGTACCGAGTGCAGCATGCGCTAAGATCACTCCAAGATGTGTCCCCTGTAATCCTATACGACTGTAAAAAAAGAACATACCTGCAGCAGAAATAATGAGAGGTACTATCATCGGGGAAATCAAAAAACTCATAATAAGAGTACGATAAGGCATTTGTGGACGCGAAAGTCCTAATGATGCTAGCGTACCCAAAAAAGTAGCAATTATTGTGGCAAAAAAAGCTATGAAGACTGAATTCCTGACAGCTCCCTGCCAATTCAAACTAGTGAAAAATTCATTGTACCATTTTAATGAATAACCTTCGGGATCAAAGGACAGCATTTTCTTAGTAAATGTAAAATAAGGAACATCGTTAAATGAAAGTGGTATAATTACTAATAGAGGAAATATCAAAAAAAACAGAACAGCAATGCAAATCAGCCAAAATGCATAGTGCCATATTCTTTCTGGCACACTCAAATAGGGAGGTAAATTATTCATTTTATCCTAATTTCATATTATTTATTCCGACAATACGGTCATAGAATACAAAAAATAAAAGCACAATACCCAGCAAAACAACCCCAATGGCAGAACCCAGACCCCAATTCAAAGATTGAGAAATATGATATGCAATCCTGTTACTGATAAACGTTCCTGAAACACCGCCAACTAATGCAGGTGTAATGTAGTAACCAATTGCCAAAATAAATACTAAAATTGAGCCTGCTCCAATTCCAGGGCTTGTATTAGGGAAATATATCTTCCAGAATGCTTTCCAAGGATGTGCACCCAAAGAAATAGCTGCACGCACATAAGATTTAGGAATAGTTTTCATCACGCTGAACAAGGGTAAAATCATAAACGGCAGAAGAATATGTGTCATTGCAACCACTGTCCCTGTAGCATTGTGAATCATAGCCAAACGACCATCTTCGTTAATAATCCCTAAAAATATCAAGAAGTCATTAATAACTCCTTCCTGTTGTAAAAGAGCAATCCACGAAGTAGTTCTTACAAGTAGCGAGGTCCAGAAAGGTAAAAGAACAAATATAATAAGTATATTACTAGTGCGCGTAGAAACAATAGAAAGCATGTATGATAACGGAAACCCAATAATTAAGGTGAGAAACACTATAAGAGAACTAATTAAGAGGGTTCTGAAAAATAATTTTAGATATATACTGTCTTTTTCTGGAAGTGATTCAATTTTTCCACTTTCAAATTTTCTCTTAAAATCCAATGCTGCTAGGTAGTATCCATCGGTATATTCTGATGAATTTTGTTTAATAACTTGCCATGTATAAATATCTCCCCAACGTTTATCTGATTCAATTAATGCTTCTTTGAATGGAGGGTCCTTTATTTTTTTTACTTTACGTCCAGATTTTCTAAACAAACTGGAAAAACCTGAACTTTCATAGTTTAAACGTCCACCTACTTTTGTATGTTGCTTTGAGGCTTTAGCTTTTTTTATTTCATCCACCATAGCAGCAAATACAACTTCATCTGGTAATTCACCAGAATATTCATTCCAATCTTTAAGTGCTTCGGTAGTTTTAGGTAAAATATTTTTTACAATTGAATTGTCTATTGAAAACAGTAACATATCAGCAATTGGGACAATAAAAGCAATCGCAACAAAAAACAATAATGGGAAAACCATCATAAAAGCGATCATTTTACCGCGCCGCTGAGCTCTAGCTAAGCTTATCTTAAGAGGTGTTCCGTCAGCAGTAACTAATGATATTTTTTCTTGAATTTTTTCCATCAACTGTGGGTAAGGTAGGATTTAAATAGTCGGGAAAACTATATATTTCCCGACTGATTTAAGCAAAAGAACTATTTCAACAACCAAGCGTTAAATTTGGCGTCAAGATCATCTTTATTATCTGCCCAGAACTCATAATTAGTAAGCAGAGTAGTTTTTGCATTATTCGGATCTGTAGGCATATGTGGGGCCATATCAATTCCAAGTGTAGCATGCTTTCCTACGAATGGTGCGGAAGAGGCACGAGCAGGCCCATAAGAAATCCATTTTGACTGATCAGCAAGACGTTGAGTATCTGTCGCAAAACGTAAATACTTCATGACCTCAGCTTTGTTTTTTGTTCCTTTAGGAACAATCCAACCATCAAGATCAAATATTTGCCAGTCCCAAAGCATTGCAACAGGTTGTTTATCTACAGCAATCATTTTGAATAATCGACCATTATAGGTTGATCCGACTACAACTTCTCCATCAGCCAGCAATTGCGGAGTTTGTGCTCCTGCTGTCCACCAAACAACATCACTTTTGATAGTAGCTAATTTGGCCAAAGCACGATCTGCTCCTTTGCTTGTGCCAAGAACATCAAAAATTTTGTCCGGTGCAACACCATCGCAAATTAAGGCCCATTCCATGTTACCTAATGGACTTTTTTGCAAAGAACGCTTTCCAGGAAATGACTTTGTATCGAAAATATCACAAATACTGCTCATCGGCCTAGACACTTTGTCTGTGCGGTAACCAAAAGTTGTAGAATATACAATCTGCGGAATGAAACACTCAGACACAATCAATCCTCCAAAATCTTTGGAAGCTGAAGTTCCGTCTGGAGCAGCCGCTAAGTCTTTATCGTGATTGATTACCTCAGCTAAGCCTTCATCGCAAAGACGCATTGCATCTGCGGCAACAACATCAACTAAGTCCCAGGTAACATTACCTGCTTCATTCATAGCCCGCAATTTCGCAACTGCAGTTCCGGCAGAATCATCATTGATGATTTTTATCCCAGGATTATTCTTCATATAAGGGGCATGGTAAGCATTCTGCTGACTCGCAGTATATGCTCCTCCCCATGAAACTACAACCAGGTCCTTTGCCATTGCTTGGCCGACGAAGCCAAGCATTGCCATGACAGCAGCAGCCATCATATTTCGCATGAAATTTTTCATACTATCTCCTTTTATTGTTATTATGCCCAATGTGGGCTGTTCATGTGTCCCAGAATCGAGACTTACTATTAAAAGAAACTGGAAACTAGATGCTGGAAACTAGAGTGAATCCAGTACCCAAAACCTCACGAATTCAGCTTCTCAAGACACAGGCACATCTAATGCCCGTGCATCTTCTGCTTTCCAGCCTACTTGAACCGTATCACCCGGTTGCAATTGTGCGTGGTCTGCAGAGTTTGGTATCTTGACGATAAAATCGTCATGACCACAAACGTTCATACGGGAGCGAATATGATCTCCCAGATAAATCAATTCTTCAACTTTACCGGTAACAGTACTCGAACATTGTCCGCTTGCCGGATTAACTGTTACCCGTTCCGGTCGCAGTGAAATCATGGTGTCAAAACCAACTCCCTGAATTTTAACTGCAAGTGCTTTGAGTTTTTCTCCACCATCTACCTCAACAGTACAAATATCACCATCAAGACCGACAACTTTTCCAAAAAGCGTATTATTCTCTCCAATGAATTGGGCTACAAACGCATTTTCAGGTTTTTCATATAAAACATCTGGTGCTGCCAACTGTTGGATTATACCATCATCAAATACTGCAATGCGGTTCGACATCGTCAGGGCTTCACTTTGATCGTGTGTCACATAAACCACTGTTACTTCAAGGTTTTCATGAATGTGTTTGATTTCATACTGCATTTGCTCACGAAGCTGTTTATCGAGAGCACCTAGCGGTTCGTCCATCAAAACCAGTTTCGGTTCAAAGACCAGTGCCCGTGCCACAGCTACACGCTGTTGCTGTCCTCCTGAAAGTTGCATCGGACGGCGATTACCAAAAGCACCCAACTGTACCAAGTCCAAAACTTTTTTGACACGGTCTTCAATATCGCTTTTTGGTATTTTTCGGACTTGCAGTGGAAACGCCAAGTTTTCATTGACAGTCATATGAGGAAACAACGCATAGTTTTGAAAAACCATGCCGATATTGCGTTTGTGTGGGGGGACGTTGTTGATGGAGGTACCATCCAGAATTATTTCACCGTGAGTCACGGTTTCAAAACCGGCTAACATCATCAGACAAGTGGTTTTGCCCGATCCGGAAGGGCCAAGCATAGTCAGAAATTCACCTCTATGCGCATCCAAATTTAAATCTTTGACAACTAGTGTTTCACCGTCGTAACTTTTTTGTACACTCTGAAAACTGACGTAAGAATCGCTTTTACTCATGTTCTCTCAAAATTGTTCTCTCAAAAAGAATTAGGATTTAGGATTTAGGAGTTGCGGTATTATAAGGTTCAACAAACAAATGTCAAACCATTAGTTTGTTAATTTTAAAATTTAGTGATAAGGCTAAAGCCAATTTTGGTGATGTATTTTAATATAGGAAGACTGACTAGTTAAAAGTCTGAAATACCTCTGGCGGCTTAATTTACAATTTTGAAATGCAAAATAATCAAGAGGCAATTTTGCTGCTTGCTCATAGACCGCAGGGATAAATCTTATAGATCGCAGGGCGAACTCTTGATGATATGAAACATTTTGATGATCTTAGTTTGGATGACCACACAATATCGCTGCTCTAAAATGACATTGTGTAAATACTATTTACGGAGACATTTTGTAAAAGTTCGTAAAATTCAATAGCTGTTATGTATGGCGAAACTCAGCATGTAGATGAATAACAGGCTTCGTCGTATTTCAACAGTACTCTGCGAGCATCTTAGCCGACATAACGCTTGAGGATTGAAAGTACTTGTCCGTAGTAACCTGTTCCAAACAGGTTAAGATGATTCAGCAGGTGATACAACTGGTACAGAGGCTCACGCACAGCATAATCCGGAGCAAGTGGAAAAGCGGATTTATATGCAGAATAAAAAGTATCTGAGAATCCGCCAAAAAGAGATGTCATCGCCAAATCAGCTTCACGATGACCGTAATAAACGGCCGGATCAATCAGCCATGGTTTTCCGGAAACATCTACTAAAAAGTTTCCGCACCATAAATCACCATGCAACAGAGAAGGTTTTTCTTCTGTACCGGAAAGCAGGTCCGGAATTTTCATGATTAAAAGATCAAGCAGGATGTGCATTTCATGAGTAGCATAACCGTTTTTATCAGCCAATTCTGCTTGATATTTCAGACGATTTTCCGCAAAAAAAGTTGCCCAATTTTCACTGCCTGTTGAACTTGGGATATTTATTTGTGGAGAATCTCCTAAAAAGTTTTCCTGCATAAATCCGAACTTTTCTCCATGAAAACGATGTTGTTCAGCAAATTGAAATCCCAGCTTTTCCATGCTGGAATCATTAGTGTCCTTTCCCTCTTCAATCCATTCCAGCAGGAGAAAATCCTTTTCTTTCGCAATAACTTCCGGAACACTGACTGCAACAGCTTTTCTCAACTCTTCAAGGCCCTGTGCCTCTGATTCAAACATCCCTGATTTTCCTCGCAGTGCCAGTTTGAGAAAAAACAATTTTCCGGAATTCATTTCTATTTTTTGTGAATCCGCAATACAACCACCAGAAACCGTTGTAGATAATTTTACCGGTTCTGAGAGAATCTTTTCCAAACGAGATTGTAAATCAGCATTCATGGTTTTTTATGCATGACAAATTCCAGCAGACCTTGACAGGCATCTTCGAGAAGATCCAGCACATTTTCAAAACCCTGATCTCCTCCATAATAAGGATCAGGTACTTCAGAAACTTGAGAAGAACTGCAAAAATCTGTCATGCGCCGTATTTTACCTGTATAATTATTACTTTGGTCAAACCACTTTATTTGCTGATAATTATCTTCATCCATAGTAATAATCCAATCGAACAATTCAAAATCCTCATTCTCGAAAGGACGTGAAATACTGCTCAACTCATATCCACGTAAACGAGCGTGTTTTTGCATTCTTGCGTCTGCGGGTTTGCCTCGGTGATAATCAAAGGTTCCAGCAGAGTCGCAAACGATTTCTTGTTCCATACCTTGCTGTTTAACTAGTGCCTGCATTACAGCTTCAGCGCTTGGAGAACGACAAATATTACCCATACAGATAAAAAGAATTTTGGTCGTATTTTTG
>Ga0302117_10001094_pt1 | contig 12733 bp, 19 predicted proteins | sample AG5_322_MG_FD_203112 | JGI IMG/M metagenome (GOLD analysis project Ga0302117, IMG submission 203112) | Marine microbial communities from Western Arctic Ocean, Canada - AG5_32.2 | ecosystem: Environmental > Aquatic > Marine > Oceanic | place: Canada: Western Arctic Ocean | collected 2017-10-01 | reverse complement strand
GATGAAGAACAAGAATTAAATACCCCTAAACGTTCAAGCGGAAATAAAAAGTATGTTGTCTATGTACGCAACCCTAAAACCGATAATATTAAAAAGATTGAGTTCGGTGATGAAAAGGGTGGGCTCACTTCTAAAATCAATAACAGAGACGCAGCGAAGAATTTCGCAAGCAGACACAATTGCGATACTAAGACAGATAAACTCTCGCCAGGATATTGGTCTTGTAGATTACCTAAATATGCCTCAGACCTTGGTCTCAAGGGAGGTGGGGATTATTTCTGGTAAACCCTATACGGATCTTGATGATATCCGTGTATTTGACGTAGATGAAGATCAGTCAGAGTTTGTTTGGCATAAAGATAAAGAAGATCGTATTGTTGAAGTACTCGCAGGAGATGGGTGGCAATTTCAACCTGAAAACTGTTTACCATTATTATTACAGCCTGGTGTAAAGTTTAAAATTACGGAAGGCGAATATCATAGATTGATTAAGGGTATTAATAATTTACAAATCCGTATGACCAGATTGTATAAATAACATAGTACAAACAAATTAAATAGGAGTTGAGAGATGGATTGGAAACAAGTTATTGAAAGCAAGATTGACGATAAGATGTCAACTGCTGTTCAAAAGAAATTAGAAGTGGTTAGTGAAAGAACTGTTGAAGAAGAAAACGCTTATCAGGAATTCTTTCAATCTGCACTTAAGAAGTTTGGAATCGAATCACCAGCAGAGCTAGAAGACGATGCAGCGAAGAAGAAATTCTTTGATTACATTGATGCTAACTGGAAAGGAGATGACGAAAAGGCAGAGGGTACTGAAGCTCAGGACTCTGTAAAGCCAGCAAAGAAAAAGGATTTGGCTGCTAGCAACTGCGGTGGCTAAATCATTATATTAGAGGAGTAAATTATGTTTTTGATTGAATGGATTAAAGGCTTATTTTCGGATAAAGATATCCCAGTTCCTGCTAAAGTCGAAACAGTTAAGAAGCCGAAAAAGGCTACTGCTGTAAAAGGTTCAAAAGTTACTAAAGCTGAGTTAGGTAAACTAACAAAAGCTCAACTTGAAACCGAAGGTCGTAAAGCAGGTCTTGAGTTAGATAAACGAAAAAAGAAAGCCGATTTAGTTAATGAACTTCACAAAGTTTTAAAATAATAAATTAGGAGAATAACAATGGCACTATGGGGAAAAACAGACGTCGCAGCTGACGCACCTAAGTGGCTTAGCGCGACTACCGCTAATACTAACAAGTCTAACGATAAAGACAACGCAGTTTTTGTTGACTTGACAGAAGCAGCCGTTACAGCAAACAGAGCAAAAGGTCTTACTGGCCCAGGTTGGTGGTTATATCATACAGTAGGTGGAAGACACCACGCTGAATGTTTAGTACCAATGAAAGTTACAGCAGTTGCTGCTGGTGACTTGGGTGTTACTGGTGATACCGCTGTTGAAGATGCTATCGTAGCTGACGCTTAAGACAATTAGGCAAGTTTTTATATTATGATATTGACAGAGTCAACCTTTCTACTTTATGCTATGAAACACTATGACAACCCTCAGTGTATTGAGATGTCAGAGTTTGAAGAGGATATTAAGAGATTTCAATATCTCCGTAAACTCTTTAGTAGATATAGACAAGATAACGAATTGAAGGAAAGGTTGATTTTGAACCATCTCATTGTAATATACAATGTATTCGGCGTGACGGCGACAAATATGTTATTCATGCGATTGCACGAGTATCACGAGTACTTAAAACCATTCGTACAGTATTTAAACTATATGCCTGAGTTATTAGTATATGATGGATTGGCAGTGAACTCAAAATCTATAGATGGCGATGAGTTCGTTGAAACAAGGTTAAGGGAAATTTAAATGGTAGTAGATCTATTCTTAGTATATTCATTTATTCGAAAGTTGGTGACACCTTTTGAAAAGTGGGATGCATATGAAGAGGGAATCATTGATGAGAAAGGTAATATACTAATCTCACGCAAAGATTACTCTAAGAATGCACAAAAGAAAGCGTTTGGTATATTTGACCAAATGGTTTTAAATGTAAAGAAACTACTCGGTAAACTTCCTGGCGGTCAAACAAAACTTGCTTCTTATGCAGCCGCTCTCTGGTTAATACGAGAAGAGCAAAGAATCCACGCAACCAATTATTTGACAGAGGAATCTGTTGAATTAGACTTGGATACTGCACTAGAACGATTCATGGATGAAAACAGTTCTGTTATTGCCGAAGCCGCAAAGATTGAAGAAGAACCTGTTAATAACGTTGGCGGTGGAAACATTGCTGGTGTTGGTGTAGGTGCTAATGGTGAACCAGGAGTAACTGGAAAAACCAAAAAGAAACATAAGAAACGTATTCGTGATATCATGGGCACTATCAATGTTAAAGAAGATGCAGTTGCTCAAGCTCAACTAAAAGCAAGACAAGCTAGTGAGGCTGATCGTTTAAAGGATGAGCAAGAAAAAGCAAAAGAGCAATTGAAATTAAAACACGATGCTGAAGTCGAAAGACAAAGAGGTATTGACGAGGTTGAAAAAACTCGTGAAGCGCAGCAGAAAAAACGCGACGCCGAACAGGCAAAGTAAATGCCTACATACGATAAAGTTTTAGAATTGGTTGAAGTATTAAAAATTGATACTGACAATACAATTAAGAAAGTAACAATAAGTGTTAAAACTTTCGATGTTGGTGTTGGATCTTCTGTATTTTCTAAACAGCCTATGATTGCTGTATTAGGTGCTGAAGATTATGCTAATAGCGAAGTAACAAAAGTTACAACAGCAAACACTGCGCTTGATATTACATTATGGGGATATGAATATGCCGGTGGTGATCAATACTACGCAGATAATATTCAAGATTTTGCAGAAAGTCAAGTGGAGTCCTTATTACAATTCCAAGGAACAACTTCAATTGACATTTCCACATTATCATAAAGAGGAAAAGAAATGTTTTTTAAAGATACGAAATTAGACCGTGACGCGGTATTTGAACAGTTAAAGATTGATGAAGGGGTTGTATATGAAGTCTATAAAGACCATCTTGGGTACCCTACGTTCGGAGTGGGACATCTTGTATTGGACTCGGATCCGGAATACGGCGCTGAAGTTGGATTCCCAATATCTGAAGAAAGAGTCAAAGAATGTTTCGATCATGATCTCGAACTTGCAGTCAGCGAATGTGACCATCTATACGAAGACGGCGTCTTTAGAGACTTACCGGACGAAGTCCAACAGATCTTGGTTAATATGATGTTTAACATGGGTCGTACTCGTTTAAGCAAATTCAAAAAAATGCATGCCGCAATTGTCGAAGGTGATTGGGCAGAAGCCGCTGTTGAGGGTAGAGATTCCCAATGGCACAAACAAGTTACTAACAGAGCCGAGAGATTAATGGTTCGGTTAGAATCAGTATAAATAAATTTACAACAATATAATATGGAGAACAATTATGCCAGTAAATGACATTATTCAACAAGCGTTGGACAATAACCCACTAAAAGTAAAGCAAGCATTTGACGACGAAATGACAGGTCGTGTAAGAGCTGCATTAAATCAAAAGTATACCGATATGACTCAGGAACATCCAGAAGTTGCAGAGGTAGAGGCAATGGCGTCTGATACTCCTGCATCTATTGATGGAATTGTTGCTGATGAAGTTGACGCACATTCAGGTCAAACGGTAGAGTCTGTAGAAGACTAATGTTTAACCAACTGTTCATTGGAATTATATTGGTTCTCAGTTTAGGTGGCTATTGGCTCTATTCTGAGAATCAAACCCTCAAGGCAAATTCCATTAAACTTGAAGCCGCTGTAGCAGAACAAAAAGCTGCTATGGCTGCTATACAAGAATCACACGAAAAGCAAGCTACATCTCTACTTCACATGACTCGAGCCAATCAACAGATTGAAGCTGAGAGAGATCAATACCTTGCTGTGTTTCAAAGACATAACGTAAATAAACTCGCTGTTGCTAAACCTGGGCTTATAGAGAAAACGTTTAATAAAGGAACAGCAAAAGTATTCGAGGATATCGAGAATGATAGTAAAACCATTTCTGATCTCAGCAGCCCTAGTATTCCTAAGTAGTTGTTCGCTCCTCGGTACTAAGCAAATAGAGATTATATCAAAGCCGGTTGAGATTAAAATTATTCAACCAATCCTCCCACGACCTATATCATTAAAAGATCCAAAATGGTATGTCGTATCTGAAGCTGTTATAACCAATCCTTGTAAAAAGGTAGAAGATAAAAGACCTAAACTCTGTTCCTCTCAGGAACGTGAGAATCCTTCCTGGCCTGTTGGATATACTTACCTTGATAGATTTATTGACGATATGCGAAAGCTTAACAACGGTGATATGGTGTTCACTGCAATGACGATTGGAGACTATGAAATGATGTCTGCAAATGTTCAGGAACTACGTCGATACATTCGAGAATTAGGTGAAGTAATTGTTTATTATCGCAACGTTACAATTAAAGATGAACCTACCGAAACAGTTGATTAAAAGACTCAGTTATTATTTAGATTCGATAAATCTATTATAACACAGTCTAGACAGTATGTCAATACATTTATGTATATATATTTTCAATTACTTACGTTCCAGTCTTAATCTCAATCTCCCATCTTTATAAATAATCTATTGACATAACATGCTTAATGTGTTATAATAACAACTATTGACGACCACAAGGATTAGCAAAATGAGCAAAGAAATGGATTGGTGGCTCTGCGAGCCGTGCGAGTCAATAACTACGACCAAAGAGGATTTGTTATGCCTAACGAATTAAACGTTGTAAAGACTGACGTCGCATTAATCAAAAAAGATATAAAACAGATCGGTCGATTCTTCGACAGGGTCGACAATGCAGTAGACGCCATGGCAGGTATTCAAAAGTCCTTGGCAGTTCAACACCAGATCATCACAAACTTTAATGATAAGCTTGAACAGCAAGCAGAGTCGATTGAAGAGAATAAAAGACTAGACGAACAACGTTCTGCTGTATTAGGCGATAGAATGGAAGTATATCGTCAGTCGTCAAAAGAAGATCATCAACGTATACATGATCAGAATGTCACTCATCGTAAAGAACGTAACGAAGAAATTATAAAAGAGTTAAAACATATTGATGGCAAGGTTGATAAACGTCTTACGGTAATAGAAACAAAGTTAGCCGCCGTTGAGAGGTGGAAATATTACATGATGGGTATATCTGCCGCTATTATCTTCATCATATCAAAATTGGATTTAAAATCATTTATTGGTTGACATGTGACTAATAGTTTGTTATAATAGTATCCAATAACAAATTTTTCGGATTTTTATATTATGCTTGACTTTGTTGATATCCAGTATGCCCAGCATTTAGCAGGTCGTCTGGACCGATATCGTATTAAAAACACAAACCCGTACAAAATCAACTTTCGTTGCCCTTTATGCGGCGACTCGAAAAAGAATAGAGCAAAGGCTCGCGGTTGGCTCCTTGAGAAAGATAATAAGCTATTCTACTTCTGCCATAATTGTGGTGCAAGCCACGCCTTCCCTAATTTTCTAAAAGCAATTGACCCAATGGCATATAATGATTATGTCGCTGAGAAATATATTGGAAAAGCAAATAATACACCAGAAACAGCAACATCAACCCTCGAAGGGACAAAATTTGCTCAACCAAAATTTGATCATGGAGATCCACTAAAAAAGTTAAAAAAGATCTCTCAACTTGGACATTCACACCCAGTAAAGAAATATATAGATATACGGCAAATACCTTCTAAGCACCATTATCGAATTTACTTTGCACCTAAATTTAAAGAATGGATAAATGGGATTGTACCAAACAAGTTTGAGAACGTAAAGTTTGATGAAGCTCGTATTGTAATACCGTTTTTAGATAAGGACCGAAAATGTTTCGGCGTGTCAGCTAGGTCAATGGATCCTGACGCATTCCTTCGTTATATTACTATAATGTTTGATGAAGTACCTAAACTGTATGGACTCGACAAAGTAAACTTTAACGAAAAGTATTATGTTGTGGAAGGAGCTATTGATAGTATGTTTCTATCAAATGCGATAGCAATGAATGGTGCAGATGGTAATACCTCTTCGCTCAAACGGGCGGAAAATGCAGTCTTTGTCTTTGATGCAGAACCTCGCAATCGAGAGATTCACAAAAGGATGGAGAAGATTATCGATGCAGGTCATAGCATTATAATATGGCCGCAAGATATCCCAGGCAAGGATATTAATGAAATGGTTCTCAGTGGCAAGATTAGTTGTGTTGAGAGTTTAATGAGAACAGTTACATATAAAGGGTTAGACGCCAAAATGAAATTTCAACAGTGGAGAAGGACATAGAATATGAAAGTAAAGTTGTTAAGTTATAGTCAAGCACCAACACTCGAACTTGCTAAAGACCCAAGCCTTCTAGGTTTAGTCGCGTACTGCGCAAGAGTAAGTAATCCGAGTAATCAAAACAATACAGCAACAAACGATAAGCTGGTTAATTATCTAATTAAGCATAAACATTGGAGTCCGTTAGAGATGGTCAGTGTTTGTATGGAAGTAGAAACAACTCGAGATATTGCACGTCAATTTTTACGGCATCGTAGTTTTAGCTTTCAGGAATTTAGTCAACGTTATGCTGACCCAACAACTGACTTAGAACTAATACCACGTGAAGCAAGGTTTCAAGATCCAAAGAACCGTCAAGCTAGTGTTAACATAGATCAGAACGATGAAGGTCATCGTAGGATCAACGAAGATTTTAGAATGAAGCAGATGGAGCTTATTCGTAAATCAACAGAAGTATATAACTGGGCTATATCGAAAGGAATAGCAAAAGAACAAGCACGTGTGGTATTGCCTGAAGGTAACACAGTATCAAGACTATATGCAAACGGTACATTGAGATCATGGATTCATTATATTGAATTACGATCTGGAAACGGTACTCAGTTAGAGCATCAAGAACTTGCTATTGCCATCGCCCACGCCATTGCTAAAATCTTTCCTTTAGCAAACGAATACATAACAGAAGAATTATAATAGGAGTAGGGAATGCAGCATTTAGGTATTGAGATTGAAACGAAAAGAGATAAGGTATTATCGGAGCAATCTTATAAATTATTAAAAGACTACTATTGTAGAGAAGATGAAAAGAGTCCACAGAAGGCGTATGCACGTGCCTCAGTAGCTTTTAGTAATGGCAATTTGAAATTGGCACAAAGAATATATGATTATGTATCTCAAGGCTTTTTCATGTTTTCTTCTCCTGTACTTTCTAATGCAGTCTTAAAAGGAGAGAAAGCAAAAGCATTACCTATTAGTTGTTTCCTTACTTATGTTCCTGATACTTTAGACGGATTGATTGACCATACTGCTGAATTGCGATGGTTGTCTGTGAAAGGTGGTGGAGTAGGTGGTCATTGGTCTGATATTCGTGCAGTATCAAATAAAGCTCCCGGTCCAATGCCATTCTTGCATACGGTTGATGCAGATATGGTTGCTTATCGTCAGGGAAGGACACGTAAAGGATCTTATGCTGCTTATATGGATATTAACCATCCTGACATTGTAGAGTTCATTAATATGCGTATACCTACAGGTGACGTGAATAGAAAGAATTTGAATCTACACCATGCGGTTAATTTAACAGATGAATTCATGGTAGCAGTTAAGGCAGGCAAGGATTGGGATTTGATTGATCCTGCTGATAATTCTATACGAGATACAATCAAAGCAAGACATCTGTGGGAATTAGTACTCGAGACAAGATATCGTACTGGTGAACCGTATGTTAACTTTATTGATACAGCAAATAGATCATTACCGCAATCACAGAAGGATCTGGGTCTATCAATTAAAGGATCTAATCTTTGTAACGAAATACACCTCGTGACCAATGAAGAAAGAACAGCGGTATGTTGTTTATCTTCAGTCAATTTAGAAACATACGATCAATGGAAAGATACGAATATGGTTAAAGACCTTATTGTATTTTTGGATAACGTATTACAGTTCTTTATTGATAATGCCGGTGACGAAATTAGTAAGGCAAGATATAGTGCTCAGCAAGAAAGATCTTTGGGTCTTGGTGCTATGGGATTGCATTCTTACTTTCAGAAAAATTCAATTGCATTTGATAGTCAAGCGGCTATTGATGCTAACGAAGAAATCTTCAGTAAAATTAAAGCAAAATCTGTTGAAGCAACATTGGAAATGGGCAAGCGCCGTGGTGAGGCTCCTGATATGAAAGGAACTGGCCGTCGTAACGCTCATATGTTAGCAATTGCTCCAAATGCAAATAGTTCTATGATAGTTGATACATCACCGTCTATTGAACCTTGGAAAGCAAATGCGTTTACGTCGAGAACAAGAGTAGGTTCTCACTTAAACAAAAATCCACATCTTATTAAAGTATTAGAAGCAGTAGGTAAAAATACAGAAGAAGTATGGTCGATGATTATTACAAATGGTGGTTCAGTACAACACCTAGACTTCCTCGATGATCATACTAAGAACGTATTTAAAACAGCAATAGAACTAGACCAACTCGCATTAATTAAATTGGCAGGAGATCGTCAAAAGTATTTGTGTCAAGGTCAATCCTTAAACATCTTCTTCCCAGCAGGCGCTGATAAACGTTACTTACACGCAGTTCATTATCAAGCATGGTTACAAGGTTGTAAAGGTTTATATTATTTGAGAACAGAATCATCTAACAGGGCAGAAAACGTTTCAGAGAAAGTAAAACGCGAATCATTAGATGACCACATTAATCCAGATAAAGTACAGTTTGGATTAACCGACGATCAACAAGACGAGTGTACGGCCTGTGAAGGATAGTACAGTTTTAACAGAATAGAAGGAAAAAGAATATGGCTGGAGTAATACCCACCAGTAAGACAGGAAAAGATATGGAAGTTACAATTTATACCAAGTCCAATTGCCCTTTTTGCGAAAAAGCAAAAGCTTGGTTTGACCAACATGGAATAGGATATACTAAAGTAGTATTAGACGATGAAGAACAACGTCTTGCTTTTTACCAAAGAGTATCAAACGGTAGAGAAGTAAGATCAATGCCACAGATCTGGATTAACGATGAACACATCGGTACTTATAACGATCTAATGGCAATCACAGACAAGTTAGTTAAAAAGAAAGGTGGCCTTTTGGAATTCTCTGAAGCCTATAAACCTTTTCACTATCCTTGGGCTGTTGAAATTACAACAAGACATGAGAAAGCTCATTGGATCGAAGATGAATTAGATTTGTCTGAAGATGTTGCTGATTGGAAAGGCGGTAAGGTAACTCAGATCGAAAAGGATTATATTACAAACATCCTAAGATTGTTTACTCAGTCTGATGTTGCCGTAGGTCAGAACTATTACGATCAGTTTATTCCAAAGTTTAAGAATAACGAAATCCGTAATATGTTAGGATCATTTGCAGCAAGAGAAGGTATTCATCAACGTGCATACGCTCTATTGAATGAGACCTTAGGTTTATCAGATGCTGAATATCATGCGTTCTTAGATTATTCTGAAATGGCTGATAAGATTGATTATATGCGTAAAGCTGATACAAATAGTTTACGTGGTTTAGGTCTATCTTTAGCGAAGTCTGTATTTAACGAAGGCGTTGCTTTGTTTGCTTCTTTCGTTATGTTACTGAACTTTCAACGTTTCGGTAAAATGAAAGGTATGGGTAAAGTAGTTGAATGGTCTATTCGTGATGAGTCTATTCACGTTGAAGGTAACTCCAAATTATTTAAAGCATTCTGTAAAGAACACAGTCGTGTTGTTGATGATACATTCAAGAAAGAAATCTATGAGATGTCAAAAGACATTGTAGATCTTGAAGATAAGTTCATTGACCTTGCATACGAGATGGGATCTATAGATGGCCTGGAAAAATCCGAAGTAAAAGAATATATAAGGTATATAACGGATAGGCGTTTGCTACAGCTTGGAATGAAACCAAATTTCAAAGTTAAAGATAATCCTCTACCGTGGTTAGAATGGGTTTTAAATGGAGCTGACCATACTAACTTCTTTGAGAATAGAGTTACTGAATATGAAGTAGCAGGACTTGAAGGCAGTTGGGATGGCGCATACGATAATTAATTAAAGGTAGAAAAATGTGTCATGAGGGTATTAGATTGTGATTGATCCAAAAGCTTTTCAAAATGTGATTGATACATTAAAGAACAATGGGAACTACCGCGAATTTAACGACATTGTTAGAGACGCGGGAAATTTCCCTAAGGCAACATGGTATTCAAAGTATTCACCAAAGACTATTATTAATTGGTGTTCAAATGATTACTTGGGAATGGGTCAAAACAAATATGTTATTGATGCCATGACTACTGCTTTAGAAAAGACAGGAAGTGGTAGTGGAGGTACTCGTAATATTGGCGGTACCTCTCACTATCATGTTACACTTGAAAATGTATTGGCCACTCTTCATCAGAAAGAATCTGGTTTATTATATACCTCTGCGTATGTCGCTAACGAATGGACATTAATCGCGCTCGCTCGTATCATTCCAAATATATGTTTCGTTTCAGATAATAAAAATCACGCATCAATGATTATGGGTGTTAAACATAGCCGTGCCGAAAAGATTATATGGGAACACAATAACATGGTTGATTTGGAAGCTGCATTAATAACAGCAACCGAAAATAATTTAGTTCCTTGTGTTGTATTTGAATCAGTATATAGTATGGATGGAGATGTTGCTCCTATTGCAGAAATTTGTGACTTAGCAGATAAATATAACGCAATCACATATATTGATGAAGTACATGCGGTTGGTCTCTACGGAGATACAGGTGCAGGCTATTGCGAAAAGTTAGGCTTACAAGATAGAGTTGATATTATCAATGGAACTTTAGGAAAGGCGTTTGGTTGTCACGGTGGTTATATTGCTGGTGATAGTATTGTACTCGATGCTATAAGATCTGTAGCAAGTGGATTTATATTTACAACAAGTATGAGTCCTGTAATGGCAGCAGGAGCAATTGCTTCTATTCGTTATTTAATGGATCATAATAATTTAAGAGTTAAACATCAAGAACGTGCAGAAACGTTAAGAAGTTTATTCGCAGAGAACAATATAGAAATACATCCAAATAGTTGCACTCATATATTACCAGTCATGGTTAGAGATGCAAAAAAATGTAAAACAATTTCAGACAGGCTATTAAACAATTATGGATTATATGCACAACCTATTAATAGCCCAACAGTCGATGTGGGTACGGAGCGGCTTAGAATTACACCTACACCACTTCACACCAATGGTATGATGGAAGATTTAGTTAAAGCAATCACAGAAACATTTAAGGCAGTAGATTAATTTGATGAAATGGTTAACACTCGGTACAAGTATTACTTTAGCAAGTTGTGCAGCGTACTTCTCTATTATAGGATTGATGACAATCTTTAGTGGAGCAGCAGTGTCTATTGCTGTTATGGCAACTGTATTAGAGTTTGGTAAATTAGTTTCTGCTGCATGGTTACATTATGAATGGGATCGAGTTAATAATTTAGTTCGTTCTTATTTTACAATCGCTATACTTATATTAATGCTTATTACATCAATGGGTATATTTGGTTTCTTATCTAAGGCGCATATTGATTCGGCGTTAGTATCGGACAGTTATTCTTTAGAAGCTAATATCATTGATACGAGAATAGAAGCAGAACAATCAAAGTTAAAAGGTGCACAAGCTCGAATCGAAGGATTGGATTATGTATTACAGACATCTCAACCAAAAGATCGTAATTATGTAAATGGCCGTCAAACGGAAGAAAGAAATAATTTAGCAATAACCATTGACAAAGCAGTAGCTTCTATTGTACAATATAATATAGAAAAGTTACCAATACAAAGGTTACAGTTAGAACAGGAATCAGAACTTGGTCCTGTAAAATATATTGCCGATATGATATATGGTAATGGAGCAGCAGAGTATTATGACGATGCAGCAAGGTGGATTATACTTATAATTATATTCGTATTCGATCCCTTAGCAATAATGTTATTGATTGTAAGTACTGCTGCGTTTAAACGTGAACGTGAAACTCCAGAGAAACCGTTAGTTGATGAAAGTCAAGTAATGAACATGGAGATTGAAGAAAAACGTAGTGGATTAACTACTACATTAAATAGAAGGAAAATATAGTATGGCTATACAAATGTTAGGCGATCAGGTGTTAGTAGCAGCTGCTCCCAAAGAAGAAAAAACGGCAGGCGGAATTATTCTATCAGCAGATGTTAAAACAACGGCATCAGAACCAGGCATCGTAATGGCAACTGGTCCTAAAGTAGATGAGGCAATCACTAAAGGTTCAACAATCTACTTAGATTGGAGTAAAGGACTGCCAGTGAGGATGTCAGGGCAAAACGCCATTATTATTCACGCTGAAAACATTAAAGCTATAATTAGTTAAAGGAACAAGATGAACATCAAAAAATTGGCATGGGGTGGTTTAGGATTTTTAAGTTTAGGCGTAGCGTACGTCGGAGTAATACTCCCAGGAATACCTTTTAGTATACCTGCCGTATTCGCAGCCTATTGTTTCGCAAAGAGTTCAGACAGAATGCACAATTGGTTATACGGTCATAAATTGTTTGGACCATTCCTTACTAATTGGGAAACAAAGAAAGTGTTTCCACAGAAGGCAAAATATATGATGTTA
>Ga0302117_10001089_pt1 | contig 12751 bp, 13 predicted proteins | sample AG5_322_MG_FD_203112 | JGI IMG/M metagenome (GOLD analysis project Ga0302117, IMG submission 203112) | Marine microbial communities from Western Arctic Ocean, Canada - AG5_32.2 | ecosystem: Environmental > Aquatic > Marine > Oceanic | place: Canada: Western Arctic Ocean | collected 2017-10-01 | reverse complement strand
CCTGACTACCTATATCATCGCCGCCATGGCCTGAGCATGAAGCCGAGACGAGCAGCCCCGCACAAAAGCCGCGCTGGGCGCCGCCAAGGCAAAGATAACCAAGCTGGGCGGCGCCTAAAATCCAAGAGCATGCACTGGCGGGGGTCTTCATGTGCCGCTGTCGCGTCGGTGGCCGAAGCCGGTCAACGTGCTGATAATCTTGTCGTCTTGATCGATGGAACCCGCCGCGCCGGGGCAACAACACTCCAATCAATCGCAGACGTCTTGAACGCTCGCGGTATCCCCACGACGCGCGGTGGGCAGTGACACCCAACGACCGTCAAGAACGCTGTAAAGCGGGCCGAGCGCGCAGCTTGGGCAACCGTCAGATGTTTGAGCGATGAATTCCACGATATTGAATCGCCACAAAATTATTGATGATCGGGGCGGGGAAAATCCACGATCTAGCCATGAACAAATATCTAAAGCTGGGAGATCACCGCCCACATACCTTGTATTTGCGCGCCAGATACTCACGGGCGAGGCTTTGGGCAAGGATAGTATTTGTAGGAAGTTGTCGAGATTGTAAGCGAGCGCGTACAGTTACAGGTCAGGCTAATCCGAACCAAACTATGCGGGCTGGGAGGCTCTCATTTGGGAAACCCTGGTTTGATCCCAGCGTCACGATATAGTTAGACTGGCCCAGGTGTTTCGCTCGCCGTGCCGAAAAGTACATCACGGGAGTTGGCCGCAGGGAAATAGGACCGTATGACTGGTATAAATACATTATCTACAATCGAAGTCGTTCCGTCTGGCGACGCGTTGGGCGCCGAAGTTCGTGGGATAGATTTTTCTCATCCGGTGCCGGGCGAGGTGCGTGATCGGCTCGTTCAGGTTTGGGGGGATCACCTGGTTCTTCTGTTCCGTGGGCTGGAATTGAATGACGATCAGCTGCTCGCGACCGCAGAGTTGTTTGGCGGCCAGCAGGCTGCCAAATCGCGGGATTTCTTTTTGCAGGCGGGCGTCAAGCCAGGAGAGAATGACCGCGTCGCGACCCGGCCTGGAATCACTATAATTTCGAATGTCGATTCACAGGGCAAGGCTGGAGTCGCCTCGGAAGCTGACCGGAGCCTTAGCTTGAAATGGCATTCCGACAACTCCTATGTTGAGGTTCCGCCGACTGGCAGCTTGCTGCACGCGCATGTCGTACCCGTTAATGGAGGTGGAGAGACATCATTTAATAACCAGTATTTAGCCTACGAAAATTTGTCGGAAGAGCTTAAGGCGGCGATCGAAGGTAAGCACTGTGTCCATGATGACCATCGCAACACATCAGCCAAACTGCGACCAACGAAAAAGCCACCAAAAACGCGCCATGACATTACTGGACCTAGCCATCCTCTTGTCCGCATCCACCCCGTTACTGGGAAGCGGGCGCTCTATCTCGGCCGTCATTACGAATGGCCATCAAGTTACATCGTCGAATTGAACGATCAGGATAGTGAAGCGCTGCTGGCATTGCTTTGGGATGCCGCGTCGCATGACGCCTTGACATGGACACATGGTGATTGGCAGGCCGGAGATCTACTGATGTGGGATAACCGTTGCACTATGCATGCCCGTGCACCAGTCGATCATTCTCAGGCTCGTGTGTTGCACCGGACCTTGATCAAGGGCGATCCGGTAATTCCTGCTTGGGGTGGGTCGCCCGCTGCGGGGGAGTAGAGTAATAGTTAGCGGGTCTTCAGGTCGCTTGCCGAAATGTGATCGGCGGGGTCTAATACCTCACTACGATGGGCGATCCGAAATAGTCGGTTGCAAAGTCACCGTCCACGATCATCGTGCGTTTGATCGTCGATCTGGCGCCAACGATTTAGTGATCGGATGAGTCCCCCGGATATTATCGGATCAATTCTCAAGGCCTGAGAAACGCCTGAACGATGGGTTCTTCAAGCGGTGAGATGTCGCCATTCGGCCAAACCTGCGGCGCGGCCTTGTTTAAAAGTTTCGTGGCGGTTCAGGTGGCGCTCGTTATTGAGATGGTTGTGGACCGAGGCATGGATCGAGATAAATTTCTGGAGGGTGCCGGTGTCCCTGAACTTCGCCATCGCTTTCTCCCGTCGTCGCGATGGCTGGTCTGAGTTTTCAGCGCAATTGTTAAGCCGCCCGCCGCATTCTTGGCTGACAGCGTTGCCAATACCCCTCATCGCTGCACGGTATGAACGAAGCCGGGCCGTCACGATGCTCTCTGCCTCGCCGTAACGTTCCATCAAGGCACCAGCGCCAATTCGAATATGACCGGTGATGAACCCGGCATTTTCTGATCTCTCAAGCGAACATCGGGCCCAACCGGTTCCACCAAAACCGTACGGTTTCCTGGCTGATATCGATGCCACGTTCGAATGGAAGATCTTCGCCCTGATGGAGCGACAGCAGATAGCGGACGTACATCATCACAGCCAAGCGGATGATCTCGGGCGAACTGTTGAAATATCGGAACGGATTTCGCATCCAACGGAGCTACGAACAACAGCCCCTGACCTGCAAGTCAGTTTGGTCTGACAATGCCGTTTTCCCATCTGATTTCCATTGTGCGGGCGAGTCTTCGCATTATACGGATTGAGGAATTACCACATAGCCGCTTCGCTACGCATTGGAGTCGACCTGAACTCCGCTATGATTGTTGAAACACGCTGAGGTCCCAAAGCCTCGCGAGTGTCTCTATCCGGCGAAGGAAGACCCATGGTCAATGACGACAACTGGAGGCCGAGTGAAATCGAGTCCAAGCAAGCGTTGGTGCAATGGCTCATCGGTTTCGAAGTCGCCTTGGCGAGCGGGGATGCCGCGGCCCTTGCCGGCTTGTTCCAGGCGGACGGCATCTGGCGCGACGTGGTGGCACTGAGTTGGCATCTACGCACCACCGTCGAGCGGACAGCCGTCGCCGAGGCCTTGATCCAGGAAGGCGCTTTGACCAAGCCCAAGGGTTTCCGGATTGCCGAGGACCGAACACCCCCGCGCTGGGTCATCCGGGCTGGAACCGACACGCTAGAATCTCTCATCGCCTTCGAGACCGAGACCGGGCGTTGCAGTGGGGTACTGCGCTTGGTCCCAGACGGGAAAGGTGGGATGCTGGCCTGGACGCTGATCACCAATCTTGATGAATTGAAGGGCTTCGAGGAGCCCACCGGCGACCGCCGCCCCTCGGGCGAGAACTACTCGCGCAGTTTCGGCGGCAACAACTGGTTGGATATGCGCAATGCCGTCTCCGGCTACGCGGATCGCGATCCTACGGTCATCGTCGTTGGCGGTGGTCAGGCCGGCCTCGCGGTGGCGGCGCGGTTGGGTCAGCTTGACATAGACACCTTGATTGTGGACCGGCACGACCGGATTGGTGACAACTGGCGGAAGCGTTACCACTCACTCACCCTGCATAATGAGGTCTATGCCAACCACTTCCCCTATATGCCCTTCCCGACCACGTGGCCAACCTATGTCCCGAAGGACAAGGTTGCTAACTGGTTCGAATCCTATGCCGATGCGCTGGAGTTAAATTTCTGGACCGGCACTGAGTTGGCACATGGCCGTTATGATGACAAGGCCAAGTGCTGGACTGTGACCTTGCGTCACGGCGATGGCAGCGAGCGGGTCATGCGGCCTAAGCACCTGATCTTCGCCACCGGCGCCAACACCAGGCCACTCATTCCCGATCTTCCAGGCCTCGACGACTTCGCGGGGGAGATCAGTCATTCCGAGGGCTACACAACCGGCAGCGCCTGGAAAGGCAAGAATGCCCTGGTGCTGGGTACAGGAAACAGCGGCCATGACTCGGCCCATGATCTCTATGAGAGCGGCGCCGAGGTCTCGATCATTCAGCGCGGTTCCAGCGGCATCATCAGCCTTGAATCAGGCACGCTCCTCTACAGCCTCTATGCCGAGGGCCCGCCGATCGACGATTGCGACCTGCTGGCCACTGCAACCCCCTATCCCGTTCTAGTGCGCGGTTTTCAGTTGGCTACGGCGGAAATGCAACGCCGCGACAAGCGGATCCTTGACGGGCTCCGCGCCAAGGGTTTCAAGATCGATTTCGGCGAGGACGAGACCGGCATCCAGATGAAGTATTTTCGCCGTGGTGGCGGCTACTACATAGATGTCGGCTGCTGTGATCTGATCATAGACGGTAAGATCCCGCTGATGCAGTGGGAAAACATCGAGTGTTTCATCCCCGAGGGGGCTCTCTTGAAAGACGGCACCATCGTGCCGGCAGATCTGTTGATCTTGGCCACCGGCTATCGCGGCTTGCAGGATCTAGTACGCGACCTGCTTGGGGGCACGGTCGCCGACCGGGTGGGCCCGATCTGGGGCTTCGGCGAGGATGGCGAGCTACGGAACATGTTCCGGCGAACCGGCCAGGAAGGTCTCTGGTTCACCGCCGGTAGCCTTGCGATGAGCCGCATCTACTCGAAATATCTTGCTTTGCAAATCAAGGCTTGCGAGGAAGGGTTGATGCCGCTCGAAGCCCCGCTCGGCGGCAATATCATTCATTCCGTGAGCAACCCGACAGCCAAGGCTAAGGCGATGTTCAGGAATTGAGGTCGAGGGAATGATGGTGGTTTAATGCCGTTAGGCCAAAGCCGCCCTGGTATTCTTTATCTTTAGCCAAACCAAAAAACTGTCGTCATCCCTGCGCGAGAATGGACCCACGCCGCCAACGGCGACAGAGGGCTTGCGTCTATACCAATCCAGGCCCATAGCGCCTCGGTCCCCGCCTTGGAATAATCGACCACGCTAACCTACTACTCGGCGCCCACTCATATGGACCCCAAAGTAACCTTGGTGGAGCTCGCAGGTCATTTAAGAACCGCTGTCCTACAAGGGCCTCGAGGGCATAAACACCGTGACGGCCAATTCCCGTTTCTTGTTCCTCGCAGCCCGCCTGATCCCACTGCCCCACCATCCATCCAACATCGGCGCTAACTGATGGCGACTGGCACGGATTCCCCGAACGCGTCCGCGCGCTACACGTCGGCATCTGATGCATCGGCAATTGGCTTTGCATGCAGTTTTGCTCGGTTTTAGGCCCAGCTCCCCTAGTCGCGTTTCCCACGATGGCCCAGCCACCATTATCAACGACAACACGCTCAAGGGCCGCGATGTCCGCTGATCACCGCACAAATGACATTAAATCGCGCAACGTGTTCGTCTCAAGATGGTTCGTACCGGCTATGGTAGCCCAGGTTTAATCACGAAGTTTGGTTAGGTAGCAATATCGTGGCCACCGCTCGTTCACCGACTTCGCTTTCAATGATGAGTAACCACGGTGGAGATCCAGTGGGCGCCTTCGACCCCTAGGGTGATCCGGTGAACCCACCCTCAATTTTCCATGATGGATTTGGCAACCTCAAGCAACATCTCGTCGTTACCATGGCGCGCGACCAGCGACAGCCCGAGTGGCATGCACTCTAACTCCGTTAGCGGCAAGGATATCTGCGGCAGCCCGCCGAGACCGGAGATACAAAGAAGGCCCATCGCTTGGTGACGGTAGGTGACTTCGATCGTGTTGACATCTTGATTTTTGAGCGGCGCGATCCTGGGCGAAGTTGGTATGCAAAGAACATCGTCCTCGCCTAGAACGTCGTTGATCCGATCAATGATTATCATCTGACGCGCGCGCGCGTCCTTCACTTGGCAGGGTAGCACTTTGCTTGCCCATTCCATCCGCTCGTCAATACCTGGACCGAATGTTGGATTGTGCCGCTCAATCCATGGCCCGTGGTTAGCCCAGATTTCGGAGGCTTGAATGGTTCTGAAAACATTGAACCAATCCTCGAGGCTATCATCGCAGATCGCTTTCTCGTCGTGGCGTTGGAAATGGCCGCGGACTTGGTTTATCGCGGGTTGCAAGGCCTGCTTGATGGACGGGTCAACAAATCCAAATGCGTCAACCGCGATGATAAGGCGGTCCGGCGCGCGGGCTGCTCGTGGAATATCGAGCAGAATCTCAGCGACATTCGCCAGAACCCTGGTATCTCGAGCGAACCAACCGATGACGTCGAAACTGGCGCTGAATGGTATGACTCCTTCGGTCGAAACGCGACCTAGACTCGGACGGATCCCGAGCAGGCCACAATAACTCGACGGCAACCGAACCGAGCCACCGCAGTCGGTGCCAAGGGCAAAGTCAACAAGCCCCGCCGCTACGGCGCTGGCCGATCCGCAGGATGAGCCTCCTGGGATCCGGCCTGGATCACGAGGGTTTACTGGTGTTCCATAATGAGTGTTCTCCCCGGTGAGACTGTACGCGAGCTCATCCGACACCGTTCTGCCGACCATCGAGCCGCCAGCATCCAGCAATCGCTTTACGGCGGGCGCCGTTTCAAGGGCAGGTTCGTGGGTTTCAAACCACACTGGATTGCCGAAGCTGGATGTAGTCTGAGCGATGTCGAAGATATCTTTAACGCCAAAATCTAAGCCGGCGAGGCTCCCATTGCGCCGGCCCGCCAAAGCTACGTGATTGTGTCGGCAGAACGCGCCTGTCGCATCATTAGGAATTCTCATGCTTAGGGCCAACTCTGCCGTGGAGACTCGCGGGGCGTCGGAACCGTAACGCCAATAGCGGTATTTTCCCATGAAATTTAGCCTTGACCCTACCGGGTGGCGGGGCTTTCGAGCAGGTTTGCCCGTCACAAGGTTGACCTTCTTGGATTGAGTGCTCCACCTGTTATTAGCGAGTCAGGCGGTTGTGCCAGCCCTGATGCGGAAGTCCTGATAATTTAGAGAAGGTATTCCGATCGGTTGGTCAGGTCTTCGCGTAAACCTCGAATTTCTTGGCATCAAACGCCAGTGGCTGTACAGCGCCGCCAGCCGCGTCGACCACGGGTTTGATTCTCGGCTCCTCCAGCAGATTTCCGAAAACCCGCGCCATCACCGGAAACTCGGCGGTGAGATCTATGCCTGAGAGCAGCGCGTTACGGATCTGCGGGACTAGGAAACAATCCGCTAGCGTGACCTGATCACCGACCACGAACCGCCCAGCGCTCTCGGTAATGATGCCCTCGATCGCGCCAAACTCGCGACGGATGAAATGCAGGCGCAACGGGTGGGTGGTTGGTGTGTCCTTGATCATCCCCCACTCACCCATGGCCTGGATAATGAAAGGGATGTTCTGATAGGGCTGGGTATCGGCGGCGACGATCCACATGATCCTCTTGACGTTAGCGCGCTGCCACGGATCATCGGGCAATAGCGGCCCTTGGCCGTCATCGATGTGATCTTCGATGAAATCGATGATCGGCCCTGACTGAGTCATCTTACGTCCGTCGGGCAGGAGCAGAACCGGAATCCGACCTTCGGGATTGAAGGCCTTCAGATCGGTGGTGCCCAACGCCTCGGTCACCGGGTCGCCCTCTGGCATCGTGAAGACCATGATACCACGATGGTCGGTCTCCAGACCGGTACTTACCAACTCCACCAGCGACGTCGGCACGCCACGGGCGCTGATATAAAGCTTGACCCGCATCGAGGCGCTACTGGCAGGGTGATGGAAAAGCCGAAACGGTTCGGCGTGGCTAGGCATGGAACCACTCCCGTCGGGCGTGGAAGCGATGGCACGCGCCTCGAAACCCAGTTTGTCAAAGCGTGAGGTCATGCTCGAGAATTCTCAGTTTGGTACGAAGATCTTTTGGCGTCCCGAAAACTTAACTATAACCTGAACATCACGCGGTACGAAAGACGAACCCGCATCGGACATCTCTCACTTTCCGGGAATGTAACGTTCTCCGATCGCCGGCCGGTTGGTGCCGATCCCGGGAAGCTCCCAAACTACCGCACCCGGTGGGTTCAAGTCGCCGCCGATATTCGCGTCGATCAGATAGGGCTTACCGCTGGCGATTCCGGCGACGTAGGATCGGATGGCCGGACGGACAAACCTTGGCAAATACAACCCCTGTGTGCCACGATGCCGCGTCATCAAACGGGAGGAAGCCATGGATCAGCTCAGGGTCAACGAGAGCCATGTCGCGAGAATAGAGGAGACGGTTTCGCGGACCTATGTACCTCCCCTGCAACTTACCGAGGGCCAGATGCCGCCGATCGCCGCGAACGGCGGTTTATCCTACATGTCGTTCGATCGGAACGGCGATGGGGGAACAGCCGCGGCAACGGAAGCGGCGTTCATCCAAATTGCCGAGAGGCAGGCCGTTATCGACCTGCTCGACAACGCTCCCCCCGGCCCCATCGAGACCAAGTGGGGCGTCGGTTTTCAGGAATACTCGGAGTGTCTGGCGTATATTCGAGCGAACAATATCAAAGTCCCCGAAGGCGGCGTTGCACTGCCGCTGCGCTACTCCATCAACGAGCAGCCGTCCTATTCCATCGTCTCGTCCAATGCACTCTGGCGAACCCCGGCGCGCGCGGACGACGCCGAGGCGTTCCGCCAATATGAGCAGGACAACACGCGGCGATGTCTGTATTTCCCGCAGGTGCTTCGCGACGCCCGGCGCATAGAGCAATACCACCCGGGTCTCTCGCCCAACAGCCCGGAGTGCATGGACGCGCTTGGCGTGTCGCTGGCCCATTGCGAATCTAGATGCGAGAATTTTTACGACGCCGCCGAGGTAGAGCGCGTGTTCTATCCGGAAATAGAAAAACTTCTCTTGGAATTCTTCCCCGGCGCGACGGATGCGCTGGTGTACAACCACGATGTGTTTGACCAGGACTACGAAGGCGACCGCACGGAAGACCAGGACAACAAGAATCCGGGCGTGAACGCCAACTACGCCAACCTCGTGCACAACGACCTGAACGACAACAGCGGCCGGGTACGTTGCCGCGAATTGCTCACCAAGAACCTACGGAATTTTGGCCGTGAGCAGTACTATACCGGAGCGCAGGCCGACGCTAAAATGTCTCGGCGGTTCATGTCGATCAACCTCGCCAAGCCGATGGAGACGGTGCGCCAGAACCCCTTCGTGCTCTGCGCCTGGCCCTCTTTCGCCAATCAGCCATACATCACCAACTACCGGGTCTATGACGACCGGGTCGGCGAGACCACACGCTTCACCCACCGCCCTGAGCACGATTGGTACTGGTTTCCCGAGCAGAAACCCACCGAAGTCTCGATGCTCAAGTGCTACGATTCCATCGTCGATGGCTCCATCTCGCGCTGGTCATTCCACACGGCCTGCATCGACCCTACCGCACCCAACGACGCTCCCTGCCGCAAGAACGTCGTGGTCCGATCCTACGTCTTTTTCTAAGGTAACCAAAAGATACGGGATGACTGGAATCGGTCCAATGGGTGCTTCATTTTAAAAGCTGATGTCAGCGGAATCGATGTGGATGATATGTTCGAGCAGCCCTCTCGAGAGCATGCTGATGCGTTGTTCGACTACAATAATCCGGAATGGTATCGGAGGTTCCTCGTTCATTTGCGTTACGATTTAGATAAGCGGGATTATCCAAGAATGGCGAAAACGGTCGCTCGTTTTCTCAACAAGGAGCTCGATATTTCGCCGATCGAGCCGCGAGGTGACGACGCGACCTTCGAACCAGATGTGGAGCAACTGCGAACCCGAGGATTCTGCCGATTGGGGGTACGGTTGACAGAAAAGCAAGTCTTAGATGTCCGCGAATCGATCATGGATCGCCCATTAACCGATCAGTGGGACGTGGTGCCGGGACAATTTCAATTCGAGACCGTTCCGGACTCAGTCAACGCCGCGGTATACGATCAGGAAACCGCTGCGACCGCCAGTCATCTAGCGGAGCTTGCCAATCACCCGGACGTGTTGGCGAGGGTGGGGGCTTATCTCGACGCTCCTCCAACCATCCAGCATTATGAGTTGTGGTGGTCGTTCGCGAACCGGGAGCAAGCCATGGGCCCACAGCTATTTCATGTGGATCAAGCATGTTACAAATTCGTCAAACTGTTCGTCTATTTGACCGATGTGGACGAACACGCCGGTCCGCATGTCTATATACCCGGATCCGCCTCGCAAGCCTTCCTCGACGAACGTATCCTGGCGATGGAGCAACTGAAGCCGGGGCTTGGGAAGATAGCAAAGCGCATGCTCGGTAACGTTCGGGCAAGTGACAGAGATATCGAAACAATATTCGGTGCTGAACGCTTGGAGACAATTACCGGGCGGGCGGGTGACGCGTTTCTTGTGGATACCTCAGGCTTCCACAGGGGTCTTTTGCCTAGTAAGAATAACCGATTAATTTTCCAAGCACTTTACACGCTCCTGCCGAGAATTCGTGGCGCCGTCGCACCGAACGTGATCCCTGGGTTTATCAATCGATTGGCTGATTGCTCGTCAAGGTCCGTTTCCCACGAGGCCTTGCGCTATATTAACCGGTTGGTGGTGCGAGATCCGTCAAGGGAAGCCGTCGATTCGTAAAGTTTAAGGAATTTAAGGTCGGCTTGCGCGGATGCGAGCAGTAGAATTTCGTTGGTCGGTTTATAAGTGTTGGCCGGTAGGTCTCGGCAACCCGGCGCATCGCAAGTGTCAGGCCAAAATGTATCTCTTCGCCGGTGGACTATTTCATAGTGGCGGTTTCGCCCTCCTCGATCATCCAGTTTAACGTGAAGGAATTCATCAACCCGGCGTTGAACAATTCCTGCTGCCTGAGCTTTCGTCCATCTCCGAGCTCAACCGTAGGCGTCAGGATCCAATCTTGCTCTTTTCCAGTGTACCAGTCGATAACATCCACCTGGAGATGAAGAATACGAAATACCTGGGCAAGCGCGGTAGGGCACGAACGCTTAGAATTCCAAAAACGACCCCTATGGACTTGAAGTAAGCTGGTTGCAAGCTAAGCTAATCCGAACAACACTATGCCGGTTGGGGGCCTCTTACTTAGGAAACCCCGGTTTACTCCCCGTCAAAACTTCGAGGAAGCGGTATGAGCGTCGAAGCGGTACGCAAGAATTACAGTCAGCTCGGCTCGGCGCTGATCGAGAAACTATATAGCGACGACTATCTATCGATTGGCGGCACGCAGTCCACGGATACCCTCGCCGATTACGCTGGGATCACAAAGAAATCTCGTGTTCTGGATGTTGGCAGCGGTTTGGGCGGGCCAGCGCTGCATTTGGCGGAGTCTCGCGGTTGCCGGATTACCGGCTTGGATCTGGTCGATACTAACGTTGAGGAATCGAGGCGTCGCGCGAAGGGCCGTGGACTTCAAAACCTTGCGGAATTTCAGATAGGCAACGCGATCGACATGCCATTCGACGGCGGTTGTTTCGATGTGGTTTTGGGGCAAGATGCGTGGTGTCACGTTCCGGACAAAGCCAAGCTGATTTTGGAATGCGTCCGGGTCCTAGCGCCGGGCGGAACAATCGCCTTTTCGGATTGGCTTCAGACCGCTGAAATGGAGGCGGCGCAATCACAGGAAATCCACGAGGCCACTGCTTCGACGAACATGGCGACAATAGCGCGCTATTGCGAATTGCTCACTGAGTGTGGTTTGTCCGTTCAAAAGCGTGAAGACATCAGTGCTATTTTTATCAAACAATATCAACGAATAATCGCACGCCTTGAAGGTTTTGAAATAGAAATATTGGAACAATTCGGCCTCAAGGTTTATCGAATCATGTTGGAAAAGAATGGGGCAATCTTGCGCGCGTTCGAAGATGGTTTGATTGGTGGCGGCAGGATCGTCGCCACGCAACAGGCGAGAGAATAGGGTGATCAAGGAATGGATCATTGTCGACTAGTCCTGAACGAAGCGAGGGAGCAGCCCATCCCAAGACTAGGCCTCTGAGGCGGCGTAGGGATATAAGACCCGCCCGCGCCCAAGTTCGCACGATGACCGGCAAAGGCACCACTCAAACGATGGCCGCCGACATTCTCGGTATCCAGGAGTATTGTCTCCGTCGCCATTACCGCGAGGAGCTCGATGGCGGCGCCGTCCAGGCGGATCGCGCAGGCAACCCTTTTCCCATCTCCACTGGCGAAGGCCCTGGCGCTGTCGCCGCAGCGATCTTCTGGCTCAAGACCCTCGCCGGCTGGCGTGAAGCCGATCGATCAGTTTCGGCCGCCGCCGGTCAACCAAACACGATCCGCTGGATACACGAGAGCGACGAGGTGGTTTAATTGTTGCCGAACCAAGAGAGGCATTGAGCCTGGCCAAGAATCGACGCGCAAATTTGCATACGATCTTCGGTTGCGAGGGTCGCTAAATATCCAACTCCACCGATAACAGCCAAGAAAACAATTATGAAAGAAATTTTCATCGGAACCTCCATCAATGTCGATGACGTGAGCCTACCCGACTTGCTCTCCTATAAAAGGGTCTCGAAACAGGATAAGTTCGAGTTTTCCTTTAAATTTTCATGTCAGTCGGGTTTGCCGAAAGTTGCGACCCGGTCGATACGGCACACGAATAAAACCCTTTTTTCCTCAATTTTTGGATCCCGCAGACCATAGGGCGGCTTCTCACCGGTGTATTTTGTCCAAATTTTGTCGAGTTGCTTGGTAACCCGCTCACCGCTGGCCTCCCATTCCCGCACCTCGTCCTCGACAGTGCAACGGATCTGTATCCAGTGGTAGGGGTTATCGGGGTTGACGACGAGGACCGTCAATTCCGGGTTCTTACGGATCCACTCACATTTTGAGCGATGGGCCGCAGTATTCACCAGAATCTTGTCACCTTCGTGATCGAACCACATCGGCGTCAGGCTGACCCGACCGTCCGGAGCGATTAGGCCAAGCGTTATGGTAATCGGTCGGTCGAGCAATTCACGGTATATCGGGTCAAGGTCATAGAG
>Ga0302117_10001085_pt1 | contig 12789 bp, 10 predicted proteins | sample AG5_322_MG_FD_203112 | JGI IMG/M metagenome (GOLD analysis project Ga0302117, IMG submission 203112) | Marine microbial communities from Western Arctic Ocean, Canada - AG5_32.2 | ecosystem: Environmental > Aquatic > Marine > Oceanic | place: Canada: Western Arctic Ocean | collected 2017-10-01 | reverse complement strand
GGCACACTTGGACCTTCGATGCGTGGAAAAGTTCCGGTATTTGATGATGCAGCTAAAGTGATTGGCGTTGTTTCTGTAGGATATTTGCAGGAAACTGTAGAGGTAGTAACAGCGGATTATTTGCAGCGAATTCTACTTTGGGTTTTTATTCTATTTTTATTAGGTGGCCTTGGTACATGGCTAATCGCACGGGATGTTAAATTGTCAATCTTTGGACTGGAACCTGCTGAAATTGCAACATTGTTCAAGGAACGCAATGCGATCCTAGATTCAATCCGCGAAGGTGTTGTTGCGATCAATGACGAAGGACTGGTAACTATGCTCGATCACGAAGCGGCCAAGATTTTGGATATCCCGCCTGAATCAGGAATCGGCACGCCAATTGAGTCAATTTTACCGCAGACAAGAATGCTGGAAGTCCTGGAAAGCGGTGAAGAACAATTTGATCAGGAAATGATGATTGGTGATATTGAAGTAGTGGTTAACCGTGTTCCTATCTGGCAAAATGAACGGGTTACAGGGGTCGTTTCAAGCTTCCGCCGCAAACAGGAAATTGACCGGATGGCACAGGAACTGACGCAAATTCAGGAATACTCAGAAGCACTTCGCGCGCAGACGCACGAATATTCGAACAAACTGCACACTCTTGCCGGACTGATTCAACTCGGATCACACAAGGAAGCGCTCGATTTGATCGGACGTGAAACTTCTGGATATCAGGAACTGCTCGGAACATTAGCAGAGGCAGTTCCGGATCCGTTATTGTCCGCCATAATACTTGGGAAATATAACCGCGCGCAGGAATTGAGGATTAATTTTAAACTTGATCCGGAAAGTCGGATGATTGATATTCCTGAGAACATCAGTCGTGAAAAAATAGTTACTATCCTGGGTAACCTGTTGGAAAATGCCTTTGAAGCTGCACAGGAGAAAACTTCCGGCGCACACACTGTGCAACTTTCAATGACAGATTTTGGCAATGATCTGATTTTTGAGGTTGAAGATTCCGGTAGCGGAATCGAAGTTGAATCGACTGATTTATTAATGCAACACGGCTTTACTACCAAATCCGGAGCCGGACGCGGAATTGGACTTTCTCTGGTTCATCAAAATTTGGAATATCTTGGAGGTCATTTGACGGTAGTTCCGAGTTCAATCGGCGGGATGCGCTTCACAATCTATATTCCCAAACTTCTTAATTCAGTTGGAGATACAGGATGAATCTGCGTGTTTTGATCATAGACGATGATGAGCGGATTGCGGAAATTCACCGACGTTACGTGGAAAAAACGGATGGTTTTGAAGTTGTTGGTATTGCCAATACTCTTGAGGATGCTCAACTGCAGTTGGATGTGCTAGAACCGGATTTGTTGCTGCTTGATATTTTCTTTCCAGAAGGAAACGGGTTGGAATTTCTAAAACAAACCAGACGGCAACTAAAACAGGTCGATGTGATTCCAATCACTGCAGCAAAAGAAGTCCATTTGTTTAATGAAGCCCTGCATGGAGGGGTTTTTGATTATATTATCAAACCGGTTGTTTTGTCACGTTTTCAAACAACTCTGCAACGATACCGTCAAACAAAAAATCAGCTTTCGAATATCGATCAGCTTGACCAGCACGACGTTGACAGAGCACTGAATTCAGGCAGGAGTGAGTTGCATGAATCACCGGAATTGCCTAAAGGAATTGACGGGCTCACTTTAGAAAAGGTGCAGCATGTTTTCAGCGTCAGACAGGATTCCAGCTTAACTTCCGAAGAAGTGTCTTCACTCATAGGAGCAAGTAGAACCACTGTGCGGCGTTATCTCGAATATTTAGTTTCCCAAACAATTCTGGATGTCGATGTGAATTATGGAGGAGTTGGGCGTCCGGAACGTCGTTACTTCCTGCGGAGACATCTCTGACGCTGAAACGGAGCAGTCGTTTTGGTTATTCATTAGCCAAAGGTACTTTCTAATTATAAGAAAGACGTATTTCTAAAACAACACTGCAAACTACTGAAAAAATATTTAATTCAATTATCAGGTTTATTTTAATGTCCAACCCGCTTTATGAAACTCTGTTCGGAAAATACTTCGGACATACGACTACATTCCTGCTTTTGCCTAATGGAAAAACTATCAGCCATGATTCTTTTATCCGTATGGCAGCACGTTCTGCAAACGCACTTAGCGAAATGGGACTTTCTGTTGGTGACCGTGTGGCAGTACAAATTGACAAATCTCCTGAAGCACTTGCAGTCTATGCGGCTTGTGTTCAATCCGGACTGGTTTACCTGCCGTTAAATGCCGCCTATACACCAGCTGAAGTCTCATATTTTGTCGAAGACAGCGGTGCAAAACTTTTTATTTGTCAAGGATGCAAAGAAGATGAACTTGCTGCCGTAGCTGAAAAATCAGGGGCTATGCTGGAAACATTGAATGCTGACGGTAATGGGACATTAACTGATTTGACGCGGAATAAGGACGATTCATATAACACTGTTGAGCGTGATGGAGAAGATCTTGTGGCGCTTCTCTACACCTCAGGAACTACGGGACGTTCCAAGGGTGCGATGCTGAGTCAGAACAATTTGCTTTCAAATGCACAGACGCTGGTAGATCTTTGGCAATTTACCGACAGGGACGTCCTGTTGCATGCTCTACCTATCTTTCACACTCATGGATTATTTGTAGCTACTAATGTTACTCTTGTGGCAGGCGGTTCCATGATCTTCATTCCGAAATTTGATTTAGACACTATTATCGAAAATCTTCCAAATGCAAGCACGATGATGGGTGTGCCTACTTTTTATACAAGGCTTTTGCATGACCCACGATTCAACAAAGATCTAACACGGCATATGCGGCTTTTCGTCTCCGGAAGTGCCCCACTGTTAGCGGAAACACATGAAAAATTTGAAGCACGAACTGGCCACAGAATTCTTGAACGTTACGGAATGACTGAAACAAACATGAATACTTCCAATCCATATGATGGCGAACGCCGCGCCGGAACAGTAGGATTCCCTCTACCGGGAGTTGAAATCAAGATTACTGATTCAAAAACCGGGGATGTTCTGGCAGACGGTGAAATTGGTGAGATTGAAGTCCGTGGACCAAATGTGTTCAGCGGCTATTGGCAAATGCCTGAGAAAACTGCAGAAGAACTGCGCAATGACGGTTTCTTTATCACAGGTGATTTAGGTACGATTGACAGCGACGGGTATCTCCACATTTCAGGACGCAACAAAGACGTGATCATTTCCGGCGGATATAATATCTATCCCAAGGAAATTGAACTTTTACTAGATGAGCAACCTGGTGTTATGGAAAGCGCGGTGATAGGTTTAGCACATCCTGATTTGGGAGAAGTCGTTGTCGGTATTTTGGTAGCTGAAAAAGGTGAGACTCCTGATCTTGATGATTTAAGCATAATTTTCAGCGAATCTCTTGCGAAGTATAAACAACCCCGAAAATTGCTCATCATTACGGAACTTCCGAGAAATACTATGGGTAAAGTACAGAAAAATATATTAAGGCAAGAGTATAAGGATGTCTTAATGCAGCTAGATTGACTCTCAAATCATATTCGCGAATAAGCCGAATAAATGTTCTCAGAGCAGACTTAGCGGTTTCCGGATAAACTTTTGATAATTTGTCTGTATTTTAAACATAACAGACTACATCTTCATTGCTGTTCAAAAACCATAAAAACCGCGTTTTCTGTTTTCTAAACAAAACGCATCATAGAGGAAGTGAAAAATAACGATATCATTTGGAGATGTTTTTTACGGCTGAGATCCACTGAGAGTTTCCATATAATGGTTGACATTCCGGAAAAAATGATTGATAATTCAAAGCATATTAATAAAAATACGGTACTTCAGGAGAATAAAAATCCGTATCAAATAGACAGAAAAGCAGTAGGAGTTAACAAACATAATTCTTGTGCTGCAGACAAAAGAATAATGAAAAGAGTGTGAAATGGAATTTGGTGAACAAATGACACAGTGGCGGGAGGAATCCGGTTTAACTCGCAAAGAGTTTGCCCGAAAACTCAGTGTTTCGCTGACTGCTGTAAAAAATTGGGAAACTGGACACTCAACCCCCAAACTGACGAAATACAGTGAGATTGCTAAAGTATTAGCGATAGACGTGCGGGAAATGGGTTTGGATAAAGACCTTGATCTGGATCGGATTGGTGATAGAATAAAATATGCCCGTTTACTGAGAGGCATGTCTATAGAAGCATTTGCCTACGAACATGGTTTTGCAATTCAAACTGTAAAAAGCTGGGAATCACATGCCGCAGAGGTCACAGAAGCCTCTTTGGAACGCATTTCACGTGCATTGAAAATTCCTTCTCCATTCTTTGAAATGAAGAATGATCCCCACCAGGAATTAGCCGAACTCAAATAATAAACGGGTTTGCACCTATTGGCAAACCCACGATTTAATTTCCAGTCCTTGTTAGCGCAGCTTTAAATATGGCATTATTATTGTCCATTTTCAGGGCAGTTTCGTAATGTTTTCTTGCTTCTGAAATTTCCCCACCTGCTTCAAAAGCCAAACCAAGGTTGTGCTCATCTGCCGCTGTACGCTCATTCAAAGCTTGCAGAAAAGCAACTGCCTCCTGGTAGGCATTGCCCCTGATCAAATTAACCGCAACGCTGTTTCCATCCTGTACAAGTAATTCTGCCGTTTCATGATAAGGGCTGATTTGTTTGACGTATTGTCGGGCGATTTGTCGGCCGAGTCTAATTTTCAGATCCAAGGGAGTTTGTGGAACCTGCACATTTTTTCTCAGGTTAAATCCTCTCTCAAAATAATCAAAGGAAGATCCTGCCCGATCTATTTTTGAAAGAAGTGACTCAGAAGAATCTTCATCAGATTGATATTCTTTTATAATTAAGTTCTTTACCCTTATTGGTAAATGAGAAGAAACCGCTGAACCGCCCCACTTCCGGGCAAAGTACGTTCGAAAAATTTGTGAAGGAATTACTTTACTGCCGTCATTTTTTCGGAGCAGAGAAAATTCAACTTCCAGTGCGGCTATTTGTTCCACATAAGGTGTTGCTATCACAAAACCCGCTCCAGAAGACTCCGCACCCATTGAAACAACACTTGCCAGCAAAGATTGTTCGAGGGTAGCACCTTTGTTTTTCACATTTGTAAAATATGAAAGACCTTCCTGTGATTCAATAATAATCTCAGTATATTTAACTTTTCCATGCAGAATTGCGATTTCTGACTCATCCGGAAGTACTCCGCTAAATCCGTCTTTCTTTCCGGTCGTGTTTATCAACTGGTATGGTGACTGAAGTGAAAGTTCATGTACCAAAGCGGCTCTCAGCAAATCAGCTGTGAGGTGCCCCTGTTCTTTTTTTGAATTTAACTTGGTAATTGCGGGTTTTAATAACTTTTCGGTTCTGCTAAAAATCTGGCTGGAATCGGATGCAGTTTCACTTGGAAGCTTGATTTGTCCGGATACAATTTGAAAGTTGCCAAGCTCAATGTAGTTTATATTTTCAATCTGCTGAACCGGTGGACGTTCGATTTGGAAACTGACTTTTGGTGCACAGGATGTGATTAAAAATACAGACAGGCACAAAAGTAGAAAAGCGCTTAGCTTTACTCCATAAACGTCTTTCCGCATTTTGGAAGATGAGGAGTAAAAAATATTTGAGTGTATGAGTACCATTAAATCAATCTTTGATAATATACATTAAAGCGGAAGCAGACTAACGCGATTCAAGCTGTCTCTGTAGTTGAGGGTTTTCACGTCGAAGTCTTTCAATACGTCCCAGTCCCTGAGCAAAAAGCAGGTTTTCCGGATCAGCCTTCCAGGCCTCTCTGTAAGTTGTGTGGGCTAGTCCATAATCTCCAATTGCTTCGAAGCAAAGTCCAAGGTTATAAAGGTCATTTGGATCAGAATTTACTGCAGTGGCCTGCTGAAGTTTGTCTATTGCTACATCATAAGCACCGGCTTCAATCAAAATTTTCGCATTCGGGAAGCTCCCCTCAGCAATAGGGTAGCTGACAACTTTTTCTGTGACAGCAACTCTACGGACAAATCCGCTCGCAATAGAAAGTGCCATATCCGCAATTATTTGCTCAAATGAAGGGAGAACATCCGAGGAGCTTTCAATGCTGTCAGTCTTTGAGGTTTTAGAAGTGGATAGAACTGAGGTGAAACTATCGGCAATTTGCTGAAAACTTTCTCCGTTCCTTCCGCCAATCCGCTGAGAGTATGTTCTCGTCTCAAAAGTAGTTGCGACCACCTCTGTCGGCAGCAAACGGGTCAATTTAATTTCAAGCCCTAATGTCCCGCGCGTTGATTTGTAAGGCCACCAAACCACTTGATCAACTGTCAAATTCAGACCGATACTGTTTCTGGATCGGGGAGGTCGGAAATATTCCAGACCTTCTTTGCTTAAGTCAACTCCATCTGTACGTTCAATCTCAAGCCAGAGCTTTCCATTGATAACTGCGTCAACATTTTTAGTTTTGTAACCTCGTACTGAAACCAACTGCTGAAGTGCCGCGTCATTTGCCAGTTTCTCAAATTCATCGCTAAAAATTACTTTGAAGTACGGAGTAGCTGTTAACAGATTTATTACTCTTGCTCTTACTGAACGGCTGATGGATTTTTGCTGCTCCTCACTCAACAAAACAGGATGAGTTTGCCAAACGCCATTCCGTTCCGTTTTAAATTTCAACATCATCTGGCCTATTTCAAATCCTCCTACTGCTACATTTTTGATTTTCCTGGTATTTATTTCTGCAGGTGAGCGGACAGTAATAGTCGCTTTCGCGCAGCCTGAAATTAAAAATGCAGAGATCAGCAACATCAAAAATAATTTATTTAAGATATAATTATTAAAAAGTTTCATTGTTGCAATTTTCTATTTTTGAGTTTGTCCGGCTAATATTTTAGTTTCAGCAAGATATCGACGGATTCGGCCAACTCCCTGTGCATAAAGTCTTATGCCCGGACTTTTCTCGAGTGCGCTTATATAAAATCTGCGAGCATCTTCGTAATCTTCTGTACTTAAGGCACCTGCTTCATAAGCCAAACCTAAGTTGTACCAATCCTGAGATTCTCTTTTTTCTGTCGGAATAGCCTCGATGATCTTCCGAGCTTTTTGGGTTTTTCCTTCTTTGAGCAAATTCCCTGCTTTTGCTTTACCGCCTTCTGCAACTTCGGCTTCAACCATTTGCTTGTATGGAGAAATTGTGCGGATGAATGATTCCAAAGCGCGTTTCACCAATTGCTGAATCACCTGCCGCTTTTCTTTGGGCGGAAAATCGTATATATTCGGAATTGCTAATCCTTTTGGCCCATAGAAAATCTGCTTTGGATTACTCCGTGAGGCTAAAGCAATCTGGCGGTTTGGTATTGGGAAAATAGGAATTCTGGTGATACTGAGCAGGCTGCCTAAAGTTAGTGAAATCAAGTGGCTTTCTTTGATGTTACGGTAGGAATCCTTATCAGTAATAGTGCGACCGAAACTGGATGAATCCGCACGAATTGCCAGTGTTTCCCTACTTAAGCCAATCATGTTAAAAGTAAAATTCACCTGAGCAAAAAGTGAGATATTTTTGTAATCATAAATCCTCACAACCTGGTTTTTAGGCGGAATAGCTTCATTTAAACCTACCAGCGAGAATGCTGATGAAAGTACAAGTTCAGCCGCATTTCCGGCAAAAGTACCTCTCCGGCAAACATATCCACGCCATTTATCCAAAGTAATTGCTTCATTTGTAATTGCGGCTGCTCCCGCCGAAGACAGCCTCCCGCTGATTCCACCTGTGCAGGTGGCAAGGTCAGTAAACTGTCCGCGGTCCACTTCTCCGCCGCTGATGACTTCTCCCTGAATTATCGCGACAGACTCCTTTTCTGAATCAAACTGGCTCCCGTCTAAAGTATCCACTACACTGACTTTGAAACGTCCGAAACTATTGAGTTCATCCGCCAGTTGTTGAAGTACCTGATTTTTAATGCCAAGTTTATCATTTGTTTCATCCACCAGATCTGCACGGATAAACACTTTTTTTACTTCACGTGGAATTGTTATTCTGGATGGACGTTGTACTTCAAACTGAGAAAGATTCGGCCTAGTACAGGCAGAGAGAAGCACTGAGCCACATATGCAAAATATAAACGCAAAATATGTTTTTTGAGTAATATTTATTTTTTTCATGTCTTCATTCAGCCTGCTAAAATTCCGGGTAGTTCACAGCTTACACAACCTTGATGAAAGTTGCGGCAAAAATCATGTTGAATTTGTATTAAACCCTGCCGATTTCCAAAAGTATTCAACTTAAATTTACCTGATTTAGGAAATTCTGAAAACCATAAACGTTTTTCCATGAAACGTGTTTTACTGTTTGAAGCCTCTGCGGGTAAAATCATGAATAAGCGATAAAGCAGTTTTTCCAGTTCAGGTTCATTTTCGTGTCGTGCATATGCCAGGAAGAACGGTAAAACAGCATTTGCCCAAAGTATTATTTGACGGTCCTTACCAACAAGCTGCGATGAGAATGTATGCTTTGTTTTCCCCAAAACAAGATGCTGCTGCCAGACTTCCCAATCCGGAGTTGAAAACAGTATTTCTGTTTCAGACAGAGCCTGCCGGCATAATACTTTTTCATCGGCATACTGACTCAGGTTCAGGAACACCAGCAGCCAGCGTTTGAGTAAACCTTCATTTGCTACACGGTATAAATGATGGAACATGCCGAGCAACCGCCTCTCCGGAGTATTTTGTGGACGAAAGGCCTGTGAATATTTTCGGGAAACTTGTGGATGTTCCGGAAGATCCTGCCAGGCAGATTTCCACTGCAGAAATTCATGGCGTACAGATGGGTCTGCAATTGTATGTTCTGTGGCAAACAACCCACATGCACCAAACCAGCGTGAAAGTACGAGTGTCCGTGTTCTCCGCTGAGACTGCCGAAACAAAGGTCGGAGGTCACTAAACTGATATTGTTTTGCCAGTTCTTCAAAAACCTGGGAAAATGGTGAATAACCCAATGATTTGAAGAGTAACTGAAAAAGCAATTCCTCAGGATCCTGTTCATCCCAACGCTTTAGCAGTAGCAGCATTTTCTCTTGAATACGCTGCTCTGCGGCATGAGCAATGATTTTTTTCAGTGTCCCCGCACCATTTTCAACCGCTGCCACTCCGCAACGCCCAGGAAGTTCTCCGAAAGATTTTAAGTCCGCCCGGGCTTGCGTTTCTGAGGTTGATGGTGTTTTGCTGATAAAAGAAGCCAATTCCAGTTCCTGAATTTTAAACTTGTCCTCACGTTCAATTAAGCGTTTTCCACTGTTGTAAAGGACTACGTGTAAAACCACAGAGTTGTAATCTGGATTTTTTTCGTGTTGATGTGCGTACCATCCTGAAGAATCGACATGAATTTCCACCGCGCCGAAAAGCGAATGATCTCCAATTTGCAAACGTGCTTCCTTGAAGTCCGGTCCACTTCCGGAATTGTGCCAGCCTGCAAACTCAATTTTCACAGCCTGTCCTGAAACAGTCCGGAGATTCTTCTTTGAAAAATCCTGCTCAGCCCAGATTTGCTGAATCGCCATTTCTGGAATCGAGAGCTTGTTTAACATCAACCGTTAATTGACAAGATGAGAAAAAATACGTAAAATCTAAACTTAAATAATAAACTAGTAAGTCCAAAGATACAATAAAGTCCTACATGCCCACTCAAGCTATTAATCCTGATGCCTCCGGTTATTATGGTGATTACGGAGGCATGTTCATTCCGGAAATATTACGTACTACTTTTGACGAGTTAATTGCCGCTTTTAACGAAGCCAAGGCCGACGCTGGATTTTGGCAAAGTTATGTGGACGTGATGCAGAATTATTCGTGCCGTCCAACACCGGTCACTCCTCTGGAAAATTTTGCTGAAACATTGGGTGGCAAGTTTCAGGTTTATTGCAAACGGGAAGATTTAAACCACACAGGAGCACACAAAGCGAACAATTGTATGGGGCAGGGGTTGCTCGTACAGCGGATGAATAAAAAACGAGTAATTGCAGAAACAGGAGCCGGACAGCACGGAGTGGCAACCGCAACCATGGCCGCCAGAATGGGACTTGAATGCACGGTTTACATGGGCGCTGTTGATGTGGAACGTCAACGTCCGAATGTTTTTTGGATGGAACAACTTGGTGCAACTGTGATTTCAGTTACAGAAGGTACTGCCACGCTTAAGGATGCTATCAATGCCGCTATGCGTGACTGGTCGGAAAGTATGGAAACTACACATTATGTTTTAGGCACGACCTGTGGTCCACACCCTTTTCCGGAAATGGTAGCCTGGTTTCAGTCAATTATTGGTCAGGAATCACGTCAGCAAATGTTGAAAATAAATGGTAAATTACCCGACAAAATATATGCTTGTGTTGGAGGTGGTTCAAACGCCAGTGGAGTTTTTCTGCCGTTTCTGGAAGATAAAGAGGTGGAACTGGTTGGTGTTGAAGCCGGAGGTCACGGTCTTGATTCAGGACAACACGCAGCACGTTTTTCCGGAGGTACAGTAGGAGTAGCGCAGGGATACAAAACGTATTTTTTTCAGGACGACGAAGGTCAAATGATGCATACGCATTCGATTGCAGCTGGGCTGGACTACATAGGAGTCAGTCCAATTCTGAGTCACCTTCACGATCAAAAGCGTATCCGTTTTACCGCTGCCACGGATGATGCAGTTATTTCTGCCACCAAGCTGCTGATGCGTACAGAAGGCATAATTCCGGCTTTGGAGAGCGCCCACGCTTTTGCCGCTGTGGTAGAGGAAGCGCCGGATATTCCTGATGGAACCCAGGTGTTGATCAATCTTTCAGGACGGGGTGACAAAGATATTTTCAATATTGCTGAAGCCATCGGTGATGAAAAATGGGATGAGTTTTTGAGAACAAAAGCACTGAGAAATGAGCCCAACTCCGTTTCCTAATTTCAAAATTATAAATTAATGAATCTGACAAAATATTTAAAAAACCGGCTCGATCCACTTTTCGGAGGAACTGAGTATCCGGAAACTAAACGTAAAATTCTGCTGATGACCCATGTCGTGGTGGGTTATCCATCTTTGGAAGCGAATTGGGAAATGCTGGAAGCGATGGGTGAAGCGGATGTGGATTTGGTTGAGCTGCAAATGCCTTTCAGTGAACCAAGCGCAGACGGACCGCTTTTTGTTAAAGCGAATCAAGAGGCTCTCCGAAACGGGATACGTTGGCAGGCATATTTTGATTTGATGAAGCGTGCCAGCGAGCGCTTTGATTTTCCGATGTTAATGATGGGTTATTGTAATACTGCATTTTCCATGGGATTTGAAAATTACTGCGTAAACATCCGGGAAAATGGTGGTGAAGGTTTTATCATTCCAGATTTACCGCTGGAGGAATACGGTGATTTGTTTGAATACAGCAGGCAACATGATCTTGATCCGATCATGCTCTGTACCCCAACCAACACAGAGGAGCGTCTCCGGAAAATATGCGGGCATGGTAGCGGTTTTATTTACTGTGTTGCTAGAAAAGGGGTTACTGGTAAAAACACGGAACTGGACATAAGCGCGGAAAAAAATTTACAACAATGCCGGCTCTACACCGATTTACCGCTGGCTTTGGGTTTTGGTTTGTCACAAGCCGAAGATTTACGCCGGTTACATGGGAAAGCGGAAATTGCAATCGTCGGTTCTGCTTTGTTGAAAACCTGGGAAGCCGAAGGTAAAACCGGTTATCGTAAACATTTGCTGTCTTTGGCAGCTGCCAGGCAATAATTTAAAAAAATGTCTGTGCATATTAGTGAAACTGAGATTAAAGCCTATGCGGACGATGGAGTGGTTCTGCTTAAAAACCTGCTTTCCAAGGATGAAGTTACGGATCTGAAAGCAGGTATCGATAAAAATATTTCCAATCCGAGTTCACGCTCCAAAGTTGCCAGCGATGTAAAGGATCCAGGCTGGTTCCTTGAAGATTTTTGTACCTGGCAGGAAAATTCGGCTTACCATAGAATTATCTTTGAAAGTCAGCTTTCGGAAGTGGCTGCAAAACTGATGTGTTCCGAAAAGGTACGTCTGTATCACGACCACATGCTAGTGAAAAAATCCGGAACTAGGCAAAGGACTCCATGGCATCAGGACCAACCGTATTACAATATTGAAGGAAGACAAAATGTCAGTTTTTGGATTCCGGTTGATCCAGTACCGCTTGAATGGACACTGGAATTTGCGGCTGGATCACATCTCGGAAACTGGTTCTTACCGCGGACTTTTCTCAAAAAAGAAGCAAAGTGGTTTCCTGAAGGTAGTCTCATGGAACCGCCGGATATTGAAGCTAATCCGGACAAATATCGTGTTTTAAGCTGGGCTCTTGAACCTGGTGACGCTCTGGCGTTTCATATGCTCACTTTGCATACCGGAGCTGGTACAGAGGAGCTGCGTCGTGTTTTTTCTGTACGTATGCTTGGCGATGATATTCGGCATGCCCCGCGCGCCTGGGAAACTTCTCCAGAATTTCCGGGACTTTCGGTAGAATTGTCGGCGGGTGTACCGATGAAGCATAAATTGTTTCCACTTATCTGGCCGGCAAACTTGGCCTAATTATTTATTACCTCTTCAGCAATACTCATGTCTGTTCCTCAAGTAGAAACACCGATGATGCGTCAGTTCAATGCCATCAAACGGGAACATCCGGATAAACTTCTGTTTTACCGCATGGGCGATTTTTATGAAATGTTCGGTGATGATGCGATTGTAGGAGCAAAAGTTTTGCAAATTGCGT
>Ga0302117_10001082_pt1 | contig 12809 bp, 16 predicted proteins | sample AG5_322_MG_FD_203112 | JGI IMG/M metagenome (GOLD analysis project Ga0302117, IMG submission 203112) | Marine microbial communities from Western Arctic Ocean, Canada - AG5_32.2 | ecosystem: Environmental > Aquatic > Marine > Oceanic | place: Canada: Western Arctic Ocean | collected 2017-10-01 | reverse complement strand
AATCCCGACATAAAAGAAACACACACTGTGGAAACCATTTCTTCTATGTTAAAAACATACGAACACCTATCAAAACACCACCCCGCATACGAGAGTAAGCGAGCAGTAGAACACGCGCTGGCAGATTTGCAAGATGTTGTAGACCGCGCCAGACTACGCCTGAGTGTTCACGAAACCGGGTGGGTTTCAAGGTGGAGGACCTTTGACGCCAGACCTGACAATTTACATATAGAAAACAAGGCAACTGAGTTAATGTCTAGACTGGACATATTTACAAAGTTGATCCAATGCCCCGAATTACCGCCTTTCTCAACTATGAGCACGCCACACGATAAGAAGTATCAGAACTACCAACAATATCACCCCTACACAGAAAAGACCGACACTATTGCAGATGAGGAGGACATCGTGCCAATCGCACCAGTGACTACCATCTCGCTCTACAATGAGTTTGGCGTCTGGTGATTCCCCCGCGTCTGGATGTCTGAAATTTTCACGGTCAGGTCTACTCGGCATTTGTAAATAAATTTAAAAGTTATATACTATTTTTTTATAAAATACATCGCCATTAACACCGCATCTGCTATATCATCCTTCTTCTTATGTGCCATAAACCGTTTCATTTGCTTCTCGTCGAAAAATTTCGGCACCAATGTTATGGAGGCTTTTTTATTTTTCCTGTACACGCCGGTACTAATCTTAAAATGTTTGCGAACTGAAATCGGTGCAATCATCCTAGACTTATCCCAAAAGAAACAACGTAGTGCACAGGCTATCATCTTCATTCTCGATTGCATCTGTCTTTCTATTAGTATCAGGTCGGCATTTCGAAAAATATCTGTGTTTTCAACCAATACTCTGGCGATATATGGATAATCGGTTTGTTTCTTTTTGGGAACTAAATCCCATATACAAATAGAATCAAACGCAACCAGTTTATCATCCTGCACGATGGCATAACCAAAATTACGAAGGCCGGGATCGATGGACACCACTCTCATTTATAATACTATAAATGTAATATATATATACTCCAAAATGAATAGAGATCCCTCACCAGAACGAGAGATTTTTCGAATAACCGACGACGAACTGACCATGGATGAGTTCGATGTGGAGGATGATTTTACACCGCTAAGACGGAAAAAACCTTCTAGAATGGCAAGCTTCTGTAAAAGGTTGACCTATATGGTTCGTGGACCACCGAGGGCAAAATACACCGACGGTCTTTAGACATAAGGGTTCTCGAGATTTGAATCTAATATCGGGGGCTCGTAGTCTAGACGTGTAAATATGGGTTCCCCATTCTTTTTTTTGCGCCATTCTTTATACATACGACGACAATATACAAGCCATCCAAAAGCAGAAATACAACATACAATAATAAACAAAATATTATACCATTCCATATTTTTAACACATGGTATTATATTTATACTAGAATTTCCACCTCTTACCACACTCTGAACAATAACAAAACACCGTCGCAGATTCGTCCGCACTTCTGGTTTGTTTTTCAATACGGTGAACCTTCTTACTATGACATTTGGGACAGGTAATATCCCCGTCTACCATAGTCTCCTCTTCTTGGATCTTTTGTATAGGTTCCAATTCCGCTATGGCTTCGTATATACTTAATCCGGTGCTTAGTCTCCGGATAACAATGGGATATTTAGTCGGAGAATGTTCCCATGCTTGTTGTTCTAGTAGGTCAACTTTTTTTACGTCTACTCTGGAAGAGACCAATAACAAATTCTTTGCCCGTTGGCGATAATTGTCTACCATTTCACAGATTAGTTTGGTATATTTATAGAACTTAATTCGTTGTTACGCGTCTGAGTTTAGGTCGGGCTCGTCGTGTAAGTCGGGTTCGTCGTGTAAGTCGGGCTCGTCGTGTAAGTCGGGCTCGTCGTGTAAGTCGGGCCACTTTATAATATACGTCCACGCGCACCCCACGAACAACATATACAAAAATCCTTTATGTAATTTACAGGTATATAAATATCGTGGTGTATTTAAAATGCCGAAAGTAAAAAAGCCAAAGAAACCAACCTTGGATTTTAAAACACTGGGGCACAACAATTCCCTTGTAACAGTCCCCCCGTTTAAGTTGCAAAATGTGGTAAGTACCTTTTCGTTGGGGTGCAAGGGTCTGAATTTACATAAGATAGCATTGGATTACAAATGCATGGAATTTAACCCTCAAAATTTCGCAGCAGCCACAATGAGAACGATTGAGCCTAGAACCACCGCCTTGGCCTTCGCCTCTGGCAACATGGTCGTTACCGGTTCTAAATCAACCATGGAAGCAAGGTTGGCAGCGAGGAAATATGTTCGTATATTCCAGAATCTAGGCATACCGGTCATGTTTAAAAATTTCGAGATTCAAAATGTGGTTGCATCGGCAAATGCGGGGTTTCCAATTAAATTGAAGGACATCGCCGATAAATTCGGTCTATATGTATCGTATACACCGGATCTATTTCCCGGTCTGATATTCCGATCGATCAACCCCAAACTCGTATTCTTAATTTTTAGAAGTGGTAAGATTGTTATTACAGGTGCCCGAAATGTGAATGATATAAAGATGACATATGGGTCTCTTTACAGAAACATTTTGGTGAATTTTCGAGACGAGAAAGGGGCCCCGACTTCCTCTTCACAATACAGGAATTTATTGAGGAGCCAGAGAGATACAAGCGAATTATAAAAACAATAGTATATACCAATACCATTTTAATACAAATGAATCTACCTGATATTTTTGCTACCTGTGGGGCTTTAATATCTATGCTAAGCAATATCCCACAGGTGTGGAAGGTAAGGAAAATGTACACCACATCTGATCTTCATAGCTGGTCGATTATCATGCATTTTGTCGCGGCTTCGTTATGGAGCACGTATGGCTTCATGTTAAATCTCAATATACTCGGTATGGAATCTGGCATCGTTGCTATATTGAACCTGACAATATTGGCTGCGATTATACGAGATCGGGGTATATATAACAGACCCCTATCTAGAAATGATAAGGAGTATATTCAAAACAGCTCACCTCAGACAGTGTCCGCTCTATGCGGCACACAGCACCCGGATCTCAACACATGACTCGACTGGCCCGACTGGCCCGACCCACGCACAAGATGGCCCGACGCGGACCGATATGCAAGTACTACTGGGATCCGGGGACACGTGGAATCCGATCGCAGAAGAGCCAAAGTATGTTAAAAAGTAAAAAACCAACTATAAAAGTAGCGACTATAATAAACAAAATGAAATTCACCTGTATCAATCTACGAAAAACTGGCACGTTGGAGCACAGAGATGAAAAACTCGTTTTCATGGGTTCCGAAATCTCGAATAAGCAGGTATATTTGTTTCCATCCTCGCTGACCGAAGAACATGTCCAATTGTTCGTATTGGTCGATGGGTTACACCACAAGAAAGAGGTGTTACACTTTAAATCACAATCGTGGTTAGTGGGTGCCTCCGACGACACAGAAGACCAAGCGGCAGTTGACGCCTTAAACTTTGAAGTGGAACAATTGGTCAAAGACTTTATTACCTGTGCCAAAGATATCATTCTACCAGCGCGTGTACATAAGACTACCACCATGAGCGAGGTTGTATTTCGCAAGGATGAAGTGTTGTCCGCCGGGGCACTTTATTATCGTAAGACAAATGACATCGAAGTGATCTTCTGTGAAAGAGTCACCTCTTACACAAAGACCTTCGACCTGACCTTTGTTCTCAAGTCGTGTAAGGTGGAAACGCATTCGTGTATGGAGCGTAAACGCCTTAAAGAAGTGGAAGCATGGGCGGGAAAAAATTCCATTGAATTTTATCAAACCGGGCCAGACCCTCTACCATGGAAACAAATGTTATCTTACCATACGGAACAATCGTGGAAAGAAATAAACGATCTCTTAAATCACGTATCTTCCGAAGAAGACGACGGCAGCGACTGGGAAGCGGGCGATACGGACCCAGAAGAAGAAGATCTCGAAGATTATGTCGACAGCGAGGAGGAAGAGGAAGATTATCCTTCCGGTGCATCGGACTCAGACGAGGAGTACGCGATAGAGGTGAAAAGTAATAAACGTGTATTATCCGATTCAGAATCGGAAGACGAGCCTCCAAGCAAAAAAACTAAATGTTAATCTTTATAAGCAAATTTACCAAACTCTAATTTTCTAGCAAATTCTATTCTAGGTCGTCTTAACTCCTGTATATCGTCATCTGGTCGTATGGACCGAACCGCGAAATAAAGAGAACCATAAGAACAAACGTGCCAGACACTGTGAAGAATTGCATAGTTGTTATCACTGTGATGTCCATCCCGGAGAAAAAATACGGTGCCGGTTATTCCCAACAATAGCCCGATAACCATAAAGGTTACATTTCTTCTTGGGGTGGGAACACACAGTCGATAACAAACATATGCGGCAACACATAAATTGATGATTCCGGCGGTTATTGAATATACCCATACAACATCCCAGAAAATAGTGTTCAATACCGTTAAAGTGAACAACACCGGTATGGTCCACTCTGGAATCTTATCAAAAATAACTACAATTGCTATTAATATTAGGGTCAAATTGGCAAAAGCGATATCCATCGGTTCTATTTTTTCTACATTCCAATCGAAAATAATAGAGGCATGAGAAGCAACACTGAATATAATTCCTATCAATAAGGTGATTGCCAACCACTGTGTTTTCCACAATACTATAATAAGAGGCGCACCAGCCGCATGTGTCAATATTATTAACCAGTCTTGTAAAATTTTGTTGACCTCCACTTCGGCATACATGATGATAGATATTAACATAATATAAACAATGGCAAATACCAATTTGAATATATCCAAGGGTTTAAAGGGTTGTGTTAATTGTATTTCATATGTACTACCACCAAATGCCTCCATTTACATTATACATATATATTATTTATACAAAGATTTCGCACTTGGGTCACTTTCGAATTCCCCCCATTTATGAGCAGACGAAGAAGAGCAAGCTATTGTGTCATGGTGATATTTACAACAGGTTGCTTTTTCCAAATCGAAACAAGAGTGAAATATATCTCTATACAGCGCTGCTTCTTTGGTCATGGGTGGTTGATGAGTATACATCCGGTTGGTAGGCACTTGTTTCTCGGCATATTCTTGTAAAGAATCGATCCATTTAGACCCAACCGCATCGGAGAATTGCGCCTTCTCTCTCTGGTATATATCTGGATGTAAAACATCTTTGAAAGCTTCACGTAATATGTACTTCTCTATTTTATTACCGGACATTTTGTATTTCGGATCAATGTTCATAACATATCGGACAAAGGTCTTGTCTAGAAAGGGAACACGGCACTCTATACCATTGGCTGCCATGGTTTTATTTGTTCTACAACAGTCGTAATAGTGAAGATCTTCCATCTTGCGTATACACTCCTTTTGCATCTCTTCCCTAGAAGGACAAAATCGATTGTAGAGGTACCCAGCGAATAATTCGTCTGAACCCTCCCCGCTTAGAACCACCTTTATCCCGAATTTTTTTATTATCGAGGCCAGAATATACTGTGGAACCGATGCGCGAACGGTGGTCACATCGTAGGTCTCTATCGCGTAGATGGTATCCATCAGAAGATCGTGCGCCTGTTCAACCGTGTATATAAATTCATGGTGAATGGTGTTGCATAGCTTTGCTTGCTTTCTAGCCATCTCGATATCGGGCGATCCTTCCAACCCTATGGTAAAGGAGTGTATAGCTGGATACCCCCTCGGTCTGTCTATACTACTGAGTATACCACAAATAATAGAGGAATCCAACCCACCGGATAATAATACCCCCCATGGTACTTCTCTTGGTATTCTTCTCTCTACCGCGCCTACCAATATATCACGAATAAGACCGTGTTCGCCAGTTGGTAGAGAGGGGTAATTATTTCGATATTTAATTGTTTCTGTTCTTGTTATAACATACCCGGGCGGTACAATAGCAACATTTTCGCAAAACTCGAGTGCCTTTAATTCTGACGCCACCCAACACCCGTGGTCAAATATACCCATATATACAGGAATCACCCCTATAGGGTCTCGGGTGACATAATATTCGTCTGTATCTACATTGTATAATATATAACCGAATATACCATCCAAATATTGCGGGGCTTTTAACGGCCCGTGTTTTTCCACCATGTCCAGTATTACTTCTCCGTCGGATGCTTTTATATCCCCATGGTTGTATATTTCACCGTTGAATACAAGCCTCCATGGGCCGCGGGTAATTGGTTGCGTAGCAGTGTGGGGATTTACTATGGCCAGACGGGTGTGGCCCATCATGTGGCCCCCTCCGTCGTGGAGTTTGCACTCGTCGGGTCCTCTGGGTTCAAGCGTTTGAAGGGCTTTAATAAATATACCGGTGTCGTCTGTTTCGGCGAATAGAATACCACACATTTAAATGTAAAGATAGTATATTTATATGTATAATTAAAAGGATCGTTCTATTTCTCTTATTTTCCTCGACCAATTCCGAGTCCAGTGGTTGTCATCCCTAGAAATAACACAATACTTATTCCTACAAGATAAGATATGGTACACTACCTGAGATATCTTGGGGGTAGTAGATGCTATATTTAGATCGTCACATAGGCATTCGACCAACAGATGGAGATCCGCTATAATTTCGCCCTCGTGTGGGAGTATAAGATGTCGGTGATTATAACGAAATAGTCTCGGTTGTTTCTCTATAAGAAATTCATACAAATCAACCGAATCTGCCCATTTGCCTACAGAGGTATTTCCCCAATGTCTCCATCTATTCTCGATAATCTTAAGGGCGGCGTCCACGTCAATTTCTTCTGATTCTTCGGAAGTAGCGCTGGAATCGCTGGTGTATTCATCGTTATAAGTATCACAGTCGTATTTTTTACGAGTCATGGTTTATTAATGTTCACAATGTCTTTTATACCTTTGTTTTATGAACATCGGATTTTGTACCCACGGTTGTGCACCCGCAATGTATGGTTTGGTAGGTCGGGCCATCTTCGGGTCTGACATTTATACATCGGGCCAGTTGTATTTATATGCTATTTTTTATATGTCGGGTCAGTTCCTACTGTAAAAACCAGAATAAAATATTTGGTATATAAGTGGTAATTGATTATGCAAAATGAGTGACATTGACCACGAACGCTTCTTTTCACTACTTCAACAGGGTCTAGACGAACCCCAACAACGAACGCCCGAATGGTTTGCAAAGAGAAAAAATAAATTATCGGGTAGTAAACTGAGCAATTTCTTGTTTTGCAAGACCGACGAAGAACGACTGACATGGTACGAAGAGGTGTTCGAAGGAAGGAAACGGGAACCATTCACCGAAGAACAACAAGGATGGATGAAATGGGGGTGCCAGCACGAAGACACCGCGATGGTAGAATTCCTGAATAGGAAGACCGACATCATTGCATTCGAAGCCCCACATGTTCAACATAACGCCGTGGAATGGTTGTCTGCCACCCCCGACGGGTTTTATCAGATATTCGATGCCTCCACAGAGGATTTAAAAATCACGGACCAAGGTATTCTGGAAATCAAATGTCCTGCCAAGTCCAAAAAATGCAACAAAAATGTAACCTATTATTATGTTCCGCAAATGTATCTGGAGATGGCATGTTCCGACCAGAAGAATGCCATCTTTATCTCATGGGGACCAAAGATGTTACGGGCGTGGCGAATGGAATGGGACGACGAATTCTGGCGAATATTGTCGCGCATGATGACTAACTTTAAGAATACAAAGGACGGTAGTACATACGAGACCTTTAAAAGGTGTCAATTTGAGTTAAAAAGAGCCTGTCACGGAGTGGTAGATAGAGCCGTACCATTACACAGCGGAGATGGTTGGTCGTTAATATAATTTTACATATTTAATTTAAGAGCATTCGCCTTTAATTTAAGAGCATTCGCCCTTCTCCATTTGCCTTTAACTGTTCTTTCTCCGTATTTTTCTATATTCTCTATGGTTATTCTGGCCGATTTTGCTACATTTGACACTGTGGGGAATATAGTGACACCATTTGGCAATTTCACAAATGGATTTGCGAGCATCTTTCCAGCGGCATTTAGACCCAGAAAAAAGTACATGATCACAAAGGTAATTCCAATGTTATAATACGAATGTTCCGAATACCCAAGGGGCAATAGCATCAAATAAAAGAACAGTGCGGTGGACAGAATATAGTTAAAAATAACCGGGGTTTTATAACCGACCAGAGAGTCAATACTTCCATATGGTCCAAACACGGTGTCCCATTTGGCATGAATGACCGTTATATCTCCACCTTCACCCGCGACGCGTCTAAATTTAATCATCAACAAAAACATGAGTGCATCCATGGGAGCGGTTTTGTCAAGTTTTTCAATATCATTGATAACTTCTAAAATAAGTTTATCACTTTCTTTGCTTCGCATATTTTGCAATGAGAAATCCCCCCTGTAATAATGCTTTAAAGCATATGGTAATATTTTCAGTATAGCGAATGTTTTATACTTGAGTCGAATGGTATCAAAACTATCGTCTTCTATCACCACATCCTTGTCGAGTGATTCGGCAGTATATTTGTCTCCTTCTGTCGAAACCGTCCATGCTACCGCTTCTACATTTCCAACGAATTCTTTGTATAGCGATACCCCATCTTTGTTCATTGCCATATAAGTGGCCAAATTCAACGATAGTAAAAATCCAAGTGTTCCGGACAATATATTTGTCATCTGTGCATTATCCTCCAAATTCCATGGTAATTTTACCTCGTTTGTTTCGATAATAGTGGACCAGATTACTGCTAAAACAATGAACAGTGGGTCCACCCAGTTGGTTCGCCAACTAGAAAATGGTACTAAAAAATACGAAAAGTTACCAATACAGCGGTCCATAACACATAACGGGTGAAATATAAATATACTGCTAAAATATAGATTAATTATTTTGTACATATATAAACAAAAGCCATATTAAGAAATGTCCGACGACGACATTGAAAAGGGTCTTTTAAATATGCGTAGAAGCAAGTATTTCAACAAACATAAGTCAGACGAGATCGAGGGATTTATTCGATCTTCGTATTATATATGCATATTACTATTTTTTCTTCTAGGTTGCACTATGGCCGGTACGGTGTTGGGAGGAGTGTACAAAAACGCACCATTAACCGAATCGATACTAATAACAGTCACTGGGCCCGTTTATCTGGTATTATTCTTGGTTTTACTGTGTTGTGGACGCCAACCGGTGCTTCGAATTGCACTTGTGATAGTAGTAACCGTGTTCGTATCATTCATGTCGGGTTTTATCTCCGGTGCAAATTTAAAGATAGTTGCAAAAACGCTCCGAGATAATTAACATTTTATTCTATTTAATCCGTGAATTATATTTTTATTTTACCATATATAAGTATCCATATTTTTACTTACTCACCATGTTTGTCATCAATCGTAATGGTAATCAAGAATCATATGATACCACCAAGGTACAGACTTTTATTAAACGAGCCATTCAAATAAAGCCACATTTAAGCACTGTAAACGCAGATACATTGTCGAAACAGATAGACAAGGGTATCGCTCAAACGATGCAAACTTCTGACATTATCCCCTATTTGGCGGAAGTAGCGGCGTCCCTAGCCACACAATCTTATGAATATGGTGAACTAGCTGGTCGGTTAGAGATGTTTGATTTGCATAGCAATACACCTTCTTCGTTCACCGAAGCCATGCTGAAGTTGGGGAGCATACTACAGGATGAGTTTGTATCCAAAATAAAAAGTTATAACTTTGATATTCGTATTGACCACAATAAAGATTTCCAGTATGATATTATAGGTATACGTACTCTAAAACGGTCGTACCTATTAAAAGACAGAGACGGTATCGTGGAAAGACCACAGTACTTGCTTATGCGCGTGGCGGTATTTTTATGTGATTCTCCTGACGAAGCAATTGAAATGTACAACATCATATCAGAAGGTTGGTATACCCACGCTTCACCCACCCTGTTTAATTCTGGGATGAAACAGCACCAACTTGCTTCCTGTTTCCTCATGTCAATGAAGGATGACAGCATTGAAGGGATTTATGACACGCTAAAGGAAGTAGCTCTCATTAGTAAGAGCGCCGGAGGTATAGGGATCGATGTCAGCAACATCAGAGCGAAAGGAACGCCCATTAAAGGAACCAACGGAACCAGCAACGGTCTGGTTCCCATGCTGAGAGTATTCAACAACACCGCGCGGTATGTGGACCAAGGGGGTAACAAAAGGAAAGGGTCGTTTGCAATCTACATTGAGCCATGGCACAAAGATGTTCACGATGTATTAAAACTAAAGTTGAACCACGGGGTAGAAGAAGAGAGAGCAAGGGATTTATTCTATGCCCTTTGGATCCCGGACGAATTCATGCGAAGGGTAGAAGAAAATGGAAAGTGGTCTTTGTTTTGTCCAACAGAAGCGCCCGGGTTACAGGATGTGTACGGGGAAGAATTCGATAAACTATACCGGCATTATGAACAGTCTGTTACTACTGGTAAAGTAATCAATGCCCGCGATTTATGGATGCAAATATGCACCACACAGATAGAAACCGGTACGCCTTATCTTTTATATAAAGATGCGTGTAATCTGAAAAGTAACCAAAAGAATTTGGGTACCATACGAGGAAGTAATTTATGTTGCGAGATCGTTGAATACCATGACAAAGACCAGACAGCGGTGTGTACGCTTGCATCGATTGCCCTGCCAAAATTTGTCACGCAACATGGGTTTAACTTTGATCGGTTAGTAGAAATGGCAGGTATTGTTACCACCAATTTGAACAAGGTGATTGATAAAACCTCTTATCCAATATTTGGGGCGGAAATAAGTAACAATTCCCACCGACCGATAGGCATAGGAGTACAGGGGCTGTCAGATGTATTTCAAATGATGGGACTTCCGTACGATTCCGCGGAAGCCATGTCTTTGAATCAGCAGATTTTTGAAGCCATATATTACGGCGCAATGAAGAAAAGCATTGCTCTTGCACAGGAATATGGCACATATACTTCTTTTCAAGGATCACCCGCTAGTAAAGGTATATTTCAATTTAATATGTGGGGTGTAGAACCCACCGGTCGATTTAACTGGAATGAACTAAGAGAAGATATGATGCGACACGGGCTTTGTAATTCTTTGCTTACTGCCCCCATGCCCACAGCGAGCAGTGCTCAGATCCTAGGCAACACCGAATCGTTTGAACCCAGAACTTCCAACCTTTATGTTCGTCGGGTGCTGTCAGGCGAGTTTGTAATTATTAACAAGTATTTACAACTGACATGCATGAAAACGGGAGAATGGACGCCAAAGTTAATTAATAAAATTATCGCAGACAAAGGAAGCGTGCAACATACCAGCTTATCGGACAACATCAAAGAGGTATTTAAAACCACGTGGGAACTAAGTCAAAAAACACTGATAGACCACGCCGCGACGAGAGGGCCGTACATTGATCAATCACAGAGTCTTAATTTGTACCTGCCAAATCCAACGACTTCCCAGTTGACCTCTATGCACTTCTATGCGTGGAAAAAGGGTCTTAAAACAGGGCAATATTACTTACGGTCTCAACCGAAAGCATCACCGATTCAATTTACGGTGGAAACTTGCGATTCGTGTAGTGCATAGTATAAATATAACAACAACATAAATAAATGAAGCCGTCCGATATATTTGGAATGACAATGATGTATTTAATTATATTCTTTTCCGGTGGAGATCCGATATATATAGTTGTAGGGAGTGCCTTCGCCAGAATAGGATACATTCGATTGGTAGAAGAAGAATCCAAACCAGACGGGTTGTTTTCTGTCAAACCGGGCAAAGATCCACTCGAAGAACCGACCGACGAAGAGATGAGAGACGGTGTAAAAGAGGAATAAGTAATTATATATATTTACATAATATTTATAAATGGAATATATTGTACAAAGTGATATATTGGACGATTTAATTTTGACCGATCCACAGGTGCTAAAAAATTTTCCACCCATTCATTTAGCAGCCACAAAGGGTCATTTATTGTCTGATATTGTTTCTACAGAAGACACCGTATTGACCCCAGACGAATTGGATCAGTTGGTTTATTTAGAAAAGATGATGGACTGGCATGTGTTAAATGCTAGAATGAAACCAGACAACGACAACTCTGTATGCGAGTCCAGAGGCAATATTGACACCAGAATGAGGACAAAAATGGCAGCCCGTAAAAAAGAACTTGAGGGTATGGGAGATTGGATCGATTTTCCCATGGTCGATCTGGTCAATGGATTCGGGGTACACTGGTATTATAAACAGGACTCGGACGAGTGCAAATTAAATTCCTTTTCGTTCAAGGACGCCGCTCATTATGCTCTTAACAATGTTACGTATTCGTATAAACAGTTTGTAAAGTTGGATGGGGATTACAACAAACTAATGGAAGAAGAAGCAGAGGTAAAAGATGTAAAAGAACTTAAGGTAGGTGATTATGTCGAAGTGATGGAACAACCGAAGGAATATAAATTTGTTGACAGAACGCTTAAAATAAAAGGAATTTATGGTAGATTGGTACAAAAGAGGGGGTCTAAGTCCGATCAATTCACCGTGGGCGATCACGATGGAGATCTTTGTACAATTGAATTGATGACACCAAGGAAGATAACACGAAATGGAGAAAAAACCTGTCAAAGAAAGTTATTTAAGGTTCCCGAGGAAGTATTGGGAAGAGTGGAAAAACACTGGAT
>Ga0302117_10001078_pt1 | contig 12828 bp, 13 predicted proteins | sample AG5_322_MG_FD_203112 | JGI IMG/M metagenome (GOLD analysis project Ga0302117, IMG submission 203112) | Marine microbial communities from Western Arctic Ocean, Canada - AG5_32.2 | ecosystem: Environmental > Aquatic > Marine > Oceanic | place: Canada: Western Arctic Ocean | collected 2017-10-01 | reverse complement strand
AATTAGGAAAATTAGGTCTACATAAGGTTGAAGATCTGTTGTTCCACCTGCCTACTCGGTATCAAGACCGAACCCGACTGGTCCCATTAAATGCCCTTAGCCCAAAATCTGCTTGTTTAGTGGAGGGGCAAATTACTAGTTCGTCACTTCAACGAGGGCGTCGTGTGAGCTTGCGCGTCAACATTAGTCAAAATGGTGCTAACCTTGGTCTGCGTTTTGTGCACTTTCATGCCAACCAAACGAAGAGTTTCACTAACGGTCGCAATATTCGTTGTTTTGGAGAAATTAGACCAGGGCCACAGGGCTTGGAAATGGTGCACCCTGAGTATGTGCTGTTTGATGATGTGCCTCCAGCTTTGGCGGATCAGCTAACCCCTATCTATCCCACAACTGAAGGCTTAAGCTTAACTCGCATGGGGCAGCTCATTGCCATGGCGTGGCATCAACTAGAACAAGGCAGCCTCATCCTAAATGAACTACTTCCACACCAGCTAATTAGCCGATATCAATTGCCTAGTTTAGTGGCAAGCTTAAAGCAACTGCATTACCCACACTTAAATCAGGATCTCAATCAGCTACAAGACCAAGTAACGCCAGCCAAGTTGAGACTGGTGCTCGAAGAATTAATTGCTCATCAACTCACCTTAAGTCGAGCCAAACAAAGAAACCAACGACTGCCTGCACCTGTACTAGCAGTGAAACGAGGCTTAGAACAAGCACTTATTAAAAACCTGCCGTTTCAGCTCACCAAGGCACAACAGCGCGTGTGGCAAGAAGTTGCAAGCGACCTTGAGACGCCAACGCCAATGGTGAGAATGGTGCAAGGGGATGTAGGTTCTGGTAAAACCGTATTGGCAGCCTTAGGGGCCTGTCGCGCTATTGATAATGGTTGCCAAGTGGCGGTACTGGCCCCAACAGAAATTTTGGCAGAGCAGCACCTTAACAGCTTTAGGCATTGGTTAGAGCCCCTTGGTGTCGTTGTTACCTTTCTTATAGGCAAACAGAAAACGCAAACAAAACGTCAATCTCTCGCTGCTATTACCAGCGGTGAAGGGCAAATAGTTATCGGCACCCACGCCCTGTTTCAAGAGGCTGTTCACTACCAACATTTGGGCCTAGTTATCATCGATGAACAGCACCGATTTGGCGTGGCCCAACGCCACAGTTTAATCAAAAAAGCGCCCCACGGAAGCGGACTTCATCAGTTGGTAATGACAGCCACTCCCATCCCTCGTACCCTTGCTATGAGTGCGTACGGTGATCTTGACCATTCTGTAATTGATGAGCTACCTCCAGGCCGAAAACCCATTAATAGTGTGTTAATCAACAACAATAAACGCGCTGATGTTATCGAACGCATCCACCAAGCCTGTAATAGCGGTCAACAGGTGTACTGGATCTGCCCTCTTATAGAAACTTCAGATGTGTTGCAATGTGAAGCAGCGCAGGACACAGCAACGCTGCTCACCCTGCAGCTTGATAATATCAACGTAGGTTTAGTGCATGGTCGCCTGACCAGCGTTGAAAAGGCTGATGTAATGAACCGTTTTAAGGCCGGTGAGATTCAACTCTTGGTGGCAACTACCGTAGTAGAGGTTGGAGTTGACGTACCCAACGCTAACCTTATGGTCATTGATAATGCCGAACGCCTCGGCTTAGCCCAATTACACCAACTGCGTGGGCGGGTTGGCCGTGGACAAACCCAGAGCCATTGTTTGTTTATGTACCAGGCACCTTTATCTACAATGGGGCGCCAACGATTAGATATTTTACGTCAATCTAACGACGGGTTTGTGATTGCAGAAAAAGATCTGCAACTGCGAGGACCAGGTGAAGTACTTGGTACTCGTCAAGCAGGCACCATTGGTTTGAGAATTGCCGACTTGATGCGCGACGCCCATTTATTACCTGAAGTGAAGCGCATCGCTGCTGGCTATGCAGCCTACCCAGACAAAACGTCACAAATTATCCTAAGGTGGGTGGGTGACAGAAAAGCATTTGCCAAGGTATAGATTAGTATATAAGAAACAAAATTCACTATAGGAAACTTTTTTTTACAATTATCTGCGACTTAAGTCAATACATAGTCGTTTTTTATCAAAGCGTTAATTTTATTGGTTTACAACAGGGTAAAGTTTTCCTATCATCGTCTTCCTGAAGTGTGAATTATAACTCCAGTGAATATCGGAGATTCAGTAACCACTGCTTTCAGTAACAACAATAATAAAATAATTTATTTTTTGCTGCACTAAAATACAAAGCCCTTAGGAGGCTCCTTACTATGAAATTAATCAATAAGGTTTTAACTGGCATGGCTCTAACAGCTATGACTGCGACAGCTGCCCAAGCTTCTACTCTAGAAGACGTGCGCGCCGCTGACGAACTAAAGTGTGTTGTAACTACTGGCTTGGCTGGTTTTGCTGCACCAGATGCTGATGGCCGCTGGGAAGGTTTTGATGCCGACTTCTGCCGTGCTGTAGCCGCTGCCGTATTAGGTGATGGCGACAAGGTTAAGTTTGTACCTTCTACTGGTAAGACTCGCTTTACCATGTTGAACTCTGGTGAAGGTGATATCTTGTTCCGTAACACTACTGAAACTCTTAGCCGTGACGTTGACTTGAAGCTTAGCTTCTTGCCAGTAAACTTCTATGATGGCCAGGGCTTTATGGTTCCAGCATCACTAGGCGTAACTTCTGCAATGGACCTTGACGGTGCTTCTGTATGTATCCAAACAGGTACGACTACAGAATTGAACTTGGCTGACTTCTTCCGTGCAAATGGAATGTCTTATGAGCCAGTTCCTATCGAAACTAACGAAGAAGGCTTTACTAACTATGTAGCTGGCCGTTGTGACGTTTACACAACTGATGCTTCAGGTTTAGCATCTACTCGTGCAAAGTTCGATGATCCTTCACTGCATGTTGTACTTCCTGAGATCATCTCTAAAGAGCCACTAGGTGGTGCTGTACGTCATGGCGACGACCAGTGGCATGATATTGGTAAGTGGGTTGTTAACGCTTTGATCAACGCTGAAGAAATGGGTATCACTCAAGCTAACGCTATGAACCTTGCTGCAAACGTTGGCAACAACCCTGGCATCAACCGCTTGGTTGGTTCTGAAGGTTCTATGGGCGCAATGCTAGGTCTAGATGCTAAGTGGGCTGCTCGTGCTGTTGCACAAGGTGGTAACTACGGCGAAATCTACGAGCGTAATGTGGGTCCAAATACCCCTCTACAAATTGCACGTGGTTTAAACAACTTGTGGAATAACGGTGGTGTTCTTTACGCTGCTCCAATTCGTTAATTAATACGAATTTATCAGTGCTAAACTGGGGTGCTACGGCACCCCAGTTCATATCTGGAACTTAATAATCTTTGGTTGCTACGCCTCTGATTACTAATCAAATGTTAAGTAGGCAGGTTGCCCTTAATTGCTGATATCTACGTAGCACGGTTCACTCTATGAGCACTCCAACATCTAGTACCAACCCTTTATTACGCGCTTGGTATGACAAAGAAACCCGTTCAGTCATTGTGCAGATTATCGCCGCCGCACTGATCATTTCATTTTTCGCCTACATCATTAATAATGCAGTGGTTAACTTATCTAACATTGGCAAAGACATAAATTTTGGCTTTCTATGGGATAATGCTAGCTATGACATCAACCAACACCTAATTGAATACAGTTCCACCTCTAGCCACTTTAGAGCTATGATTGTGGGCCTTATTAATACCCTATTAGTTGCCGTTGCAGGTATTGTGCTGGCCACAATTCTTGGTTTTCTTCTAGGAGTTATGCGTTTATCTAATAACTGGTTAACGCAAAAAATTGCCTATGTTTATATTGAATACATTCGTAATGTTCCGGTTTTATTGCATATTCTGCTGCTGCACGGCCTCATTGTAAGCTCGTTACCACGCCCAAAAGGCTCTTATAATTTTGGTGACACCTTTTTCTTAAACAATCGCGGCTTTCAAATGCCCAGCCCTGATTTTCAATCTTTATTTTTGATAGTGGGTGCCTTTATTGTTGGTGGTATAACCTTTGCTTGGTGGTTTAGCCGCCACGCGCAAAAAGTACAAGATGAAACTGGCAAGGCATACCCAGTGGTGATAATTAACATTGCAGCTATTGTTCTGCTTCCTCTAGCTGTCTACTTTGTTTTAGGCAGCCCTATTGAGTGGGACGTACCTGCCCTTAAAGGTTTTAACTTTAAAGGTGGCATGGTTGTCCGTCCTGAATTCATCGCCCTTTGGTTAGCTTTGTCTTTTTATACGGCGGCCTTTATTGGCGAAATTGTGCGTGCTGGTATCGTTGCCATAGACCATGGACAAACTGAAGCTGCCCAAGCCCTTGGCATTTCTAACAGCCGTGTTTTAAAGTTGGTAGTTATTCCACAAGCGTTGCGGGTGATTATTCCACCTCTGACCAGCCAGTATCTGAACCTAGCTAAAAACTCATCGTTGGCCCTGGCTATTGGTTACATGGACATTGTTGCCACCATTGGTGGCATATCTCTTAACCAGACAGGCCGGGAAATGGAATGTATGTTAATTGTAATGGCTATTTATTTAGCGATTTCTTTGATCATTTCCTCTGGTATGAATTGGTACAACAATCGCATGCAGTTAGTGGAACGTTAAGGTAGACATGACAATGACTAAACAAACCTATGCACCGGGCACTCACCCTAGCCTACCCCCACCAAAAAACACCATTGGCGTTACTTTTTGGTTAAAGGAAAATTTATTTTCATCAGCCACTAACTCTATCGTCACCTTGGTATCTATTTACCTTTTGTACTTGGCCTTACCATCAGCCATTAATTGGCTGTTTATTGATGCCACATATGTTGGTACAACCCGCAAAGACTGCGCCCCAGATGGTGCCTGTCTAGCGTTCATTGGTGAACGCTTTAATCTGTTTGTGTATGGCTTCTATCCAGCAGAACTGCGCTGGCGCGTTAACCTTGCAACCATTCTTTTGGCAGTTGCTGGCGCCGCAGTGTTATGGGATAAAATTCCTGCACGTAAGCATATGCTGAAATTTGCTTTGGCTTACCCTTTCATTGGCGCTTGGTTGTTGAGCGGCGGTTTGGGCCTAGAGCCAGTAGGGACCCATCTATTTGGTGGCCTAATGCTCACGCTGACCATTGGTGTAACTGGCATTGTTGGCTCTTTACCGCTGGGTATTTTGCTGGCGTTGGGCCGTCAATCTAATTTACCTATTATTAAGTACTTTTGTATCGGCTTTATCGAGTTTATTCGTGGCGTGCCGTTGATCACTTTACTGTTTGTAGCTTCAACTATGCTGAGTTACTTCTTGCCTCCTGGCACCACCTTCGACTTATTGATGCGAGTACTCATAATGGTTACTTTGTTTGCTTCAGCCTACATGGCCGAAGTAATCCGTGGTGGCTTACAGGCGTTACCTAAGGGACAGCTAGAAGCTGCAGAGTCCTTAGGTTTGAACTACCCCCAAGCCATGCGCTTCATCATTTTGCCACAGGCGTTAAAGATCTCAATTCCTGGTATCGTCAATACCTTCATCGGTTTGTACAAAGACAGTACATTGGTAATCGTCATTGGCCTTTTAGACCCGTTAGGCATCGGTCGTGCATCGGTCGCCGACTCAGACTGGTTAGGCTTGTCTACTGAAGTTTACCTATTCGTCGCCGTTTTCTTCTTTATTTCGTGTTTTGGTATGGCTCGCTACTCTCTTTACCTAGAGAACAAGCTCAACACCGGCCACAAGCGATAGCAACTAATTTTAAGGGTTTATCAACATGTCAGAAACACAAAGTAATTCAACTGCCGATCTCTGTATTGAAATTCGTAACATGGACAAATGGTATGGTGATTTCCACGTTTTAAAGAACATTAATCTTGAAGTTCGCAAGGGTGAAAAAATCGTTATTTGTGGTCCTTCTGGTTCCGGCAAGTCAACTATGATTCGCTGCATTAACCGTTTGGAAGAGCACCAGAAAGGTGACATCATTGTTGATGGCACTGAACTTACCAACGACCTTAAGAACATCGATGCTGTGCGCCGCGAAGTGGGCATGGTATTCCAACACTTTAACTTGTTCCCACACTTAACGGTGTTAGAAAACTGCACTTTGGCGCCAATTTGGGTACGTAAAGTACCTAAAGCTGAAGCTGAAGCTACTGCCATGGAGTTCCTTGAGCGAGTTAAGATTCCTGAGCAGGCTAATAAATATCCTGGCCAGCTCTCTGGTGGACAGCAGCAACGTGTGGCGATCGCCCGTTCTTTATGCATGCGTCCAAACATTATGCTGTTTGACGAGCCGACATCTGCCCTTGACCCTGAAATGATCAAGGAAGTACTTGATACTATGGTGTCTTTGGCTGAAGAAGGCATCACCATGTTGTGTGTCACACACGAAATGGGCTTCGCGAAGAAGGTAGCAGATCGTGTTATCTTTATGGACGAAGGTGAAATCATTGAATCAAACTCACCTCATGAATTCTTTGACAACCCTCAGCATGACCGTACTAAGTTATTTTTAAGCCAAATCTTAGACCACTAAAATAAAACGCTGTCGGCATCCACGTTCTGCGTGGGTGCCCTAATCAAGCCTCACTTGTATTTCTCTATCTGTCCAAATAATCATGCCCTTGCGTCAACAACTCGCCACCATTGAGCAACAGTTAGGCCGCAGCCCAAGAGGTTTAAAAGCTGTAGCTGTAAGTTCTCCAAATGGTGTCCCTCTAGTGCTTAAGATGCACCCTTTGGTTGATAACAAGCCATTCCCAACCTTATATTGGTTATGCTCTAAAGACCTTCATAAGGCTATTAGTCAGCTAGAAGCAACTGGGTTGGTAAAACGGCTAGAACAGCAACTAAAAGTCGATGATGAGTGGATGACTGCCTATCAGGACAGTCAACGAGCCTATGTTGCTGAGCGTTGGGCTAATTGTTCAGCCCAAGAAGTTAAGCGACTGCAAGATTTAGGTTTTGCACCTTTATTTGATACCTATGGCATTGGTGGGTTACGAGACTGGCAACAAATCCGTTGCTTACATATGCATTATGCCCATCATCTTTGCGGCAATAATGTCATTGGCCAATGGTTAGACGATCATTATGGCCTCAATGAGCTAACCATTAGCATCTAGTGCGCCCTTAGAGGTCCTGAAACTGACCCTCAGCACGATTTTTCATCACCTGGTCCACATTATAGATGCGGCCATTCATACACAGGTACGCGCCCTGTGGGAGCGCCTGTACTGCAGCAACAGCCACCCCTAAATTGAAATCGGCATCAGTCAGTTTCATTATGGCTGGTTGCATCGCCCCTATGATGACAATAGTTTTCCCCAACACCTGTTTTAGTACCTGCCCTGTATCCACCATAGTGTCTGTGCCGTGAGTAATAATCACATGGTCTGCAGGATGAGCCTGCACGGCGTTAAGAATCTCTTGACGATCTGCATCGGTCATGTCCAAACTGTCTTTTGAGATCATCTGTCTGACGTCATAATCAAAATTCACTTTAACCCGCTGTAGGATTTCAGAGACAGCTGGTGGGCCAATTTTATAGTCACTGAGGGCATCAAAATAAACCTTGTCGATGGTGCCGCCAACAGCAAGAATATGTAGTTTCATAAAGTTATTCCTATTTACCCCAAGGGCAAAGTAATTCCACCTGTTGGCGGCCAAGTTTATTCAACGTTTCAATGTTATCCGTGTAAATTTTCTCAGGATCAGCCACCTGTGCAAGTGCCTTAGTCATTTGTGCCTGACGAATAAGGTGTATGGTTGGATAAGGCGCACGGTTGGTAAAGTGACTTAGGTCATCAGCATCTACGCCCTCAAATTGATATTGAGGGTGGAATGATGCTAATTGTATATGGTCTGTTAGGTCTGCTTGTTCCAATAACTGCTGAAACCAGTCCAGCACATCTAGGTAATCATCAAATACTTGTAGTCCCTGAGAAAACATTAGCAAGCTAGTGGCGATGCTGTTTTCATCAGCATCCAGCAAGCGCCGTAATTCCATCACATAAAACTGTTTTAACTGTGGGTCGTCAGTTCCATCACAAATAGCATAGTGAACTTGATCCTGCACAACCACACTATGGGAAAATGGGCATAGGTTTAAACCCACCACCATTTGGTCAAGCCACTGGCGAGTGATTTTAATCACTTCTTGGTGGCCTCGTGATAGTGTCTTAGGGCTAAACTTATTGATACAATGGTTCCTTTATTTTTCGCATAATCGATGAGCTTACTGTGCCCATTTCTCTGGTTCATTCACAAAAGTCTTACCCATGCACTTGGCGCAGTTACAGGCGTCCATTGTGTCACAGAATACCTAGACACTGGCAAACTTGGCTGCAGGATAAAGGCTCTTTAACACAGCGCCTTATCTATGCAAGTGATGGCCATTTTGTAGTCCGCGTTGTCAGTAATCAGTGGGGCATCCCCAGCCAATCAGAAGCCCAAGCACTGCGTCTTAAACCGCGTCAAAAAGCTATTATCCGCGAAGTTGAGTTACTTTGTCACGGCCAAGTGTGGGTTTGTGCTCGAAGCATCATACCCCACAGCACCCTAACGGGTAGATTACGACAATTTAAAGACATCGGCACTAGGCCGTTAGGCGCTTTGTTATTTAAACACCCAAATATGGTTCGTGGGGCATTAGAAGTGACCTGCCTTAAGCAAAGTAATTGCCAACAACAACATTGGGCGCGACGGTCAGTATTTTATTTGGATGATAAAGGCATTTTAGTTACGGAGGTGTTTATGCCACCGATGGCGTCTATATTGCCCCAAGACGGTTAGGGAGCAGTTTTTGTAAGGCGAAAAACAGCTGTTCATAGGCAGCAAGACCGCAGTTTAATGGATCTACAAGTTCATGTGTACCAGCGAGTAATTGGTAACGGGGTTGGCTGCCTAGGTTCAATTCGCTGCCTAACTGCTCCGCATAATCAAGGTGTTCCTGGGTCATCCCCCACACGTCATCTGCCCACTTTAAGTCTGCAATTGATAGCTGCTCACTGGTGCCTTGCCAATTAATGTTGGCTTGGGAGAGCACCATAAGAACTTCTACTGTTGTAGGATCACCTGGCTTTGCTCGAATACCGCGGGACTCAATTTCAAAACTTAGACCATGTGACTGGCACCATTGTTGCGACATGGCATGGGCCATTTGTGACCTACAGGTATTACCCGTGCAGAGTAACAACAGCTTATGTGTTTTTGTTGACATGATGATGACTTTGGGCAGCGACTGTAAAGGCGTATATGGTAGCATGGTCACTTTGCTACAAGTTGAACCATTATTGTGATTGCGCTTCTTTCTCGCTGGCCCCATTTTAAAAGTCTTATGCGCTTGGACCGGCCAGTGGGCACTTACCTGCTCCTGTGGCCCACCTTATGGGGCCTTTGGTTAGCTGCTGAAGGTGTTCCAAAACTTGATGTATTAGTTATATTTGTAGTTGGTGTTTATCTGATGAGGGCCGCTGGCTGCGTAATTAATGATTACGCCGATCGTAAAGTTGATGGCTATGTTGAACGGACTAAACAAAGGCCATTGGCAACAGGGCTGGTTAGTCCTAAAGAAGCCTTGGTGTTGTTTTTTGGCCTATGCTTAGCGGCTTTCATATTAGTGCTATTTACTAATGGTTATACTGTCTTCCTTTCTATATCAGCTCTTGTGCTAGCCACTGCTTACCCGTTTATGAAACGCTATACCCATTGGCCTCAAGCAGCATTGGGCGCGGCATTTGCTATGGCCATACCTATGGGATTTACTGCCCAAACTGGCTCTACGGGCCTATCAGCATGGCTAACTTTCACTGCTGCGGTATGCATGACTATTGCCTACGACACTTATTACGCCATGGTGGACAGGGAGGATGATGTAAAAATTGGCGTAAGATCCACTGCGGTGCTTTTTGGTAGTTGGGATCTAGCGATTATTGCAGCGTTTCAGATGGCGTGTGTTGGTTTATTATTTACTGTTGGTCAAATCAATCACCTTAACAGCCCTTTCTACTTGGGCCTGGCTGTGATGGCAGGGCTATTTATATACCAACAACGCTTAGGCCGTAGCAGGATTAAAACCAACTACTTTAAGGCCTTCATTAATAACCAATGGGCAGCTTTGAGTGTGTGGGTTGGTCTACTGCTCAACTATACCTAGCGCCTCGTGCTCACCCACATAGAGCGCTGTGGCACCGGCCACTGCAATTGGCATAGCGAAGAAATTGACTAACGGAACCATTAACAAAAGAGACACACCGCCACCGAACCCTAGGTGTAACAGACGCTGCTGGCTCAAACTACGTCTCATTTTCCGAAAACTCACGCCATTATTGTCCATTGGATAATCAACATACTGAATGGCCATCATCCAGGCGCCAAACAAAAGCCACAACCAAGGTGCTATCGCGTTAATCCCAGGAATAAAACTTAACACCAACAACAACACAATTCTTGGTAGGTAGTAGGTCAACTTGCTTATTTCTCGGCCAACGGAGCGAGGAATGCTTGCCACGATTGAGCCAAAACTTGCTTCGCCTAGATCCTGCCCAGTTAGATGAAGCTGTACTTTCTCAGCCAATAGCCCGTTAAGCGGGGCAGCAATGAAGTTGGCTAATAAGTTGAAACCAAAGAACACTGCCATGGCAAATAAAAGGCCAAATAGGAGCCATAACAACCATGTAATTCCACTCATCCATTCTGGCAACCAGGATACAACACCACCCATCCAGCCACTCACAAAGGAAATGAGGAAGCCAAGGCCAAGGGCAAACATTATGATGTTTACCAACAGCGGAAGTAGTACAAATAATCTTAGCCCAGGATGGAAAAGTAATCTTGCCCCCTGAAGCAAGTAACCAAATCCTTTAACCAATTTCATAACTTATTCTCGTTGTAAGTAGGTGTCATTAAGCTATTGGCTTTCAAGTTGGCTATGAACTAATTGAAACCGATATAAGCAACTGTAAAATATACTCAAACCATCATCAACTTTGAAACTCTTTGTAGGTATGGGTGGAGTTAGCGTTAGCGTTAGCCATGGTTGATGCTGATACCAATATTGCTCACACCATCCGCCATAGACATGGCCTTAAGCTCATCAATTTGTGAGGCTTTGGCAACATTCTGAGAGATCAAAAGCTCCATCACATGAGCTTGGAAGGTTAGTTCCTGCACCATAAGTTCATGGGTGGAAATGTGGCGAATAAGTTGTTCGTCGCTCAACTCATCGTCGGCATGCAGTTCAACGAACTTAGCTACACTCTCACGTGACAAATGGGCCACACTAGCTGCATCCTCAAAACTTGCGTTATCGACACAATGTAGCGTAGCCATCAATGCCACTAGGGCATCGAAGGCCAAGCCTGCACCGAAACTTTCGTCTTCTTCGTTGTGGATAATGGCCTCTACCTTAGTGAGCTGAGTGTCTGCATTCATGTTGCCACGCAAAGATAGCTGCTTCCACACTTGGTCTAACGCCGTTCTGGCAATAATTGCCTGATTAGCTTCTAACAAACTATCGTATAAAGCATAGTGAGGAAAAATTCGTTCGCAAAGGGCTGCAGAGAAAGCGGTTTGCTGCCAATCCTGCATATCTTTCAGTGGTGCATAAAGCTCATCAAAGTACATAATTTTTCACCAAAATAACCAATTCACCACTATTATAGAGGGTTATTGAGCTACGGTCATGGTCTGTTAATCAAGGCACATGGAGGTAAAGCCAAATCAGCCCCGTGCAACTGCTGCAGCTGCGAAGATTATGCCGCCACCTAACACTCGAGAAGTGGTGTTGGCCCAAGCAGAATTGCCTATATAATTAAACAGTCGGCGCCCCATTAGGCCATAGCTAATCATCACCACAGCTAAACAGGCCATTTTGAGGACACCAAAATAGATAATGTCGTGGGCAAAATGCTCTGGTCTAGTAAACTGTGGGAATAACGCCATAAAAAACAACAACGCTTTGGGATTTGATAATGAGGTAAGCACACCTTGGCGGTAGCTGGACCAGAGACTTTTGTATTGCCCTGCATGAGTGTTTTCATCAGCATGGGGTTTACCTATTCCGTAACGGATGATTTTATAACCCAAATAAACTAAATAACTGGCGCCTATGTATCGTAACGTATCAAACACAGATGGTGTTTGAGTTAATACTAAGGCAAGACCTGTGGCCACCAGACTGATCCAAATAACATTAGAGGTTAACATGCCCAATGCTCCTGTAACGGCGTTACGAAAACTAAAAGCAGATTGATAAAGGATGAACAGCACTCCAGGCCCTGGAGTGATTTCTAAGAACACGGTAATTGCTAGGAATTGTAATGTAGACTCGAGCATCTGTTGGGTCCTGAGTTTTGGCTTGTGGATTGTAACATTTGTAAAGTTGAGGTGTAATTAAGAGGTTGGGGCGCAGTGTCGTCATATCCATCGCTTTCCTGCGCCCAATAAAAAACCCCTAGCTTTTTGGGCTAGAGGCTCTTTAGTACTGAATAGGAAGCTTGGCGATGGCCCGGTCAGGGCCTCAGGCCCTGCCGTTCGAGTGGCGCAAAGCGGTGCTTTGCCAACTGCGCCAGTCTCACCCTACTATCACATGATTTGTGGCAGCGTAGCTGCCCTGTCTTTATCCATGTGAGAGTAACTCATCGCTTTCCTGCGCCCAATAAAAAACCCCTAACTTTTTGGGCTAGAGGCTCTTTAGTACTGAATGGGAAGCTTGGCGATGACCTACTCTCACATGGGGAAACCCCACACTACCATCGGCGCTAAGACGTTTCACTTCTGAGTTCGGAATGGGGTCAGGTGGTTCCATC
>Ga0302117_10001076_pt1 | contig 12870 bp, 8 predicted proteins | sample AG5_322_MG_FD_203112 | JGI IMG/M metagenome (GOLD analysis project Ga0302117, IMG submission 203112) | Marine microbial communities from Western Arctic Ocean, Canada - AG5_32.2 | ecosystem: Environmental > Aquatic > Marine > Oceanic | place: Canada: Western Arctic Ocean | collected 2017-10-01 | reverse complement strand
CGGTTGGGTCCTTCCCAAGGTTCGATGGCTAACGGGTGACCGAGTTCATTTTCAGGCTAGTCGCTGACCGAGCGAATACACTTCAGTTTCTATTTCCGTCCGTCATTATTGACACTGAGAGCTGTAGATAACGACAAGGACACCGTCAAATCCGTTATCATTATTGTTATCACTTTGGCTGTTTTAGGAGAGGCTGTTCTTATAATAAGACTGTTTTTACGGGATTAAATGAAGATTTGGCGACGGATTGGAATCGAACCAAACGAACATGGTTTCTGGTTTAGGCGGGTATTTTGCCGATGAGGGCGAGGGCATTTCCACGGCCGGCGAGGGCTTCGCCGAGGGTGGCGAAGTCATTTCCGTGAACGATGAGGCCGTTGCCACGCTCGGCATTGGCCTTGGCGGATGATGCGGGGATGTTACCGAGCTTTGCAATTATACTGCGGGGCGGGGTTATTTCTTTGACGCACAGCGGGGGTGCGTCACAATCGGCGGATGCACCGTTTGACCACTGTTTTTTTTCTCACGATTGCGTTTGCTTTGGCTGCGGCTGACAAGCCGAAGGGAAAGTTTGGCGACACGCTCAAACCGTTTGTGGAGAATTTTAAGGGGCGCGGGGCGTTGACGGATGGGTCGAAGCCTTCCACGCCGGCGGAGGGCATCAAGAAGCTGAAGATGGCCGAGGGGCTGGCGATGCAGGTGGTGGCGCACGAACCGGCGGTGGCGCAGCCGCTCAATATGTATTTCGACGAACGCGGACGGATGTGGGTGACGCAGTATTTGCAGTATCCCTTTCCGGCGGGCATCAAAATTCTGGAGTACGATAAATATCTCCGCGCGGTGTACGACAAAGTGCCGCCGCCGCCGCCGAATCATTTTCGCGGCAAAGACAAAATTACCATTCACGAGGACACCAATGGCGATGGTGTTTTCGACAAACACAAAACCTTCCTCGACGGTCTGAACATGGCGCGCAGCGTCATCACCGGTCGCGGCGGGGCTTGGGTGCTGATGCCGCCGTACTTGCTTTTTTATCCGGACAAAAATGGCGACGACATTCCCGATGGCGATCCGACGGTGCACCTCACCGGCTTCGGCTTGGAGGACACCCATTCGGGCGCGAACAGCCTGCGCTGGGGGCCGGACGGCTGGATTTACGGCGCGCACGGCAGCACGTGCACGGCGGAGATTCAGGGCATCAAATTTCTTGGACAGGCGATTTGGCGCTATCATCCGCCGACCAAACGTTTTGAGGTTTTCGCCGAGGGCGGCGGCAATACGTATTGCCTCGATTTCGATCGCAACGGCCGTACCTTCTCCGGCACCAACCACGGCAACACGCGCGGCGTGCATTATCCACAAGGCGGTTGCTTCGTCAAAAACTGGGGCAAGCACGGACCGCTTATCAACCCGTACTCCTTCGGTTTTTTTCAACACATGGCGCACGAGGGCTATAAGCCGCGCTTTCCGCAATCGACAATCATTTACGAAGGCGACGCGTTGCCCAACTACGAGGGCCACATCATCGCCGGCATGGCGCTGGTCAATCGCGTACAGGCGAGCAAACTTTATACGGACAACTCCACCTTCCGCACCGTCGACACGCCGCCGATGGTCACCACCGACGACCGATGGTTTCGCATCGTCGACACCAAAGCCGGCCCCGATGGCGCGGTGTATTTTGCCGATTGGTACGACAGCCGCCTGAGCCATCTCGACCCGCGTGACACCTGGCACAAATCCAGCGGCCGGATCTACCGCATGCACGCCAAGGGCGCGAAGCCCAGCAAGCCCGCCAACCTCGGCACGCTCACCAGCGGTGAACTCATCAACGTCCTCAAGCACCCCAACAAATGGCACCGCCAAACCGCGCAGCGACTGCTCGCCGACCGCCGCGATAAATCCATCGTGCCCCGCCTCACCAGTTTGATGATGAAAGGCGACGGCCAATTTGCGCTGGAATGTTTCTGGGCCATTAACCACAGCGGCGGCTTCAACCCGCACCTCGCCGAGCACACCCTCACTCACTCGCATCCCTTCATCCGCCACTGGACCATCCGCCTCCTCGGCGACGACCACACGATGACCCCCATTCTCCACGCCAAACTCATCGCGCTGGCGAAGAACGAACCCAACGCCGAAGTCCGCAGTTGCCTCGCCGCCTCCTGTAAACGCTGGACCGCCAAGGACAGCTTCCCCATCCTCGCCGCCCTCATCCGCCGTAACGAGGACGTAAACGACAAGCACATCCCGCTGCTCCTTTGGTGGGCCATCGAAAACAAAGCCGTGAGCGATGGCGCGCAAGTAGCCAAACTCCTCGCAGACAAATCCCTTTGGCAAACGCCGATGATGCAAACCCACTTATTAAAACGACTGGGCCAGCGGTTCACCGCCGAACGCACGCCCGTCAATCTGAAGACCGCTGCCAAGCTGCTCGCCCTCGCGCCCACCGATGCCGACCGCGACCAACTCGTCGCCGGCATGGAAGCGGGCCTCCGCGGTAACGCCGTGCAAAACCCGCCGAAAGTACTTTTGGCTGAGACCGCCCAGTTGTGGAAATCCCGCCCGCACACGCCCACGCTCATCAGCCTTGCCACTCGATTGGGGTTGCCCGAAGCGATGGACGAAGCGATTGCGCTAGTCAAAAATCCGAAGACCTCCACCAGCGAACGGCGGGCGTTGACGCAACTGCTTTCCGAACGCCGCAGCACCAATGCGCTCAAACTATTGCTCGGCCAATTCAAAGCCGAGAAAAACAGTAACCGCCGCATTGAGTTGATGACCGCGCTGCAGCGTTTCGACAGCAACTCGGTGGGCACCGCCTTGCTGGCACGCTACGCCGGGATGCCGCAACGCGAGCGCGAATCGGCGCAGAATATTTTGAGCAGCCGCGCCAGTTGGTCGCTGGAATTTATCCGCGCCATCGACGCCAAAAATATCAAACGCGAAGACGTCCGCCCCGCCACGGTGTTGGCGATGCAAAGCCATAAACAAAAACCCATCGACGCGCTCGTGAAAAAGCATTGGGGTCAACTCCGCCAAAGCACTGAGGCGAAGCAGCAACGCATGCAGGCGGTCTCCGCGCTGATCGCCGAGAACAAAGGTGACGCCAAGGCCGGCAAACTCGTTTTTGCAATCGCCTGCGCCGCGTGCCATCGGCTGCGCGGGCAAGGCGGCAACATCGGCCCTAACCTCGACGCGTATCAGCTCAACAACCCCGGTTTTCTTATCCCCGCCGTGGTCGATCCGAGCCTCGGCATTCGTGAGGAGTACGCCGGATTCAACGTGGTCACTAAAGACAACCAACGCCTCACCGGATTCATCGCCCAAACCGCGCCGAAATTCATCGTGCTGCGCGACCTCGCCCAAAACTCCATCACCCTCCCCCGCAACGAAATTAAAGACCTGCAGGCAATGCCCGTCTCGCTGATGCCCGAGGGAATCCTCGACGCGCTCACGCCGCAGCAAGTGCGCGATTTGTTTGCGTTTTTGATGGCGAAATAATTTTCAGCACCCTTGCCTGCGCCCCATGCTTCCGCTAACGTCCCGCCCCCATGGCATTCATTAACGAGCATTATTTAAAACTGCAGGCGGGCTATCTCTTCCCCGAGATTGGCCGCCGCGTGAAGGAATTTACCGAAGCCAATCCCGTGGCCGCCGCGCGACTTATCCGCTGCGGCATTGGCGATGTGACCGAGGCGCTGCCGGCCGCTTGCACCGAGGCGCTGCACGCTGCCGTGGACGAAATGGCTGACCGCGAAACTTTCAAAGGCTACGGCCCGGAGCACGGTTATGATTTTTTGCGCGAGGCGATTTCGGAAAACGACTTTCACGCGCGCGGCATCAATGTGAATGCCGATGAAATTTTTGTGTCCGACGGCGCCAAGTGCGACACCGCGAACATCCTCGACATCCTCGGCCACCAAAACCGCATCGCCATCACCGACCCCGTCTACCCCGTGTACCTCGATACCAACGTGATGGCCGGCCACACCGGCGACGCCAATGACGCCGGCCAATACGGCGGCATCGTTTACCTCCCGTGCACCGCGGAAAATAATTTCGTCCCATCGTTTCCGTCCGAAAAGGCGGACATCATTTATCTGTGCTACCCCAACAACCCCACCGGCGCCACCACCACGCGCGAGCAGCTCGCCGCTTGGGTGGCGTACGCGAAGGAGAACGACGCGCTTATTTTATACGATGCCGCATACGAAGCGTTCATCCAAGACACTGAAATTCCCCATTCGATTTTTGAAATCGATGGTGCGCGCGATTGCGCCATTGAGTTTCGCAGCTTCTCCAAAAACGCCGGCTTCACCGGCACGCGCTGCGCCTTCACTGTGATTCCCAAAGAACTCACCGGCACCGACGCCGAAGGCAACGCGCACAGTTTGCACGCGTTGTGGTCGCGCCGCACGGCGACGAAATTCAACGGCACCAGCTACCCAATCCAAAAAGCCGCCGAAGCCGTGTACAGCGATGCGGGCAAAATCCAAGTGCAAGAACTCATCACGCACTACATGGGCAACGCCAAGATCCTGCGCGAAGCCGCCGCTTCCGCGGGCTTGGAAGTTTTCGGCGGCACCAACGCCCCGTACATTTGGCTCAAGACCCCCAACGGCGCACCGAGCTGGGACCTCTTTGACCGCGTCCTCAACGAGGCCGCCGTGGTCATCACCCCCGGCGCGGGCTTCGGCAACGCCGGCGAAGGCTACTTCCGCATCAGCGCCTTCAACAGCCGCGCCAACGCCGAGGAAGTGGCGAAGCGGATTGGCGACATGGCGTGGTGAACTTTAGCGTTCTTTCGCCAAGTCAAAACACGCCACCCCGTTGTCCATCCGCAAAAACAATTTCCCGCGGCTGAGCACCGGCGACGGGCACCACATGGCGCGCACGCGTGCCTTGCCGATTTCGTAATGCGCCAGCGGGTCGGCGCGCAACATCACCAGCTCGCTCCCTTTTTTCTCAAAAGTGAACAGCCGACCGTCGGCGATGAATGGCGAGGAGATGTTGCTCTGTCGTTTCTCTTTCCACTTCACCTTGCCCGTTTCCATTTCCACGCACATTTGCGTGTCGCCGCCGGCGAGGTAAACATGGCCCTGATAAATCATCGGCGTAGACTGTGTTCGCCGCGCCTCGAATGGAATGTTCCAGAGCATCTTGGCACCCGTTGCGGAGATGCTGTAACCGGCGAGGCCGATTTTCTTGTCGCGGCTGTAAACCGCCATTCGTTTCCCGGCTACCACCGGCGTGGAGTCGCCGCCGCCCTCCACCTTCCACACCAGCTTGCCATCGGCGGGGTTCAGGCAAACCACTTCCCGGCCCGCGTTAATAATCAGAAATGGTTCACCATCATTCTCCCAATACACCGCCGACGAATTTCCGCCCCGCGCATCATTACTTTCCCACGCCACCCTTCCGGTATTAGCATCCAGCGCAACCAACTGACCCGCCATCACAAACGCCTTCCCTGCCGCGACCAAAAATGAGGACGCCACATTCTTGCTGGGCATCACCGCCGACCACACCGGCTTACCCGTGACCGCATCCACGCAGAGCGCCTGCCGCCCGCCCACGGCGTACACCCGCCCATTGGCCACACACGGCGTACTCGACGACCGCCGCCCCGTCGGCTCGCCCGGCGTCTCTGTCTTCCAAAGTGTTTTGCCCGAGATGGCGTCCAGACAAATCACCACGTCCTGCGCCACCTTGCGCGTAACCGGCACGGCGTTCACCACTTGCGCCTTTACCTCATCGCTGAAGGCCTGTTCACCCAGCCACTTTTTAAACGCCGCGTCATCTGGGAACCGATGCTCGTGCATCGTGGCCAACTTCTGAAAATCCTTGATGGGAATCGCCGACTTGCCTTTTTTGAAACGACTGGCGATCCAACTCCCCAGCATCTGCTGTTGCTCCTTGTTCAAATTCTCCGACACCCATTTGTCACTCCACTCCGTCAACTTCGCCCCTCGCAGACGCGGGCTTAGCCCCAACCGGTCCTGTTCCATTTTCGCCACCAGCTTGTCGCCCAGAACAGTCACCCCGCGATTGCCCAGCTTACGCAACACCAAGTCATCAATCGCCCGCGTCTTCGTCGGCACATCCGTGTGCCACACCAGCGCCATGTAAACCCGCTGAGCCACCACCACCACGCTGCCGTGTCCGCCGTCGTCATTGCTTGGAATAAACTCACTCACCCAAAGTCGCTTCAACCCCTCCTTCGGGAAAGCATCGAGCAACGGCACGCCATCGGCCACCACGCCATTCCGGTTCGGCCCACGCCATTGCGGCCAGTCTGCTACAACGGTAAAGGCCACGAACAAGGTTAGAAATGATATGCGTTTCATGACGGGGTTGGACTACCGCAGAATACATTAAAATTCAATCCCGATGACTATTTGGCAAGTTTGGAGAAATAAAACTAAAATCGGTTTTGGCCGTTCCTTGGGGCTTGGGTTTTGGACATTGGGCATTTACCCTTCTGCCCGTGAACCCGCTGCTACTACTCGCCATCGGCCTCGCCATCGTCCTCGGCGGCATCCTTTGGCTGCGGCTGCATCCGTTTCTCTCGCTCATCCTCGGCGCGTTTGTCGTGGGTGGACTCACGTCGGCGGAGAACGTCGAGAAATCGATGGCGGCAAAGTACGAAGGCGATGAATTCCGAAAAGAAGTCAAGGCACGCGTAATTACTGAAATCATCGCCCTCAAGGAATTGGGCAAACCATTTGACGAAGCAGAAATTCGCGAGGCCGTTCGTGGCGAAATCAAAACGGAATCCACAGAATTCAAAACCATCGCGCACACGAAGGCCGCCAGTCAGGCAAAGCAAAATACTCTGCAACGCATCACCGCCGCCTTCGGAACAACCTGCGGGAAAATCGGCATCCTCATCGCCATGGCGTGCGTGATCGGCCGCTGCCTGCTGGCCAGCGGAGCCGCTGAACGTATTGTGCGTGGGGCACTTTCACTGGTGGGCATTCAAAATGCGCCGGTGGCCTTTTGCGCCAGCGCTTTTCTGCTGGGAATCCCCGTGTTCTTCGACAGTCTTTTTCTGTTGGCCATCCCGTTGGTAAAAGCCACCTGGCTGAAAATGAAAAAGAACTACGTGCTGCTTGTGGTCGCCCTCGTCGCCGGCGGCACGATGACTCATTCATTGGTGCCGCCCACGCCGGGGCCGCTCTTTGTTGCAGAGGAACTGGGCGTCAACCTTGGAACCATGATCCTCACCGGCATGGCGGTCGGCATTTTTTGCAGCGCAGCCGGCCTGTTATACGCACAATGGATTAACCGCCGCATGGACATCCCGCTCCGCGAAACGCCCGAGGCCATGAAGAAACTCGAGGAACTATCCAACCGCAAAGTTTCTGATCTTCCACCTCTATCACTTTCGCTAATCCCCATCTTGTTACCGGTGCTGCTCATCAGCGGCGTGACCATTTATAAGAGCGGCCTCGACCCCACGCAATCTGTTGACCCCATTCTCAATCTGCTTGGCGACAAGAATATCGCCCTCACCATCGCCGCCGGCTTGGCGATGCTCCTCGCTGCCACACGCCTAAAAGACCGCCAAGTCGTCGCTGACCACGTGCAACAGGCGATGCTTGAGGGCGGCCTCATCATTCTCATCTGCTGCGCCGGCGGAGCGTTCGGCGCGATGCTACAACAGTCGGGCATCGGCCCGCACATCAGCGGCATGATGGGCAGCGAACCGCTCGACTTCGGTCTGCTGCCGCTGGCATTCGTCGTCACCGCCATCATCCGCGGCGCGCAAGGCTCGGCCACCGTGGCGATGTTCACCGGCGTGGCCATCGTCGGCAGCCTCGTGACCGACCTTGACGCACTGTCGTACCATCCCGTTTACCTCGCCGTCGCCATCGGCTGCGGCTCCAAGCCATTACCGTGGATGAACGACAGCGGCTTTTGGGTCATTAGCAAAATGAGCGGCATGACCGAGAAGGAAACCTTGAAAGCACTCACACCGATGGCGACCATTATGGGGCTTACGGGCATCATCGTGACCATGATCGCCGCGAAACTAATCCCGATGAATTAAATGCAAATCAACACCACCAAACAAAAACTCAATAATGGAGAGACCGTCTATGGCGCGTTCTTTCGCACGCCGGACAACAGCCTCATCGAGTTGCAAGGCTATCTCGGCTGGGATTTTCTCGTGCTCGACGGTGAACACGGCACGCTTCAGCCGCGCGACGTGGAGGACCAATGCCGCGCCTGCGAACTGCACGGCATCACTCCCATCGCGCGCGCGACCACCAACGAGCAATCCATCATTTTGCGTTTCATGGACACCGGCGTGCAGGGCGCGCTCATCCCCTTCGTCAACACCGCCGCCGATGCCGAGCGCGCCGTGCAATCCATCAAATACCAACCCCGAGGCCAACGCGGCCTCGCCGGCATCCGCGCCGCCGGCTTTGGCCGAACCGGCCCGCTCGGCGATTATGTAAAAAAGGCAAACGCCGAAACGCTGGTGATCGCCCAAATCGAAACCACCGAGGGCCTCGACAATCTCGATGAAATCGTGAAGACCGACGATGTGGACATCATCTTCATCGGTCCCAATGACCTCGCCAATTCACTTGGACATCCCGGCAACATCCCCCACCCCGACGTCCAGGCCGCGATGGACAAAATTGCCGAGACCACCCTCGCCGCCGGCAAAATCCTTGGCCTCATGATTTACAACAGCGAAAGCGCCCGCCAATGGCGCGACAAAGGCGCGCGCTTCATCACCGTCCCCTTCGAGGCGATCATGACCGCCGCCGTGACAAACTTTTTGGAAGAAGCAAAACAATGAAAACTTGGCTCCCACTTTTCCTTGCGGCCTTTACAGCAACCGCCGCTGAACCCTTCGACACCGTCATCGCCAACGGCCGCGTGATGGACCCCGCCACCGAACTCGACGCCATCCGTCACATCGGAATCACCGGCGGCACCATAAAATCTATTTCCAAAACCCCACTCAAGGGCAAGTCCGTCATCAACGCCAAAGGCCTCGTCGTTGCACCCGGCTTTGTGGACCTCCATCAACACGGCCAAACCGCAGAGGATTATCCGTACAAAGCCATGGACGGCGTGACTACCGCACTCGAGTTGGAGGTCGGCGCTGCGGATGTTGATTTGTGGTACAAGCTGCGCAAAGGCAAAACGCCCATCAACTTCGGCGTCAGCATCGGCCACATCCCCACGCGCATCAGCGTGATGGGCGACCGACCCGCGTTTCTGCCACCGGCGGATTCGCGTGGTGCCAAACAACGTGCCACCCCGGAACAACTCGCGGAAATTAAAAAGAAAATCGAACACGGTCTGCGGCGCGGCGCGGTGGCGGTGGGCTTCGGGCTGCAGTACACACCGGAGGCGACGCAGTGGGAGGCGCTGGAGGTGTTTCGCGTCGCGGCTAAGTACGATGCCTCATGCCACGTCCACATGCGCAGCAAAGGGTTGGCGACGGGATTGAATATTTATACCGCCGTGCACGAGGTGATCGCGCTCTCCGCCATCAGCGGAGCGCCGGGGCACATTGTACATATTCAAAGCACCGGTAATCTCACCACACCCGCGCTCATTGAAATGATTGCCGCCGCAAATAAACGCGGGCTCGATGTGTCGTGCGAAGTTTATCCCTACACGGCGGGCATGACCGATATCAACTCAGCCATCTTCGACCCGGGTTGGCGTGACCGCACAAAAATCACCTACAACAATTTACAATGGGTCGCGACCGGCGAACGGCTCACGAAAGCGACGTTTGAAAAATATCGTAAACAAGGCGGCAAAGTCATCGTGCATGCCAACCCCGAAAGCCTCGTGCGGAAAGTGGTGGCGAGCCCCAACACGATGATTGCCAGCGACGGATTCATGGGGCACCCGCGAAATGCCGGCTGCTTCTCACGCATCCTTGGCAAATACGTCCGCGAAAACAAAGACTTGCCACTTATGCTCGCGCTAAAAAAATGCTCGCTGTGGCCCGCGCAACGACTGGAACAATGTGCGCCTGCGTTCAAGAAAAAAGGTCGCCTGCAAGTCGGGGCCGACGCAGACATCATTGTATTTGATGCCTCAAAAATCACTGATAACGCCACCTTCACGGATGCCGCTCAATTTTCCAGCGGAATCAAATACACCCTCATCCACGGGGTGCCGGTGGTAAAAAACGGGGTATTCCAAAAAAATATTTTCCCGGGAAAAGCCGCACGCGGAACAATCCGCTAATCACTTTTTCTTATCCAATAATTTCACCGATGACCGCAGCGCGGCGAGGTCAAGAATTTGCTTGGGCGTGGCGATGCGTGAAATGTTCAAGAAATCGGGCTGCTCCTTGTCGTCTTTCGGATATTTGCTGAGATTGAGCTGACCAATGAACGGTTCGTATAGCGAGGCAAGCGTGACCACGCTGGCCATGTCTCCCTTGCCCCAAAGTTCGGTTCGCGACCGCTCAATGCCCGGCAGCGCCTGAACCGCTTGGAGGCACCGGCGGACATCCCAAACCTGCATGCCGGCCAGCGTTTGCCCGAGCAGCATAAACCGGCGACGCGCTTGAGTGATGTGGCGCTCGTCAGCGCTCAACGCAGTCAAGCCAACGCCACGCGGCATAAACGTAATGTAAACCACTTCGGACTGCTTGCGGACGTGGCCGAGCTGCTGTTCCAGCGCCTGCCACATCTTGGCGGTGACGGGTGCATCGGGCTTGATGCCAGCCAGTTTCAATTCCTCAACCCAAACTCCAGCAAAGGCGGGTCGCCCTAGTTTCAAATAATTGTGCCAGTCCTCCTCGCCCAAAACCTCGACGTGGACGGCAGACACCTTTTTCAATTCCGCGTGATGCGCCACGTATATGCGCAGTCGGATTTTGTCCTGACTGTCGAAATCGTACGCCGCAAAACGCACTCCTTTATGATTTAGGTCGAAGGCTTTTTTGAGGGTCAACTTTCCGGATTCGGAAGGCCAGCCGCGAAATGTCTTGGCGCGTAATTCATCCAATGCTTTTCCCGGCTTAAGCAGTTTCTTTCCGCTGGCCACACGGACGAAGCTGTCCTGAATCTTTGTGTTGATTTCATCGGCAGGCAGTTTCTTGAAAACCCGCAGTTGCTCCGGCTCAAAAAGTTTCTCCGCAGTGATGGTAATTGGAGATTCTTCGCCTTTCAAATGTCTGTTGAACCAGTTGAACGCCGGGACGCGCAATGGTTGCGTGTCGCTGTGTCCGCCGGGGATGATGACAAGCCCGAGCTTGTCGCGCGCCCCGTGGAGGTCGTAAATTTTGCGGGCGCCATTGAACACCCGTGTCACGCCATCGAGCGGAAAGATGCGGTCATCGTCGGTGTTGAGAATCAACAATGGCCGAGGCGCAACAAGCGCGGCGACTTGGGGGAAGTCCCAGCGGTAAGTGTTCACATGAAACATACAGTCGCAATGCCCCTCCACCACGCCGTGCGCAAGACGACCGCTGTTGGGGAAGCCCGAGTAGACGTGATTTTTCAAATCCGCGATGCCGGCCACCGGCGCGGAAGCTTTGATGCGTTCGTCGAGTACGGAAACCCACCAACTGTACGCTCCGCCGCCACTACGTCCGGTCACGCCGAAACGGTTTTTGTCTACAAATTTTAGCGTTTCCAAATAATCCAGCGCGCGAATGCAATTCCATGCTTCCACGGCGGCGGAGGAATAGCCGCGCGAATTCCACCACCACATTTTGTGATTGTAAGTGCCGTGATGGATGCCCTCAATTTCACCGAGCTGTAGCGTGTCAATGACGAGGCAAACGTAACCATTGCGCGCAAACCAAATGCCGTGGTGTTGATAATGCACTTTGTTGCCGTAGCTCACGCCGTCCTTTTTCACCCGTCCGTGCCCACACACATAAAGAATCGTGGGAGCTGGTTTTTTGATGCCTTTAGGCACGTAAAGATTCGCAGTGACGTACAGCCCCGGCTTCGATTGAAAATGCACTTTCCAAACTTCAAATTCCTCATGCTGCAATTTCCCCGTGACCGTGGCCTTTAATGCCGTGCGTTTTGGCAATGGATCCAGCCCGAGCATTTCGTGCATTTGTCGGCGGTATTGATCCTTGCGCGTCTTCCAGTCCTCAAGCGTCTTGATTTCTGAAAGCGACTTGGCCGCGAGCTGATCGGTTTGATGTTTGAAATACGCGGCAAACATTCGGTCACCCTCCGTCTTAAACAGGGCAGCCGAGGCGGCTTGGAGGATGGCTAGTTGAAATACGCACAGCGCGATCGCTGCAACTCTAGGGGCAAGGGAGGTTTTTTTCATCAATCGGATTTTTATGGGTGGCTGTAAATGAGAGTTGAGTTTCCCTGTTTTTATTCAATCCGACAATGCGAAAACCCCGCCCGCGTGCTTGACGGATTTCCATCGGATTACTAGCCTAATCCACCCAACGTCGAACGCATCAACCTGTTGCAAGGACAATACACACTATGAATGAAATCCTATCCCAAAATATTTTCTTCGTAAAAGAACACACCGGCATTTTCAAGGCCGCCAACAATTACGATATCCACGATCCCGCCACCGGCCAAACCATTATGGAATGCCGGGAGGAGAACCTCGGCTTCTTCACCAAAATGCTTCGGTTCACCGATTTCAAACGAATGACTCCCTTTGATGTTTTCATCCGCACGCCCGATGGAGGGCAGATTGTGCGGGTGAAACGTGGCGGCTCTCTCTTCCTGTCAAAGGTGGAAGTATTTGATGCCAACAATCAATACATCGGCGGGTTCAAACAGAAGTTTTTTTCACTCGGCGGTGCGTTCACTGTTCTGGACGCCAACGAACAGCCGGTGTGTGTGCTCAAGGGAAAATGGACCGGCTGGGATTTTCGGTTTCTCTCTG
>Ga0302117_10001075_pt1 | contig 12873 bp, 4 predicted proteins | sample AG5_322_MG_FD_203112 | JGI IMG/M metagenome (GOLD analysis project Ga0302117, IMG submission 203112) | Marine microbial communities from Western Arctic Ocean, Canada - AG5_32.2 | ecosystem: Environmental > Aquatic > Marine > Oceanic | place: Canada: Western Arctic Ocean | collected 2017-10-01 | reverse complement strand
ATTCGATTGTGCTCGACCACCGCTCCGATATTTACTCGCTGGGCGTGCTACTATTTGAAATGTTTTATGGAAAACTGCCGTTTAACGCATTCGGTCCACAGCAAAATCTGTTTCAAACTGCACACGTATTGAGAAAACAACAGGCCGATCGGTCATTAAAGTCTGGCAATGAATGCAATAACGTGCCAGCAAGATTGATAAGTCTAATAACGCGTTGCCTAGCATTTGATCGCGACGATCGACCTGGCAGCATGCAGGATGTATTGCAAATATTAAGAAGCGAACAAAAACGGTTACGCTGGAAATCGAAAATCAATGCTAGACAAATAATCCGATCTCTGTTCGGACTTGCATTCGCTGGCATACTTGGTGCTTTACTAACTTGGCAATCCATCAAACCGACTTCCATGGCGACGGTTAATTTTGTGGATGGTTTTGTGGGATCCACCACCAAACAATATTCGCGAGACGACGTCATGCACCAAGTCGCCGCAACGGTTGAACAACAAGGGGTTCCAGCAACTATTTTGACCCTCCTAGTGCAACTGGATCAACAGGACAATCCCCACCTGTTGGAAGCACTAGGCAATCTCTATCATCGCATGAATTGGATAGCCGAAGCGGAAAAATGGTACGAGCGAGGATTGCAAGTCGATGAGGACAATCTCGATTTACGAATCAACCTCGCCTTATGCTACATCGCCAACAATCGAATGGGGCAAGCCGATCAGGTGCTCAACCAAGTCAATTCCAATTCAACACAGCCTTCACTTGAACATTTATACATCAAGCTTGAATGTTATCTATGGTTCGCCAAGTCGCTACCCATCGATCGGCGACAAGGATTGGATATAGTAAAAAAGATCGAATCCCGCATCCAAGAGCAGGCTATCAAACGGACTGCTGACCAACTAGAAGCCGAAGATAACCGATTACGAGTAGTATCTGACGCCGTAGCACGTTTTCACGGAGCAACTTCCGATTTGCGCCATCATCTAACCGACACTAACGTTCTTTATGTCAACGTCATCGGAACTCCCTAATAAATAACGATCCGACATCGTCATTCAGTATCCGGTTTCAGCCCTCCCGTCGCAGCAGATGTGGACGAGCGATCCTTGGAAGTTCCCTTTTCGACAAATGGATGTATTCTTGCTGCTAACAACTCAGCCACCACCCGCGCTCCGGCAACAGATAGATGTGTGTCAAACGCTAAGTTGTGTGAGAATTCATCTGATTTATTCAACTCTATCAGCGACGGCGTGGCATCGACAAACTCAATTTGTTTTTGCCGACATTGCCGTTCCAACCATTGCGGCAAGTCAGACGGTTGCCACGGTTGCCGTAAATGTAGAGCTGCGTCAGGATCAACTTCGTACCGTAACGAGTGAAACGCACGACGTTTCGTTGGCATATAGACACACCACAGTTTCAAATTACGTTGCTGACATAAATCCGCCAATTTCTCAATTGCCACTCGAAGTTGATCGCCCACGGGTCCCAGCATTTCTGACCCAACAGGAGTGTAATCCAACTTAAATCGAAACGATTCGCTACCACGACTTAGTGTCGCATTGACGGCAGGACCATAAATATCCAAACGTGAAGGCCCAAACAGTACATTTTGAATTGCTCCGGTTAATGATGATTGCGTTTTACGGCTGGCAATCAAATCCACATGTTCGCTGACCCCCATTTCAATTCGCGACTGTCGCTGTGATTCCAAGATCAGGTCTTGCAGATCATTACCTTCAAAAAATACCCAGACAACATGCTTGGTCGACTTCGAGACACCAAAATGCTGTAAGCAGGCGGTTTGATTAAGAATCCCCGTATGCGAAATACCTAAGTTTTTCACGGATCGGTCGACGAATGATCCTAATTGCGTAGAGACAAGATCGTCATAGTCTAAATTCCCCAATTCTGTGAACGAATCGCCAATGACAACAATCTCCCAATCTTCTAAATCTGCGGGATTACGAAAACCATCTTTATCATATTGCAATGTGATTGCCTGTTCTTTGGGAAAACACTTGGCATCATACCCGATACGTTGCATTTGCGACGTTACAACTTTTCCAGTCCAAGTGATCGAACTCGGTCGCCGATAATAGGCTACACCAAATGGAGTAGTGGGAATTCGATAAAACGTCGGGACACTTGCAATGTCCCGCTTCGTTTGCCCAAAGTCGAAACCGATCAATTGAAATGTAAGTTCGCACAATCCATAGAAAAACAGGACGGCAATCATACTAAATAAAAATTTTCGTCGATGTGTCATACGATGCGGTGTGTGAATCATGCAGTGATCAACAGTAACTATTTTGATGGCTCTTTAGGCAACGGTTTTTCCAACGGAATCCGTCCATCAAGATAACGCCAATTCTTCACAAAGGAAACCAAGTCAGCCATTTGTTGTAACGTAATGTTCTTTTCGAGGCCCTCGGGCATTAGCGAAACGCCGCGCGATATTATTTCATCAATTTCTAACCGCGGTACCACCTCCTGCTTACCTTCGGGTTGCCGCAATGTCACCGACGAAGATGTCTCGGTCGCCAATATTCCATCGAGCACTCGACCATCGTTGAGGATAATCGAGTAGTGCATGTAGTTATTATCAATCGCTCGATTAGGCTGCAGGATATCCGTCAATATTTGAATCGGTTGTCGTGTGCGCGAGTCGGAGATATCCGGCGCAACTTGCATTCCAATCTCACCAATCTTATGACACGTAGCGCAATTCTTTCTGAAAACAATCTCGCCTCGTTTTGGAAAAGCTTCCAGTGCTAACGCCGCTCGATATTTAACCAATACAGCTTGGCGATCCGCATTGACTAAACTACCCTGCACTGCTGTCGCCCGCGAAGCAATCGTTTTATCACTATGTTTGAGCATTCGATTCATACGAATGGAATCAATCTCATTTGCTGAAATCCCCTTGGCTTCTAGGGCATCTAACAACAGTCGAGTTGTGGTTGGTTGTCGTAAAACCGCATCGAGACATGCTCGCTTCACTGCTGGTCGCATTGCTGAAAACTGACCCAACACCAGGTCCCACGGGACAGCGGAACCTGACGATTGTAAACTTTGCAGGACCTCGACGTGAAATTCCGAACGGCTTGGTGCTGCTAATAATTCCATCAGCACATCGATCTTACCAGCATGCCCTAATAGCTTAATCCCCGCCAATCGATCCGCCGCTGGCAACGTCACATTACCCGCCCATTGCTTGGCGAAATTCCACAACACATCGATTTGAACCTGTTGTTCAGAACTCGCTGTCGTTTGCAGTGCCGCGACATTCATACTACGACTGCGGATACCATCAAGCGTGCCCAGTAAACTTGCCGTTACGCCTTGGTTGCGAACGCCGAGATCGTGATAACGTTGCGGCGTCTCAGACCACCATTGCACTACCCACTTCAACCACGCTTGTCGAGCGTTAGTTTCGGTGGAGATATAACGCGCAGCGGCATGGTGAATACGGTAGATATTTTCTGTTTTCCCAGGTGACGTCGATTTCAAATTTTCGTCCTGACCTCGAGTCCAAAACTCTTGCACCAGTTTCGGTAGATCGTCACCGACTGCCATCAACATGGCTTGCGTCAACCACTTGTCTTCAATAGAGCGGGAAAACACATGTAGCCACAGCTGAAAATCTGCGTGGTCAATTCTATCACCGAAAGACAGTAATGCCTGAAGCTGTACTGCCTGACTTGAATCAACTAACATTTTTTTCGCCATCAGTTGGCCATTGGGGCAATCATCCCAATGCTTCTCCAACAACACAGCAGCTTGCTTTCGAACCGCTGCCGAAGAGTCACTAACAGCCGCTTCAATATGCTTGGGTTGTAGCAGACCCAAGCCTTCTAAAACCCAAAGTGCTCGTTGTCGACCTTCCCAATGAATTGAGTGAATGAAAATTCGCGACAATAATACAGCGGCATCGTCTGGCCGCCGCTCAAGCAATAGCCGGGCGGCCGTTTCGCGGTGCCATGAATTTGGGTGTTCCAGCAATAGCACTAAATCTTCTGTATCTGAATTTGCGATATTCCAATTCCATCTAGCTTCGAGGCGATCTCCTTCCGATTTCAATCGGTAGATGCGACCTTTGTCGTCACCATAGCGAGTATCCTTGCGCGTTTTCAGCTCAGCCGGCACCCAATTCGGATGTTCAATCACCGCTCGATGCATATCAACAATATATAGACACCCGTCAGGACCCGTGCGGAGATTCACCGCTCGAAACCAAGAATCTCGAGATGCCAAGAACTCGCGCTGTTCGCTGTCTGGGTATATCGGTAAATACGTCATCGCAGCACGCGCTTGCGATAGCCGTTCCGCATGCACCAAATTACCCGTTGGATCGCATGTTAATGCAATACCCTTCATCCCCGTCAATGAATGACCACGATAAATCAAAACACCACAAGCAGCGGTAAACTGTCCCTCATGTAAATTCGACGTCGTCCAGAAATGAGTAAGCGGGAAAATCTTGGATTCAACTCCCGCGTTGGCTGCGTCTTGTTTAACATCCGCTACAGCAACGCCCGCATATTTTTTTACGTATTTATTAGCAATCATGATTTGCATCAATGGATTTCGATTACTGCAGACGTATCGGTTCCCCAGATCGTCAAACGTCAAACCAAATTGCCCAGCTCCCGAAACCGCTTCATACTTCGTCGTAATCGGGTCAAACTTGAAATCCATCCCGCTTATATTCACCGTCTTACTATCTTTGTCTCGAGGATTTCTAACAACGCCTCCACGTAACCCATTGGCAACGTACACATGGTTATCTAATCCGAGACGCGGATGATTTGCCCGTAGTTGTGTGTTGTCTTCAGAGAACCCTACGTACCAATCTTCGATTACGTCCGCTTGATGATCTCCATCGGTGTCCTGCATGTATGCCACTCGACCAGCCATCGTAACTATCACGCCCTGCTTCCAAGGTTGCAAGCCGGTGACAAAATGTAAATCATCAGCAAATAATCGTGACGTTTCAAACACACCGTCGTTATCAAGATCTTCTAAAATACGAATACTCGATTTTCCCTTGCCTTCAGGATAGTCGCCCATTTGAGCGACCCACATACGTCCAAATTCGTCGAAGCGAATCGCAATCGGATCGATGACTTGCGGCTCACTAGCCACCAATTCCAATTCAGTACCAGCCGGGATTTGAATATGGTTTACTGAATCCTCCGCAGTCGCCGAAGCAATTTCGGATACGGGTGACTGGTTCGGCTCGTCTGCAAAGGACGCCCCAGCGGTGCATATTAATAGACAACTACTTGACGTCCAGATTAACGTCCAGATTTTTGTTTTTATCATCAACGAACTCCATCCATAAAATACCGACAAAACCAATCTCTTCCTCTTATGATAATATGCCCAGGCCGATAATAGTGATGCGGCAGAGATTTTTTGCCACACAATACTCGCCACAAATCACGATTCACACCGCTGCTATGAGTTTACCCCTCTCTAAAACCAACGTCCCTCTTTCCGATCACCAGCGCCCGCTGACTTGGTTGACCGTTATTGCCGTTGTCAGCACAGCGGCGTTGTGGGGCGGCAATCCAGTGGCTGCAAAGTACACTCTGATGTCAGATTACACCCATTACGGACTACCTCCGATTACGGTGAGTGGCATTCGATTCCTACTAGCAACATTTTTCATGCTCATCTGGTGTCAATTTGAAAAATCACCGTGGAAGATAACGCGGCAGCAACTTCCCACATGTTTGATCGCCGGCACATTACTCGCCGCGCAAATAGGCACTTTTACCATCGGCATACAACTCTCTAATTCGACTCACACCACCATCCTAATCAATACATTTATTATTTGGATTTTCGGCTATGAACATTTCAGCAGCCAGACCCAACGCATGACCAAACTCCAAGTCATCGGGTGTGCACTTGCCGCAGCGAGTGCCTTGGTCACTCTCTTACTAAAGACCAGTACCGATACAACAATCCAAGATACTAGCGACTTGCCTGGACGATTAGGTGACTGCATCATCGTCATTAGTGGAGCTTTGCTGGCGGCTAAAATATTATTCATCAAAGCAAATCTCAAAACGATTCAATCCGGCACACTCATGCTGTGGCACGATTTAATTGCTGTTATCTGGTTCGTCTTGATCGCTGCCTACTTTGAACGCGATCAAATATTCCTCGACCAAGTGAACCAGCAAGTTGTGTGGGGTTTGATCTATCAAGGCGTCATTGTTGGCGGGCTCTGTTTTGCAATCCAAACGTCCCTGCTCAATAAATATTCTGCTTCACGAATTACCGTTTTCAGTTTTCTAACACCAATCTTTGGTATCGCCGCCGCCGCCGCTCTACGCAATGACCCCTTGTCATATTGGACCTTCCTTTCATTAGCACTCGTCGCCGCCGGAATCTACCTGGTAAATCGACCATCGGTGAATCAATGATTTATCAATCTCTACATGCGCGCTAATTCGTGGATGAATGGTATTTTCCAAAAATCAACATTGCATCTTCCTACCGACAATCCTGCTATCAAACCGCTACAATAAATCACATCGTTTAGTACTAATCTTGATTTCTTTTTTAACTGCAGCCACTATGCCAGCCTTTGATTTTACGATTCGTGATACCAGCCGCATTATATCACCCGGACTCGTTGTTTTTCCCGAAGTTGTCAAATCGAATCTCGCTGAGATGATTCGAACTGCTGGGGACGTGACGCGATTACGACCGCATTGCAAAACACACAAGATGACCGAAGTCACCGAAATCCAAATGCAACTTGGAATCACTCGGCACAAATGTGCAACCTTTGCCGAAGCCGAAATGCTCGTCGCAGCAGGCGTTACTGACATTCTATTGGCTTACAACCTCGTCGGCCCCAACATCCAACGAGCCGTTCAGTTTCGATCAACCTACCCCGACGTGACATTCATCGTAACTGCCGATCATTCTTCACCCGTACAACAGCTATCGGCAGCAATGACCGCAGCGGATTGTACCATCGACGTCTTACTCGATATTGACTCAGGGCAACATCGGACAGGTATTGCCACGGGAGATGCGGCTATTCAACTATATCAACAGATTGCCGACAGCAGCGGACTCAACGCTGCGGGTTTCCACTTGTACGATGGGCAGAACCATCAAACCGACCTCGCTCTACGCACAACAGCAGTACAGCAGTGTTGGCAGATCGCGACAGACTTACGTGACCAACTATCAACCAACGGCTTAGCAGTGCCTCGCATTGTCGCTGGTGGGACTGGCAGCTTTCCAGCCTATGCCGCCATTGATGATCCGGCACTAGAACTTAGCCCTGGTACTAATACTTTCTTTGACAACAACTATGGCAACATGTTCCCAGATCTAAACTATACCCCAGCTGCGCGGATCTTAACTCGTGTCATCAGCCTGCCGACCGCCGATTCGATTACGGTCGATTTAGGTTACAAAGCATGTGCATCCGATCCACCGCTAGAAAAACGACTGGTCTTTCCTGATCTACCCGATGCAATACCCACTCTACAAAACGAAGAACACTTAGTTTTGCAAACTTCAGCAGCGGGACGATTCTCCCCTGGCGATGAACTTCTAGCGATTCCAGGGCATATCTGTCCGACGAGCGCTTTGCACCGAGCAGCATTTATCGTGACAGATCAAGAAGTCGTCGGCACGTGGAATATTGCCTCACGTGACCGTTGGCTCACGATTTAAACCGCCAATATCCACAAATCTCTATTCACCATCGTCGTCGGCATTAATGTCTGCACGATCGCTATTTAGGTCATTCAGCAATCCGTCATACGAACTCATGCATTGTTCCACGGTCTGCCGTAAGCGTTCCATGCTTTCCGCATTGCCCTGTTGATTCTCCATGATCGGTTTCATCCATTCGTTCATTAGCTGGAACTGGTTTTCTAGTACCGACAGGATCGACTTAGGAACCTTATGCATGACCGCCACGCGTTGCACTCCGACAGATGGGTCGACCGTAATCGCTCCCGTTGTATAGTTACGAAGTTCCTCCGCTAAAGTTAATAGGGCGTCATTAGTTTGATCGTTGTTGGAATCTCCCGCTTGCACGACGGTCGGCGACGAAGACTTTTCGACAAGTCCAGCAACACTCTGGCCGATCGTCTGACGAATACCATCTAACCCATCTGAGAAACCTTGCAACTGCAGTATAATCTGTCCCGCTTGATCATCAGCACCGACGCCACGCATCTTCACATTCTGCGAAAATGCCTTGCATATATCAGCCCAGCGTTGGTCGTCTTGTGCCGTAGCCCAACCACACATGACACGCAACTTTAGCATATTGGCTTCAGCATCGGACGTCAGGGTTTGGGAATCGTTTTCATAGTTGCTCAGAATCAATGTTTCCAGTTCCTCATCGTTCATGATCGCCAACACCTTCTCGGCCATGCGATTCATATTTCGATAAGAACCTTGCAACTTAAAGATCGGCTCTGTTCGATAGTCATCATCCTGAGCAGCACTGCGGATATATTCTCGGTTAACATCGAGCACAACATCCCGAACTCGCAGCAACTTCTTCATCGTGCCAACCATCTCATTGACTTCTTCCATTGAATAGTTGGATTCGAAATCGATTCCCTCACGAGAATCTGTCTGAGAAATTTTAATGATCTCGTAAACGTCTTTCTGACTACGGCTGGCCAACTTGCTCAATACCGGGTTGGAGGTCAGGCAGTTCTCGATATAACTCATCTCAAAGACATCGGCAGTATCCCCAATGATTTCACCGAGGTTATAAATATCTGCACGATTAGCAAGCATATCTGGGATCTGGAACTTTTCACCACTTTCCGTATATGGGTTTCCCGCCATCACTACACAGACTTTGCGACCCCGTAGATCGTACGTACGAGTTACGCCTTTGTAGACACCTTCGATTTTTCGTTGGCCATCACACAAGGAAATGAACTTCTGTAAAAACTCTGGATTACAATGTTGGATATCGTCCAAATAGATCATTACATTGTCACCCATCTCGAGCGCCAAGTTTAATTTTTGCACTTCTTCGCGAGCACCTGCGTTGGGGGCTTCTTCGGGGTCAAGCGAAGTCACTGCATGACCAATCGCTGGACCATTGATCTTCATAAAGATCACGCCCAGACGATTTGCAACGTATTCCATCAAGGTCGTCTTACCATAACCTGGAGGCGAAACGAGTAACAACAAGCCCATCAAGTCAGTTCGCTTGTCTTCACCGACGACTCCAATTTGCTTGGCTAGGTTATCACCAATTAGGGGCAAGTACACCTTGTCGATTAACTTATTACGAACAAACGAAGTCAAAACACGCGGCTTGAACTCATCCAACCGCATGGCTTTACGAGCAACCTCGACAACTTCTTTTTTGACATCAATATAATCTCGATAGGCCGGAACGATCGCACGATCAAAACGTTCTAACTTCGTAACAAACGCGTTGTAATTTAATTGATAGATATTCTTTTGGATTGTGGCGTGATTACCAATCATTCCATCAACGTCCAGATCCACCGTACCGTCGACAATGTGCTTCTGATCTACGGGACCACTCATCAACAAGACCGCCAACTCGTCCACATAATCCACCGCAGTTTCACCGTGATCGACGGATTCCAGAAATGCCTCAATCCAATCTCGCAACAGAATAAATCGATCTTCTGGACTGCCCGCTAAACAAGTTGCCGATTCTTGGAACTTCTGGAGGAAGTTGTTATCTTTCAAATGTCGTGTAAAGGCATCAAACAAGTCAGACGCCCGACGACTGATTGCAAACGAAGTGCTTACCGTCCGCTCTTCGAACAAATAATTCGCTGCTTGATGTACATAATCCTCCGAAAACAAACCGGTTGTTTCCACAAACTCTGCCAGCAGCGGTTCCAATACCGCTACATATTGTTCTTGCTCGGCACTCGCTGGGAACAACTCAGAAATAGTCCCCACGCCCTGCAACCGTAACTGCATCAGCAGCTTGTCCTGTTGGTCCCCAAAATATTCCCAATACAATCGCCCTAACGCTCGTGCTTTGGTGTGGTACCGTAACAACCCAATCGCCAATTCCATGTCGACTAGGCCTTTAAGGATTTTATCTGCATCGAGATCGTGTACGCCTTTAGCATAAGCTTCCGTATATCGTGGCGCCATGAATTTCTGGATTTCACTTAGCCGTTGCTCTTCATCTAAATGCCCATATTTTTCCAATGACCATTCACTATCGTTGTTAATAAACTCCAACATTCTCCATGCCAGATATTCACTTCGGTAAACCTCTACATTCTCCGAAATAACCTCTTGCTGCCAAACATTGCGAGTGGCCAGCAGTTGTTCGTCCGTGATTAATTCGAAGAAATCCGTGCCCGTAAGGTGGAGGTACATTTCCTCATCACGTAAAACAGTTGTCAAATCTAACGCTTGCACATTGACTGAAAAATGATGGCTGCCAAACTTGATGACATTTTCACCACCGACAAACAGTTCTTGGCGATCTTTTAATTGACGAACGGCATCTTCTCGAATCGTCTTCAATTGACTCTGAACGTCGTCAACTTTGACGCTGTCTTCAAGGTCCTTGAGTTGCTCCACTACATCGCGAATCTTTTCGATCATGAGATCCGAGGCAAAATATGCGTTGATCTCATTGACCGATTCCAAGCTATCGATCCGAGCTTTTACGCCTTTAAGTATTCGCTCAGCCGCTTTAAACAACGCATTGGCTCGTTTATTGCGAGTCTCAATGAGCGACACTTTACGAGTTTCAAAGGCGTTGTATATTTCTTCGCGTTTTTCCGTCAATTGCAATACAAATTCGTCAAACTCAGAAAACTGGCCTTCGAGCTCTTCAAGTTGGATCATAACCTTTGTCAGGAACTCTTCACACTTTTCGGGGCTGGCACAGATATCAAGGTAATTCACGACCGCCTGATTCAACAGCTTCATTTGCGAATTAAATTCAGCCACGCCTTCAACACTCACCAAGTCTTTGATCCGACCTTTGAGTGACGCACGGGCTGTATTTACTTTTCCGAAGATCACGGAAATATTGTCGATAATACGAGTGCGGTGTGTCGCATCATCAATATTAAGATTACTGACGATATCAATCAACATTTCAAGTTCTTGAGCGCTCGCGGAAATTGCATCCGCCAACGCACTAGCAGCGGTAACTTTTTTAAGTGCGCCAATTGATGCTGTTTGTTCATCAATCCGCTTGGCATATGGATCTAATGCATTATCACGCAACAAAAACTCGACGCACCGTTGTGATACGCGTTCGCTCGCCTCAGCGACTTCCTTCTCTAACTTCTCAATCAGCGGTATATCCGCATAACGTAATTCCCGCAGTGATACGATCTCACCACGGACTGCTCGCAGCCCCGCTAATGACTTGACAAAATCGTCTACGTTTTCAAATCTACTGTTAATTGCAACCCGTAGTACTTCTGCAACGTTTTGCTGTACCTGGTGAGTTTGATCGACGCTGTTTTTCTTCACACGCACGACTTTTTCAAATTCATCAATCGCCGATTCCGCTGATTGGCGTATTTGCGTTAGCGGTTTTGCGATTTCAAAACAATTTTCCGATGAGATCCAAAAGTAGGAATCGACGACACCCGCCGCAGCACGCACCAAGTCATGATACAAGCCCGAATAGGTATCCTCTTTTTCGATTAATCCTAGTACCTCATAGCACTCAGCCATACCGCGGACGATTTCTTTGTTGCCAATTTTGTACAAAAAAGAATCAGTGTTGGTTGCGGGCTGATAGTCGTCGGAAACATAGGGCGTTTGCCATATTTGCAAGACGTGGTGTTTTTGAGCGTCCTCTTGAGCGCGGAAACAAACCATTTCACCAGCGTGGAAAAAGGATGTGCCGTTACAAATGGTAGGAGTATCCACCTTTTGTTCGATCAGATTGTAACGCAGCAATACATAGGTTCCAGAATCTGTGTTGTAAAAAACATACAAATAGTCTTCACCATTGGGTGCATCCAAGCGACGATCATATTTCATATGCTGCAGATTAGTATCAAATACCTTAAATTCACCGGTGGCCAACGCATAACCATTGGAAAAGATGACTCCATGATCATCCGGCAACAACACACAAGAATCCGCTATCGAATCAATTCGCCACACCTGTTGAATCTTCTCGTTATAAATAAAATAACGGAAATCATTTTCTTGGTACGGACGAATCTTTAGCAAAATAATTGTGCCCACGATGGCGTATAGCACTTCTGCATCATCGAGAGTCTGGTCAACATTTTCTACGGACTCCGCGTAGATGCCTGCACCGCTTAAAGTGTTGTTTTCAACCTTAATAGTAAGATCACCACCCACTGTTTCCACAAACACGCGGTCATCAATACTAATATGCGGATGCCGACCTTCCTGGAAAGATTCACGTGGTGGACGCTTCCAATCGAATTCATGCTGTGTAGGAAACCGGACTTCATGGTCACTGCGATTATCAACATACACTAGCTTGTCGCCGGTAATTTTCCACTTCAAACTCTTAACGTCATTGTCACCTTTACCAACCTTGAAGGTCATGAAGAGGTTTGGGCCGATCACAAAGAACTTGGAAAACTCCGCATCCTTATAGTATTTATAGATTTCTTGAAAATCGCGCTGAAACTGCTGATCGGAAATCAAACCTGATTTGATGCTATGAAATGAGCGGTCCTCAAATCGGTATACTGAAAACACATCATCGATATGGGTTGTCTTTTTCAAACCAAAGTGGATGTTGTAACCAAAGATTATCTGGTCACCGATCGCGATCATATCCCGTGGGATACAGTTGTGTTCCGTTGTGACGCGTTCCGATCCAAGCAGGACCGTTTC
>Ga0302117_10001073_pt1 | contig 12881 bp, 8 predicted proteins | sample AG5_322_MG_FD_203112 | JGI IMG/M metagenome (GOLD analysis project Ga0302117, IMG submission 203112) | Marine microbial communities from Western Arctic Ocean, Canada - AG5_32.2 | ecosystem: Environmental > Aquatic > Marine > Oceanic | place: Canada: Western Arctic Ocean | collected 2017-10-01 | reverse complement strand
GCACCCATCCCAATCCACTTGGCGAAATTGTCGGCGACCTGCCCGGAGAGCTTGTCGCGGGGTGGCATCTTCAGTTTGCCGTCACGCCGGATCGCCTGCAGCAACCGGCTTTCGGCTGGTTTGCCGGGGACGATCACCGGGCCGGATTCGCCGCCGTTTAGCATGCCCTGTTTCGAGTCGAGAAACAGCTCACCCTTGAGGTTGCGGGCCTCGGCGGAGTGGCACTGGTAGCAGCTGTTCGCCAGCACTGGGCGGATGTTTTTCTCGAAAAACGCCATGCCCGCGGCGTCCTCTTCGGCAGCCCACGCTTGGCTAAGCGCGCCCATGACCGCGAACGCAGTCCCGAAAATTTTGATTTTATCTATGACTCTCAAAAACACAGCTAAAAAAAGTAACGACGCATTTCGCCCCAGTATTCACTAAAAAGCAACCCTGTTTTGCGCCAGTTTGTCCCGGCTGGGGCGGCGGATTGACGGGGGCAAGCCCGCCTGTCACACTCGCTACCACTGTGTCCGAGGCTCCACAACTCCGCATCCTGCACGTCGACGGCGACACGTTTTTCGCCAGTTGCGAGATCGCGATGGACGCGTCGCTCTCCGGCCGACCGGTGTGGGTCGGCGGCGGGCGCACCGGCGACGGCATCGTCATCGCCGCCAACCGCCTAGCCAAGCGCTACGGCATCGGCACCGGCACCGCTTGCTTCGAGGCCAAACGACTTTGTCCGCACGGCGTGCTGGCCAAGCCGCACTACGACGACTACCGCCGCATCTCCCGCGAGATGTTTCGCGTGATGGAGCGGTACACGCCGACGCTGCTGCCGGCGTCGATCGACGAGGGCTTTTTGGATCTCACCGCGATGGAGCGCTACGTCTGGCGCAAGCCGTCGGCGGCGGATTACGTGAACCGGCTGCGCGAGGAGATCGAGCGCACGGTCGGCGTGCCGGTGTCCGCCGGCTTGGGCGGCTCGATGTGGGCGGCCAAGCTGGCGACGAGCGCGGCCAAGCCGGGGTTCTGTGAAATACCGCCCGGCCGCGAGCGGGAGTTTTTTGCCGACCGTCCGCTCAGTGAACTCGCCGGCTGCGGCAAACAGCGCGAACGCTCCCTCGCCGCGCTCGGCGCGCACACGTTCGGCGGCGTGGCGAAGATGCCGTCGATGCTGCTGCGAAAACGGTTCGGCATTTGGGGGCAGCAACTGTGGCTGTTCTCTCGCGGCGAATGGACCGAGCCGGTCGAAGTCGTGGTCAAGGATCGCACCACCATCTCTAGTAGCACCACGCTGCCGGTTGACGAGCCGGACTACGACGCCGGGCTGATTTTTCTGCTGAGCGAAGCCGCGCGGCTGACCGGCCAGCTCCGCCGCGAAGGGCTGCAGGCGCGGGAACTGTTCGTCAGCATTCGGTTCAGCGACTTCGAGCGCACCGGCAGCCAGCATCGTTTTCAGCATCCGCAGTTTCGCAACTCCGTCATCAACGAGGTCATGGAGCAACTTTACTGGGACGCCATGCGCGGCGCTCACAAGGCGATTCGGCAAATCTGCCTTGGCTTCTCCAACCTGCAGCGGCTCGACACCCAGTCGACCTTGTGGGGCAGCACGGACGCCGAGCGCTGGGGCGCAATCGACCACGCCCTGCAAGTGCTCGAGCGGCGGTTCGGCGAAAATGCCATCATGACCGGTGCTCAGTTCGCCCTCAAGAAACAGAACGATTTTTTCAAAGCCTCCCCGTCCAAATGCCCCTTCGGCCCAAGGGAAGCCAACCCGGCAGACCCGATCAAACTCGACCCCCAAAAAGCCAAGCGCTACATCAAAAACATGGCCCAGCGTTGAGTCCAAACCAAGGCCTTGGCCCAGCAGACTTGGTTTCTTTTTCTTTCAACGGGGCATCGCCGGCGGTAGGTTGGGGCGCATGACTTCCTCTTTTTTGAACGGGTTGAAACCGGGTGCGCTTGGCTTGGTTGTGGCGCTTTGCTTGGGTTCGTCGGGCTTGGCCGGGGACCAACTGAACTTCGTTGTGATTTTCACCGACGACCAGGGATACGGAGACATGTCGTGCAACGGCCACCCGACGATCCACACGCCGCACCTCGACCGCATGGCGCACGAGGGGCAGAAGTGGACGCAGTTCTATTCCGCTGCGCCGGTCTGCACGCCGAGTCGCGCGGCGCTGATGACCGGTCGCCTGCCGGTGCGCTCCGGCATGGCGTCGAGCAAGCGGGTGGTGTTGTTCCCGGACTCTACCGGTGGCCTGCCGCAAAGCGAGATCACTGTCGCCGAGGTGCTCAAGGGTGCCGGCTATAAGACTGCCATGGTCGGCAAGTGGCACATGGGGCATTTGCCGAAACATCTGCCGATCACGCAGGGCTTCGACTCGTACTACGGCATCCCGTACTCGAACGACATGGACCGCGACCCCTCAGTGAAGGGCAACTGGGTGACGACCGGCAAGTCGTCGCCGTGGTCGGTTTATCGCGTGCCGCTGTTGCGCGACGCCGAGGTGATCGAGCGGCCGGTGAACCAAAGCACCATCACGCGCCGCTACACGCAGGAGGCGGTGAAGTTTATCGAATCGAACCGCGAGAGCCCGTTTTTCCTTTATCTCGCGCACTCGATGCCGCACATCCCGTTGTACCGCTCGAAGCAGTTCGAGGGCAAAAGCTTGGCCGGTATTTACGGAGACGTCATCTCGGAGATCGACTGGTCGGTTGGCCAAGTGCTTAACAAGCTGCGCGAACTGAAGCTCGACAAGAATACCATCGTGTTGTTCACGTCCGACAACGGGCCGTGGGAGGTTTTCAAGACGCACGGCGGCTCGGCCGGTTTGTTGCGCGGGGCCAAGGGCGGCACCCGCGAGGGCGGCATGCGCGAGCCGGCGATTTTCTGGGGGCCGGGCAACGTGAAGCCGGGCGTGGTGCAGGAGATGGGCAGCACGCTCGACGTGTTGCCGACGTTTGCCAGCCTCGCCGGGGCCAATGTGCTGAGCGACCGCGCGATCGACGGCCATGACTTGAGCGGCGTGCTGCTGAACCGTGGGAAGAGTCCGCGCAAGGGGATGTTTTATTTTGGCGGCGCGCAGTTGAGTGCGGTGCGTTCCGGCAACTACAAGGCGCAGTTTCGCGGGGATAATGGGATCAACCCCAAGCCGTTGGCCAAGCCGGAGCTGTATCATTTGGGGGAAGATCCGTCGGAGAAATACGACCTCGCCGCGAAGCATCCGGAGATCGTCGAGCGCTTGGCCAAGCTGGGCGAAACACTCCAGGCCAGTGTCAAGCCGGTGCCCGATCAACTCATCCCGAGGGTTGGCAGGTAGTTTTCGGCCGGGTCGAATCAACACGAAAAATGATGGACTCCGGATTCCTGTCAAAGATCACTCGCCGATGCCTGCTGCTTGCCGCTTGGTTTGCCGCTTCAGCGCAGGCGGCCCCGGTGCTTTCGCTTTCCGATTCCTCCCACCAAATCGGTGAACCGATTGTCGTGAGCTTTTCCGGTACGACGAAAAACAACAAGGATTGGATCGGGATTTTCAGGAAGGGGAGAAAACCGGATCGGAATAGTGCCGGCACCTGGTTTTACGTTGATGGCACGACGGTGGGTTATACCGGACTGGCTTCCGGTTCGTTAAGTTTTCCCGAAAGCGGGCTGTCAAAAAAAGCTGCCGAAACGTCGCTGGCCACGCTTTGGCGCAAGCACAAAAGTTTGCTGCGCAAAGATCGTGCGAAGGAGATCAGCGCCAAAAAAATCACACTCAATGGCAACACATTGCGCTATGCCGAAAAGGTTTTTGGCAGCGCCCCAAAAGCCGGTCACTCTCTCTGGATTTCCATGCATGGTGGCGGCACCGCACCGGCCTCAGTCAACGACCAGCAGTGGCAGAACCAGTTGCAGCTCTATGAACCGAAGGAGGGCTATTACGTCGCGCCCCGGGCGCCGACGGACAGTTGGAACATGTGGTTCAAGCCACACATCACCCCGTTGTTCGACCGGTTGATTGAGAACTTCGTGGTAAAAAACCGGGTGAATCCCGACAAGGTTTTCGTCATGGGCTACTCTGCGGGAGGCGACGGGGTTTACCAGATTGGGCCGAGGATGGCGGATCGGTGGGCGGCCGCGTCGATGATGGCAGGACACCCGAACGACGCCCAGCCGGACAACCTTCGAAACATCGGTTTCGGGCTGTTCATGGGGGGCAACGATTCGTCATATAACCGGAACGGCATGGCGGAAAAGTGGAAGGGCTTGCTGTCGAAACTCAAGAAGGGAGATCCCGGCGGATACGCTCACAGGGCGCAAATTTATCCCGGCTTGGGGCATTGGATGCAGTTGAAGGATGCCGAGGCGCTCCCGTGGATGGCCAAGTTCACTCGCAATCCCTGGCCGGACAAAGTGATTTGGAGGCAGGACAGCGTCACCCAGGCCCGCTTCTATTGGCTGGGCGTTTCGAAAAGCGATCACGTAAACGGTCGGCGTATCGAGGCGACTGTCAAGGGCCAAACAATCAGCCTGACAGCCAGGCAGACGAGCCGGGTCAAGGTGCGATTGTCCGATGAGTTGGTGGACTTGGACCGGAGTCTGGTGGTGAAGTTGAATGGGAAACAAAAGTTCAGCGGAAAGGTTGACCGGCTGAAAAGCCAGATGAGTTTATCGTTGTCGGAACGCGCGGATCACACTTCCGCCGCATCCGCGACGATCACTGTTGGCAAGGATTTAAACGTCCGGGTGAACGGCAAATTGATCGGAGAGAATTTTTTGGATGCCGGGAATTACAGGGCAGTATTGTTTGGGGATGACTCGTACAAGGAACTTGCCTCGGTTGAATTTCAAATCACCACCCCCAAACCCAAATTGAGGGGAATCCGAAATGCGGACGGAACGTTAACGCTTACTTTTGAGGGGAAGCTCGAATACGCGCCAACCGTGAATGGGCCATGGCGAAAATTGAACTTGAAGAGCCCTCAAACATTCTCGCCGGCGAGCAGGAAGCGGTTCTTCCGCTCAAAAAAATAGCTGGTTACTTCTCTCCTCGAAACGCCCAGAGGTGTTTGTTGCCTCGCAGGTAGATCGTGTTGTCCACAATCGCCGGCGTGGCAGTCAAATTTTCACCGATCTCGTTGCGGGCGATAATCTCGAGTTTGTCGCTTGGTTTGATGACGAACACCGTACCGCGTTCAGCCGCAATAATGATCCTGTCCCCGACGGTGATCGGTGTGGCGTAATACTCACCCCCGACACCAAGCCGTTCCTGATTGTAAACCGGCTTGCCGCTTGTGGTGTCAACGCATGTGATGAAGCCTCCTTTCTTGACGAGGTACAGTTTGTTGTCCTGCACGATCGGCGAGCAGACGTACGGGATGCCACGCCGAACCTGCCACTTTACGTGTGTTTTGGTGATGTCTCCCTTGCCGCCGGTTTTGATGGCATAAAATGCGTTCCGTCCGGCGTTCGATGGGGTGGTGTACCAGAAATCCAATTCTTCGAGATTGATGAACTTGTCATCATTCTGATCGGTCATGGCGAAAGCATCCTTTAGGCGGCCGGCAGGGAATTCTGTGACTGAGATTTTACTGTCCTTGTTTTGATCAAATTGTTTGAAGAACCCTTCGGCACTTTCGAGCGACTTCGCTGTTAATTCATTTTCCTCCGGAAAAAAGGATGAAATCCGACTGCGTCCGGCCACGTGCGCGGTGGACCATCCGCCGTAATAGACGGTGTCGCCGACGGACAAGGGGGACACACACACAAATCCGGGCAGACCGGTGGCTTTCCAGATTTCTTTTCCAGTTTCAAAATCGTACGCGACGAGTTCGCCAGAGCCGCCTTGGAGAACCTGTTTGCCGGTGTCACTCTTCAGAACGTATGGTGAACAGTAGCTGTTGATGACACCCGGCCGCTTGGCTTTCCAGAAGAGCTTGCCAGTTTTGAGATCGAAACAAACGAGGCAGGAGTCCAAGGCTCCATCCCGGTTCAACAAAATTTTACCATCCTCAATAATCGGAGATGCTCCATAACTAAACAGGTTTCCGGTGGAGGTGACGAAGCGGTGTTCCCAGAGTTTGTTTCCATCGAGATCCGTGGTGATGAGGCCGTAATCATCGAAGTAAAAAACGACTCGTTTGCCGTCGGTGGCAGGCGTTGCGGCAGCTACACTGCCTGCGATGTGGTAAAACTCAGGAACTCGCGGGATTTTGCGTTCCTTCTCCCAGATCAACTTGCCGGTGCTGCGGTCGTGGCAGAGCATTTTCACTGTTGTGCCGACATGGCCGGTGATGAAGAGTTTGTTGCCCCAAATGATCGGCGAAGAGTGGCCGGAGGGCAGGGTGGTTTTCCATGCCACGTTTTTGTCCGGGCCGAACTCGGTAGGGATCGATTGGTCAAGCGCTTGGCCGCTGCCGGCCGGGCCACGGAACATGGGCCAAGTGTTCTGTTCCGCTTGACCAAGCGGAAGTAGTCCAAAAACGCCGATGGAGAAAATCAGTTCCTTAAGCATATGCCGATGAGTTCGGTAGGTGGCCGTCCTGGCATCGGTTGCTGTTTAAGTCAATCTAAAATTAAGCAATCGATTAATTATTTCTAAACGCAAGGAGGGATTTTTCGGTGCGGATGTATAGGGTGTTTTTGTCGATGGCAGGCGTGACGAACACCGGATCCATCAGATTGTGCTGGTGCGTGATTTCAAACTGCCTGTCCGCTTTCACGACCGTGATGACGCCGAGATTTGAGGCGAGGTAAACATGGTTGTTTGCAGCGACGGGGGAGGCGCTGTATTGGCCGGGTGCGTTGAGGCGTTCGCGGTAGAGCAGCTTTCCGTTGGAGGCATCGACTGTTGAGAGGAGGCCGCCGTTGCGAACCATGTAAATTAGGTTGTCGTAGAGCAGCGGCGAGGGGATCTCGGGGATGCTGCGGTTCAGTTCCCACTTCAAGTGCGTGTCGGTGATGTCGCCCTGGCCGCCGGGGCGGATGGCGATCAGCAGCGGCTTACCCCGGCCACCGCGCATGTTCGCGATGAATTCCTCCTTGGTCCAAAACTTGTCCCGGTTGCGGTCGATACCGCGGAACATTCCGTCAAGCCTCTCCTGTCGCCTTCGTTTGTCTTTGGGCAGCGGAATGCCGAAACCGGGATGGCCCGGCGGCAGTTCGGGTCGGATGGGAAAAGTGAAGTGGCCGGTCATTTCCTTTCGTTCGATTTTTCCGTCGCCATCTTGATCGAAGTGAATGACGGCCTTCCAAAACGGCAACGGATCGACCCGGATGTCCGCGCCACCGCCGAGCTTCGAGGAGGATGCGTACAGGATGTTTTTACCGGCGATCGGGGTGGATATGGTTTCGCGGGAGAAGCCGGGAATGAACCATTTCTGCGTGCCGGTTTTCATGTCGTAACCGCTGATACGGCCGTTGCCGAGGACGACGAGTTCGGTGCCTTCACTGTGCTCCCAAATCATCGGGGTCGACCAGCCGCTGCGGTGAAAGGGGCGCGGGATTTCCCAGTCGATCTCACCGTTGGTCTTGTCGAAGGCGACAATTTTGGATTGGCTCAGGCGGCTGCCGGGGAGGTTTTCGTCGTTGTCCAAAACCAGGATGAGATGTTCGCCGTGGACGATCGGGGAGGTGGACATTCCGTAGAGCGACTTGGGCGTGGGAATCGGTTTTTTCCAGAGCTCGCGCCCGTCGTGGTCGTGGCAAATCAGCCCGTACGAGCCGAAGTAGGTGAAAACGCGGTTTTGCGCGACGAGCACCGAGGGGGCGGCGGGGTGGCTGGCTTTGTGGACCTTTTCAAGCTCGACCTTTGGCGCTGGGCGTTGCCAGGCGATTTTGCCGTCGGCTTTGTCAACCGCGAGCGTGACCAGTCTGCCCTTGGCCAAGCCGGTGAGGAAAACGCGATTGCGCGACAGCACCGGCGACGACAGGCCGGGTGGCAGGGCTATCTTCCAGGCGAGTCGGGCGCCGTCGAGTTCGACCGGCGGCCTGCCGTCCTTCGCCACGCCGGAGCCGTTCGCGCCCCGGAATTGGTTCCAACCATCCGAATGCGACTGGCTAAGTGCGCCTGCAAAGGCGATCCCAAGAATGACGACTGTCGGTTTCATACGGCGAAGTGTCAGCGGGAACACGGGGCAATTTAGAGGCGGGGCATCTTGGGTTCGCGGTTGAGGACGTAGCCTCGGTACCAGGTTTGATCCCACAAGCCGCGCAGCGTGACCTTGGCCACGTGACCGTCGGCGAAGCCGGCGTTGATGGCGAAGTTGTGGCGATTGACGAAAAATCGGCGCATGCCGTTGTCGGAGAACGAGCCGGAGTAGTTCGGCGGCGGTGCGTTGTCGGGGCGGGGCCACGAGTCCACCCAGTTGCCATCGCCGTAAATGGGAACCTCGGAGGTGGCGTTGGAGAACTGCTGCCAGTATTTCTTTTTTTCATCACTGGTCTTTGGTGCGTAGTAGCTGCCGTTTGGATCCTGCATAAACGAGTTGATGGTGTAGCTCCCCTCGGCGTACGACTTGCCGAAGTTGCCCCACCAGTACGCCCAGCTCGTCTTGTTGTCGCCGCGCGGTAGGCCGGCCTTGGTTCCCTTCGACCGGGTTTTGACTGCCGGGCAAATGATCGTTTTCATCGAACCGTTGTAGGCGGCTTGCGGATCCTTGACGTAACGCTTGTCGCCGAGGTACGGCGCGATGGCGTGAAACCAGTACGGCTTGGACGGGCCAAGCACCTGCAGCATCCGGCCGTCGTGGTCGTCGCAGTAGTAGATCGTGCCCAGCGTGATCTGCCGGAGGTTGGACTGGCAGGCGGCGCTGGAGGCCTGCTCCTTGGCCTTGGCCAGGGCCGGCAGCAACAGGGCCGCTAGGATGGCAATGATGGCGATGACCACCAGCAACTCGATCAGTGTGAACCCGGTTCCGCGCCGCTTCATGCGGCAATTAAGTGCGCTTGGCCAAGCGGCGTCAATGCGGAAACGAGGCGATCGGGAGACTTTTTGTAACTTTTGCGCTTGGCCAGCGTTTAAGCCTCCAGTCATCGATAACGATTGGCAGACTCAATAAACTAAAAAACGAAAGGGAATATAATGAAAATAAAAATCATCAACAGCCTCGCCGCCGCCGCGCTGCTAACCGGCAGCCTCGGCGTGCTACAGGCCGAGAAAGCAAAGTCAACCGACGCCAAGCCGGGCAAGGCGAAAGCCGCGAAGAAAAGCGGCCGGCCTTCACAACGTGCGGCCTTCATTAAACGGTTCGACAAGGACGGCGACGGCAAACTGAACGAGGCCGAACGGAAAGCCGCAGGTGCCGCCCGCAAGGCACAGGGTGCGCGCCAGAGCGACAAGGCCCGTCCCAACTCCGGCGGGCGCGAACGCTACGCAGTCGCAGCCAAGAGAATCAAAGAAGCCGTCAAATCTGGCAAGATCACTGAGGCGAAGGGCAAGGAAAGATTGGCTGCATACAGGAAACAATTGGGCGAAGGCCGTGGCGACAGCGGTCGAAGCCGTCAGACTCGTGAAGAGTTGATGAAGCGTTTCGACAAAAACAAGGACAGCAAACTCGACGAGGATGAGCGCGCAGCACTTCGCAAAGCCATGTCCGATCGATACAGCGGCAAGCGTCGTCCGGGTGGCGATGACAAGAACGCCAAGCGCAAACGTCCCAGCCAAGGCAACAAGAAAAACGCCGAGCGTAAGCGTCGCGGCCAGGGCGGGAACGAGAATGCCGAGCGCAAGCGTCGCGGTGGCGAGCAGGGCAAGCGCGGTGAAGGCAAGCGCCGGGGCAAGCGCAGCGAGAACAAATAGACTGTCGTCCAGAAAATGACTTGAACGAGGCGCCGGTTTCCGGCGCCTTTTTTTCTTTCACTCGCCGCTTGGCCAAGTGAAACTTTTCGGTTCACGGCTTCGTAGTGTTGAAATTATCAGTCCGGCGATCCAACAGTGGCCTTAACAGAAAAAAACAAATGGGGGGTTCACCCTCATCCGGCCTGCGGCCACCTTCGCCCTGAGGGAGAGGGAGAACGCAATAAATAAATATGAAATATGGTGCACTATTTTATCAATCAATCAGTAATACGATTATGCGAATTTTTCACGTCATTTTAATGACCGCCGCGTTGTTTGCTGGGCCATCGCTTAGCCAAGCGCGGGCCAGAGTGATCATCAGCGAATTCCTCGCGGTCAATGACAAGGATTTGAAGGACGCCGATGGCGACCACACAGATTGGATCGAGCTTTTCAATGCCGGCGATGCCACGGTCGACTTGGCCGGTTGGGCGCTGACTGACGATGCCAAGGACTTGACTAAGTGGATGTTTCCCGCCGTGAAGATCGAGGCCGGTGGTTATCTGTTGGTGTTTGCATCCGGCAAAAACCGGGCCAAGCCGGACGGGGAGTTGCACGCCAATTTCAAGCTCGGCGCGGGCGGCGAGTACCTTGGCCTCGTGAAGCCGGACGGCCAAACAGTGGTGCATCACTTCGTCATGAAATACCCCAAGCAACGGGATGACGTTTCTTATGGCGTGCCGACCGATTGGCAGCCGAGTCCCGACTCGTCGACCTCGCTGATCGCCGGGCAGATTTATTTCCTACGCCCGACGCCGGGCGCACCCAACGGAGAAACCTTGGCCGGTAAGCTGGCCAAACTCGCCTTCAGCCAAGCTCACGGGTTTTACGACGAACCGTTTGCGTTGAGAATCAATTCCCAAACGCCGGGCGCCACTGTGCGCTACACGACGGACGGCTCGGTGCCGACTGCGGACAGCGGCCACGAGCTGAACGGCGCGTTGAATGTCGGCGAAACCACGGTGATTCGCGCGGCGGCATTCAAGCCGGGTCACAAGCCGACGAAGGTCATCACGAAGACGTATCTTTTTCTGGAGGACGTTGTCCGGCAATCGCCGGACGGGTTGCCACCGGCGGGGTTCCATTACGAGTGGGGGGCGAATCGGGTGGATTACGGGATGGATTCACGAGTGGTCGATGACGAGCGGTATCGCGACAAAATTCTCGAGAGCTTGCGCTCGCTCCCAAGTTACTCGCTGGTGGTGGATCTCGACGACTTGTTCGGCGAGGAGGGCGGCATTTACGCCAACGCCAAGGAGGACGGACGCGACTGGGAGCGACCCTGCTCGATCGAGCTGATTCGAGCCGATGGCGACGACGGTTTTCAGGAAAATTGCGGGGTTCGCATTCGCGGCGGGTTCAGTCGCATGACCAGCAACTCCAAGCACGCCTTTCGTTTGTTCTTTCGGCGCGAGTACGGGCCGGGGAAGCTGAAATATCCGGTTTTCGGCAAAGCGGCGGCGCAGGAGTTTGACAACCTCGACCTGCGCACGTTCAGTAACTACTCGTGGAGTTTGAGCAGCGACCCGCGCTGCACGTTCATGCGGGATCAATTCAACCGCGACCTGCAACTGGCCATGGGCAAGTCCAGTGCGCGCGGCGATTTCTGCCACCTCTACATCAACGGCCAGTACTGGGGCTTGTACAACACGTGCGAGCGTCCCGAGGCCTCGTTTGGCGGGTCGTATTTCAAGGGCAAGCCGGAGGATTTCGACGTGATCAAGATCGGTCGCGGCCGGGGCAATGGGCAGGGGAGCGTCCAGTACGGCCTGTTTGCCACCGACGGCAATCTCGATGCGTGGGAGCAGTTGTGGAGAGCCTGCAAGGCCGGCGTGGAGACTTCCGCCGCTTACCAGAAGATTCTGGGCAACCATCCGGACGGCACCCGCAACCCGGATTTCGCTGTGTTGCTCGATGCTGAAAACCTCATCGACTATATGCTGGTGATTTTTTACGGCGGCAACCTCGACGCACCAATCACCTCCTTCGGCTCGAATCGTTCCGCGAACAACTGGTACGGCATCCGCAATCGGAACGGCGGGGAAGGCTTTCGCTATTACGTGTGGGACGCCGAGCACACGTTTCTAAAAATTGACGAGGATCGCACCGGCCCGTATCCCGCCGGCGACGAGTACGCGCGCAGCAACCCGCAATGGATTTGGCAGCAGTGCCTGCACAACGCGGAGTTCCGCATGCTGGTGGCTGACCGGGTCCACAGGCATTTTGACAATGGGGGCGCGCTCACGCCGGAGTCGGTGGCCGGCCTGCTGGCCCAGCGCGTGGATGGGTTGCGCCTCGCGGTGATCAGCGAGTCCGCCCGGTGGGGTGACCGGCCCTCGCGCAGCGGCTCCGTCTCGCGGCCGCGCACACTGGACGACGACTGGCAGCCGGAGGTGGATCGCTGGTTTGACGAATACATCCCGGCGCGTTCGCGGGTCGTCGTTGATCAACTCTGGAAGCACGGATTGATCCCCGACCTCGCGTCGGCGCGACTGGCCAAGCGCGGCGGAGTGATCGAGTCCGGCTACGAGTTGGAGATGTCCGCCGGGCAGGGAGCCGTGTACTACACACTCGACGGCTCCGACCCGCGCTTGGTCGGTGGCGGTGTTTCGCCAGTGGCTGAAAAATACAGCCGCCCGGTGCGTATCAGCAAAACGTCCGTCGTGAAAGTGCGTGTGTTGTTCGAGGAGGAATGGAGCGCCATCGACGAGTTGCCGTTCGAGGTAAAGGACAAAAAAGTCGCTACGAATTTGAAGAAATGAAACGAACGAAACTGAACCACACAATCGTCGCTGCGCTGGCCTTGGCAGTGGGATTGCCCTTGGCCAAGGCGGATGAAAAATCGTCCGTGTACCAGAGCCTGTTGGCCAAGTACGATGCCAACAAGGACGGGCGCCTGAGTGCCGTCGAGCGCGAAGTCATCCGCATCGACCGGCTCCAGCCCGAGACCCGGGAGCGGTCGGGGCGGCGTAGCTTTCGCTATCCGGACACTGTCGTCGCCCGTTTCGACAAGGACGACGACAACGAGCTGGACGGGGAGGAATTTGCCGCCGCCCGGGAGTGGGTGGACAAGCGGTT
>Ga0302117_10001067_pt1 | contig 12901 bp, 8 predicted proteins | sample AG5_322_MG_FD_203112 | JGI IMG/M metagenome (GOLD analysis project Ga0302117, IMG submission 203112) | Marine microbial communities from Western Arctic Ocean, Canada - AG5_32.2 | ecosystem: Environmental > Aquatic > Marine > Oceanic | place: Canada: Western Arctic Ocean | collected 2017-10-01 | reverse complement strand
CCCACAAGCCAGAGCGGAACTCTTCGGTCCCTCTTACTCCAATGATCTTGCGGTCCTCGACCTGCGTAGGGAATTACTTGAACTAGGCGCCCTTGAAAACGAAAGTATGGCAATCGAAGCCCTTCGCGACAAACCGGGAGCTCTCAAGCAAATACAGGACTTTCAAGCTTCCGAGACATTCCTTCAAGGCCAAGCCCGATTTGCACCCTTGGGAATTCTTCCGCCGGCTAGTTTCGAGGGAACGGTAAGCATCGAAAATGGGAGTAACAAGCTCGTTGCCTCAAACGGAAGTCTCACGAATTTCCTAAGCACTCAAGACCAAGTAAAAATTGGCTCATACTCCACGTTCCGGGGAATATGGCGCGAAAACCAGTTGCGGGAAAAACTCATCAAGTCGGTAGAGGGCGACGATTCAGCAACCCTCACAAATGTTCACGAAGGTCGCTACTGGGTCATCGACGTATGCTTCTACCTAGCTTTCGGCCTGATCGCCTACGGGTTCTTCCGGCGTTTGGAAAAGAAGAGGTCGCTTGGCCTGGCGGGTTTGGCTGCCGTTTGCATCTTTGCCGGTTTAACTTGTGTCTGGCAGGTTCTCTTCGGCGTCCCCTCGGCAACGACGGAGAACGTAACTCTTCACGACATAGACTGGATTTCACTTCCCGATTCTCTACTTGAGACCAGAGGACAATCCGCCAAAGGCGATCCTGGAAAAACGGGTAAGATCGACCCAATAGTAAAGTCCTATGCCGACCTTTCGAAAACTTTTCAAGAAGGTGACCATGCCAAGTTCAATGGCATTGTAAAAAAGCTTTCGGACGATTTTGCAAAGGTCGCGCCCTTGCAGTGGCACGACTTCAAGAACCTTTCTCCCGAACAAAACTTTAATGCCGCCCAGCCTTTCGTCACTTGCATGGCGCTATACCTCGTTGCTCTCATACTGGTCTTCTTCTCCTGGCTAATTTGGCAGGATCCACTTCAGAAATCTGCAGTCGGAATTGCCTACGTAGCCCTTTTCATTCATATCGCGGGACTTCTGGTCCGTATATGGATACAGGGGCGACCTCCGGTAACGAACTTATACTCCTCCGCCATTTTCATAAGTCTGGGAGCAGTGATCTTCGGCTTGATGTTCGAACGCATATACCGCAACGGGATTGGAACGGCGGCGGCCTCCATCGTGGGTTTCGTCTCCTTGATTATAGCTCACAATCTCGCCATGGACGGAGACACCATGGAGATGCTTCAAGCCGTTCTGGACACCAACCTCTGGCTCGCCACGCACGTCGTATGCATCACCATGGGATATGTCGCAATGTTCGTCGCCGGAATCCTCGCGATCCTCTATGTATTGAGGGGAGTACTCGATCGACGATTTGACAAGAAGACCGCTAGTTCCATCTCTTCCATGATATATGGGGTCACCTGCTTCGCCGTTATTTTCAGTTTCGTCGGCACCATGCTCGGAGGCATTTGGGCCGACCAGTCATGGGGGCGTTTCTGGGGTTGGGACCCCAAGGAAAACGGTGCTTTGCTCATCGTCATCTGGAGTGCCATCGCGCTTCATTCAAGATGGGGAGGTCTCGCCAAGGATCGAGGCATCGCCGCCCTAGCCATCGGAGGAAACATAGTCACCGCTTGGTCATGGTTCGGTACAAATCTGCTTCAAGAAGGCTTGCACAGTTACGGTTTCTCGGACTCGGGTTTCCTCTGGTTGATGCGATTCATCGGACTACAACTCTTCTTCGTTGCTATTGCCTATCTTCCAAAACGCCTATGGCGTAGTGAACTCCGATCGGACGCAAAGACCGCCTAACAGAAGTTCCGTCAGTTCTTCAACGAACTCGTCAAGGTCTCGAAAACTTCTCTTGCAGGACGACCGAAAGAGCAAGAAAAAGGAATTTCACAATTCTCCAAGGATCGTTCCAGAGCTGCTGTTTCGGTAAGCCTAACGAGAATCAAGTCTCTATTCATGTAATTGTTTAGAACAAACTCATCCACCTCGTCCTTGCGTAATTCCAATCTGCGAAACCATCCCCGCAAGGAATAACCCTTTTCGTCGATCCGCAGACGAGACCACTCGAACATTTGATCGAGGAGGCTGAGTACCCCAACTACTCCACAAACCACACCGCCAATCCAACTAAAAGCCTCGACCTCAAAGGTAAGCATCCGGAAGAACGCCCCGAGTAATAACAAAAACAAGCTGAACGCTAATTGCCTCCACCAAATTGGCTTAACAACGATGTCCCGACCTTTGGACTGTTTGTTTCGACTCATCTGGAGCGAAAAGTACTTACGTCAGGCATTTACGAAGGTCGTAAAGTGGGGAAAAGAATGGTATCGCGAATGTTGGCCGCCTTCGTGAGAAAGATCACAAGACGATCAATGCCTAGCCCCATGCCTCCGGCAGGTGGCATCCCATGCTCCAACGCCAGGAGGAAGTCTTCGTCCATTTCTTGGGTTTCCTCTCCTACTTGGCGTTGGAAAGCTTCTCGTTGAACGAAGGGATCATTCTGTTCGGAATAGGCGGGAGCAATCTCCTGCCCATTGATGCAGAGTTCGAACACGTCGATAGTGGAAGGATCGTCTTGAGTGATTTTGGCTAGAGGACATAGCTCGCGGGGAATGTGAGTGACAAAAGTAGGTTGCACGAGAGTGTGCTCGATGACTTTCTCGAAGACATCGTTGGTCACCTCAAAATCTTCCAACCCCGGGTCCACTTCAATACCGAGTTCCTTCGTCTTTTCCAGCTTAGCTGTCGTGGGCAAATCAAACCAGTCGTCGCGACCGACGGCCTCGATGATGAGATCCTTGTACTTGGCTTCGCGCCATTCTCCGGATAAGTCGATTACGTCGCCTTCCGGACGCTCAATCGTAAGCGTGCCAATCGCTTGTTCGGCGACATGCTGAACAAGGGATCGAGTGAGTTCCATCATACCGCGAAAATCGGTGTAGGCTTGGTAAGCCTCCAACATGGTGAACTCGGGGTTGTGCCTTCGGGACAGCCCCTCGTTACGGAACACTCTCCCGATTTCAAATACCCGATCAAAGCCACCAACGAGAAGGCGCTTCAAGTGCAACTCGAGGGCAATACGAAGATTGAAGTCACAGGCAAGAGCATTGAAGTGCGTACGAAAGGGTCGAGCAGCTGCCCCGCCGGAGACGGCTTGGAGCATGGGCGTCTCGACTTCGAGGAACTCGCGCTCCCATAGGAATTCGCGCATGTGGCGGATGATGCTGCTGCGCGCCTTGAAACGTTCTCGAGAGTCTTCGTTGACCACGAGATCCAGGTAACGCTGTCGGTAGATCTGCTCGTTATCCGTGAGGCCATGCCACTTCTCGGGTAGAGGACGAAGAGATTTCGAGACCAAGGTATACTCTTCAGCCCGAACTGTAATTTCACCCGTCTTGGTACGGAACAACTTTCCGCGTACACCAATGAAGTCGCCCAAATCCAGTTTCTTGAACTCGGCGTAGGACTCGTCCCCTATCTCGTCTCGCCTCACATAGGCTTGGATACGACCATCCCTATCCAGTAGTTTCAGAAAAGTCGCTTTCCCCATCAAGCGAAAGATCACAATTCGACCAACGACCGACACCTCCGGACCTTCCTCATCTTCTTCAGGCAAGAGAGCTTTTGCCTGCTCCGAAGTGTGGGACTGGAGGCAATTGGCGGAAAAGGGATCGGCACCCGACTCACGCAAAGAGTCCAATTTGGCTTTGCGTACGGCAAAAAGGTCGCTCGTTTCGATATCGGTTAAATTGTTCGGTTCTTGGGTTTCGCTCATGAGGAAAAATAAGGCTACATTCCGCGGGGACTGAGGCAATGGAAATCCCGATGACTTCGGAAAATCAAATAGTCTTCAACTTAGGATACTTTGGCCAAGACTACACGAAATCCCAGATTGCGAAAACGGTGGTAGAGGGAATTCGTGGAACGCGATGAGGATTTGCACTCCGCCGCGCTCTTCATGTATCCACCGCCACGACTTATTCTAAACTCGTCCTGTTCGCTATCCCCAAGCAATGTGTTAACGAAAGAATTGCCGACCCACTCTCGAATGTTGCCGTAGAGATCATACAACCCCCATGCGTTAGGTTGCTTCAATCCGACTGGATGAATTTGCTTATTGCTGTTGTTTTTAAACCATGCGTGTTGAACCAAATCCGTAGGATCATCACCGAAATAATAGTCAGTGGCAGATCCAGCTCGGCAAGCATATTCCCATTCCACCTCTGAAGGCAGTCGATACTCGTAACCCTTGGGCAAATGATCATGACGTTTGCCAAGATTGGTCATTGCCTTGCAAAAAGATACGGCATCGAGCCAGGAAACATTGTTTACGGGCAAATTTTCACGAAAAAAGCCTTCTCCGTCATCAATGTGACTGGGATTCTGTCCCATGACGCTGGTGTAGCTTTCTTGAGTTACGAGATGCTGTCCCATCCAGAACCCTTCATGGATGTCAACCGAACGAGCCTCATTTGCATAGGGCACCCAAACGGTAAGAGAACCGGAGGGTATCCAAGAGTAATCGGAATCCAAGATGTCTTTATGCGCCTCCGGCACACTTGGCTCGCTTTCGGCTCTGGCTTCAACCTTAGCCTCCAAAGCTACGGGAATGCGAGTATTTGAAGGCGTTCGAGACTTTCTCGCAATCGGTAAGTCACTAGGAGGTTTCGCTGGCAAAACCAGCTTGCCCTGTGACAAATCGTCCTCTTCAGGAGGAACTGGAACGACTTCCTCTTGGGGAAGGACAGGGACAACTTTATCTTTAGTTGTTTCAAGTCGGCGAAGAATCCTCCGCCTCTGTGCCTCGCTGGCAGCATCCCATATCGGCCACAAATCGACTTCGAAAACATCTACTTTGGTGATGGATTTAGAAGAAACTCCAATCACTTTTGCCCGCGGCTCAGTTTTCCCTAAGAGATCAAGGACTGAGTGCTTGGCCTTTTTTCGCCAATCGGTGTCGGAAGTCTGAATAGACTGGAAGGGCTGAAGACAGAGATCAAGACCAGCCGGGAGATCCGTCTCTTTTAGATAAATAGAAAGAATATCCTTGTCGAGACTTAGAGCGTATCCGACCTCGCTCCTCACATATCGAGACTCGACCGCATCAGGAGAGATAAAAACGATGAATAACTTAGCCCCCTTTATCGCCGAGGCAATTTCCTCGACCCATTCACCGGCAGGGGCAATGCCCTCATCATACCACATATCAACACCTTGCTTTCGCAGCCAGTCCATGCATTCGTATACGAAGGCTTTATCGGCATGGGCATAACTGACAAAAGTGTAAGAGCCTTCTCCGGAATAAGCCTCAAAAGGCACTGGAGTGGTATTATTCGCAATCATGATCGAATAGAACAGGTCAGTAATCAATGTACCCGGGACGCTGCAATAGGTAAATGGGAAAACTACCGAATCCTTTGGCAAGCTCGATATTTCCTACATACTCGAAGTCAAAGTCATCATGACCAAAGGAAAGCAAACCCGCGACTGTTTCCGAAACGTAAACGCATCCAGGCAAGGCAATCGGCTCGATTCGAGCAGCCTTGTTAACGTGAGTCCCAAAAAAGTTCGTTTTGCGCAGAAGAGGATCATGGGCCGCATAAGCGGGCCCGGCATGCAGCGCAATACGTATGTCAAAATCAAAAGGTAAGCCTTTCTTGCCCCAATCAGTCTGAGAAACAAAATCGCGCAAGTCCAAGGCTAAGGCCAGACCATCTTCGACCTCGTCGAAAACGCAAAAGATGGCATCCCCCCAAGTGTTTATGAATACAGGGCGACGTGATTGCTTGTCCAAAAGCTCGGCAAGACCTCCTAAAAATTGTTCGACGAAGACGGGAGAATCCGAGTCCGGAAGCTGGCTAAAGCCTTTGACGTCCGCGAAAAGCATGGTCTTGACTAGACGTACAGGCCCTGCTTCAGCTGTGCGAGACGGCGGCACAAGAAATGCAGGTTTCGTTTCACCCGATTGGCGAACAGGTGTGGACTCTATCGCGGCTGAAGCCAGCATTTGGGCCGAATCGATTATCACGGGGGGACCGAAACGCTTGCTCCAACGGGTAACCAACTGGCCGGTGCCGCCGGTACTTCCACCCTCACCGTTCCAGAGCACAAGTAGTTTCGGCTCCTCGTCCAATGTATGAGCTCGCATTGCGGCGAACCCCACAAGAACATCGTTACAAAGCTCAAAGAGAGTATCATCACCGAGGTATTCTTCCTCGGTTACGTAATGAATGTAATGCGCTTTATCCAAGGTGCGTTCAAACCGTTGCACCCAGTTGCCCCCCGCACGGCGGACACTTGTCTCTATGAAATCCTTCTTACAGAAAGGAAGAAAAACGTGAACCTCGCCTCCGCGGGCAAGCATGGCCTCGATAAAGAGAATGTCCGTACCACAGGCTGCGGAACTGAAGCCGTAAGAACAATCGAGTTTATCCAGTGCCGCCTCGATTTCTGCCTTTGCCAATGCCTCGGCTTCCGGAGGAAACCGAACAGACCCATCCATTTCATCGATAACGTGACCGGAACAAGCGACTATTCCCGCCTGAGGGAAAACGCCGGATATTTGTTCCAAAACCATGGGGTCTTCATAGGCGGAGGCAATCTGGATTGCCTGCGTTCGGGTGGTCGCAATCTTGGCAGGTTCGGCATCAGGCATGGCCACCGCTTCCGCATAGGCTGCCAATGAGGCATCGAGCTCTCCTTCGATTAGGTATGCCTCGCCGGTCGTTGCCTGTGACCAATAATCTCCAAGTGAGTTTTGCTTCAGGTTCTGGCAGATATCCAAAGCTCGCGTCGAATAGGAACGGGCTTGTTCCACATCACCGGAGACCAAGTACATGAACGCTACGTTGATGCACGGGTAATACTCGATATCGACGTCTTTTACGCGGCTTTGCTTAAAAGCATCGAAACTTGTGGTGGAAAACCCTTCCTTGTAGCGAGCGATGGCAAGCTCGGCGTATCGTTTCTTACTATCGGAATCGGAAGCATACTCCCATAAATCCTTGTAGGCGCTGGCGAGGAGGCTATGTGCCTCGACGTCGCGATCTCCTACAGCTACCATTTCTTCGAGAATACGGGTAGCCTTAAGAGGAGAGCCCGCGTTAATCAATGCTGAGGCGGCTTTTTGACTGAGTGTTCTATCTTCCGGAAATCTCTGCAAACCAACCTTCGCCACGTCATAAGCCAGAAGGGAATCGCCAACGTCGATCATACGTTGGCACAATTTCCGATATTCTAGGGCACTCGAATTCTCGCGATCAAAAAACTCCCACTCTTTTCTTAGATTCGGAGTAAATCTGGGACTTAGCTGAGACACAGGCGTTTAAAACACCTAATAACTAAGAACGCCACGCAGTTGTGCGAGGCAAAAAAACAAAGAGAAATGAGAAACAATTAAAGTTTCTCGTATCGCGTCCGAAGCATTTGGCTGAAAGCAGCTACTTCTCTGGCGCGACGCTTCTTATCCGAGGGCTTCTCGAAATACCGCTTGGCCCGAGCATCACGAATAATACCTTCGCGATCCAGACGCTTCTTAAGGCGCCGAATGGCACGGTCCATGGTTTCACCCTTACGAATCTTTATTTCAACGGACATATTGCTTATGGAATGAGAGAAAGCAGACCAAAATAGACTTGCCGAGAAAAACGGTCAAGTGCGAAGAGCCTACATTTCGATTCTACTGAAAACGGAGAAACAAGCCATGTCACTTGCCACTTCCGCGGCTCGTGTCCGCTCCATCCCCAACAAGTAAAAACCATCATCCGCGCTTGGCTCGCTTCGCCCAGGCAGGTTCCTCCGGCGGAGGAGGAGGTTCCAAGACCACCTTGGCTCCAATCACACCCGAACGCGCCCGCAAACCCTTGAACCCCTCGGAAGAGAAACTCACCGTAAACCGGGGATCAGTTTCCGCGACAAGGGCATCATCTCCATTCGCAGCGGCAAAGGCGAAATGCATCCGGGTATTTCCTCGGCCTTCTCCCGAGACGGCATGAACCTCCAGCATGAAAGCTTTTGCATGCTCGCTATCGTGTTCGAGTAACCAAGTCACCTCCTTGGTAATCTTCGCCAGCGATCTTTCGGCAGGCAAGATAGAAACGACGTTCACGCGGGTCTCGCCATTTCTTTCCGAAGCCACACCCTCCACGATCACGATTTCGCCCTCGACCAAGTTTACTCCGTACTGTTCGTAGGTCTCGGAAAAGACCATAAGGGAAAAATCCTTCTCCTTCGCGGCCAAGTTAAAGCGTGCCCATGGGCGACCATCCTTCTTCGTAAAACGTTTTTCCACCTCGGCGATAACTCCGCAAAGTCGGAAGGGGCGCTTGCCCTCCACGGCCTCGAGATCCTTGGCCGTCATATCGGAAGCAAGCTCCCCAAGTCCGCCAAGCGTATCCACGGGGTGTCCCGAAAGGTAAAAACCCAGCAACTCTTTTTCATAGGAAAGTTGCTCGAGTTCGTCCAATTCCTTCACTTGGGCCGTACCGAAGCCTGCGGAATCGGAGTCGGAAGTCGGCGATAAAACCGGACCCGCATCCATCATATCCGCACCCATCATATCGAACAAGGTGCCTTGCCCCGCATCACGATCCTTCCGACGCAACTGGGCTTCCCCCATGATGCGATCGAGATCCATAAGCAAAGCCGCTCGATTCTCTCCCAAGGAATCGAACGATCCCGTCTTGGCCAAACACTCGAACACCCTTTTGTTCACTGCTTTCGGATCCACTCGCTCGGCAAAATCGCTAAAGCTCTCAAAGGGTCCGTTCGCCTCCCGCTCGGCAATGACTAACCTGGATGCTACGTCGCCCACGCCCTTCACCGCAGCCAGACCGAAACGGATGCTCCCCTTATCGCCCTTTTTCCCGTGAACGGGGGTGAAGCTTCCCCCCGATTCGTTCACGTCCGGGCCCAGTACCGATATACACATTTCCGAGCACTCCCCGATGAAGTGGGAAAGCTTTTCCGCATTTCCCAATTCGCAGGAAAGCACACCCGCCATGAAGTCCACGGGGTGGTTCGCCTTCAGGTAGGCCGTCTGGTAGCTGATTATCCCGTAGGCCGCCGAGTGCGATTTGTTGAAACCGTAGCCCGCGAACTTCTCCAAAATATCGAATATCTCGTCCGCCTTCTTCTTGTCGATATCGTTGGTTTCCTTGGCACCCTTGACAAAAATCTCGCGTTGCTTGGCCATCTCCTCGGGCTTCTTTTTGCCCATTGCCCGCCTCAGAATATCAGCCCCGCCGAGGGTATAACCAGCCACCAGCTTGGCCGCTTCCATAACCTGCTCCTGGTACACCATCACGCCGTAGGTTTCCTCGCAGATATCCTCCAGCAATGGATGGGGGAAGCGAATGGTGGAGGAATCCTCCTTGCCCTTGATATAGTCGGGAATCCACTCCATCGGCCCCGGCCGGTAAAGGGCGATTAGGGCGATGATCTCATCCACGTTCGAAATGTTCATCTGCCTGCACAGACGCCTCATGCCGTCCGACTCCAGTTGAAACACGCCGATGGTCTGTGCATCGTTTAGCAAGGCGAAGGTGGCTTCGTCCTCAAGGGTCACGTCGCTCACGCTGAATGTTTCGTCGCCCGTGGTCCGCCTCACGTGGGCCTCCGCCTCGGATATCACGGTCAAGGTCTTCAGACCCAAAAAGTCCATTTTCAACAGGCCCAAGTCCTCCACCGGATCCTTGGGGAACTGCGTGGTCAAAATACCGTCCTGCAAGGTAAGCGGCACCAATTCCCGCAGCGGACGGTCGGCGATGATCACCCCCGCCGCATGCGTACCGACGTTGCGCACCATGCCCTCGATCACCTTGCCCGTGTCGACGATTTGCCTGCAGATCGGGTTTTTCTCGTACTCCGCCTTGAACTCGGGATTCTTCTCGATCGCGGCGGACAACGATATGTTCAAGTCGTCGGGCACCATCTTTGCCATGCGATCCGCCTCCGCGAAGGGAACGTCCCGCACTCGGGCCACGTCCCGCATCACCATCTTGGCCCCGAAGGTACCGAAGGTTATAATGTTGGCCACGCACTCTCGCCCGTACTTTTCCCGCACGTACTCGATCACCTCGCCACGGCGGCGCATACAGAAGTCGATGTCGAAATCGGGCGGCGACACCCGTTCGGGATTCAGGAATCGCTCAAACAGCAAGCCGAACCGCAAAGGATCGATATCGGTGATCCCCAACAAGTAGGCGACCAGGCACCCTGCGCCGGAGCCACGCCCGGGTCCTACCGGAATGTCCTGTTCGCGAGACCACTTTATAAAGTCCGCCACGATCAGGAAATAGTCGTTGAAACCCGACGAGTCGATGATGCTCAGCTCGTAGTCCACCCGCTCGCTCAGTTCCAACACCTTGGCATCGGTATCCTCACCCCGCGCCCCCTCCTTCAGATAGGAAAGTTCGTAGCGCTCCAACATTCCCTTGTCGCAGAGGCTTTTCAGGTAGGACGGACGATCCCCGAACTCCTCCGAAATCTCCACCGGCATCGGGTACACCGGATAATGGTTCTCGCCGAAAGGCAGCTTCACGTCGCACATCTCGGCCACACCGAACACGTTGGTCACCGCCTCGGGCACCTCGCGAAAGATCATTTCCATCTCCTCCCGCGACTTCAGGTAGAACTCCTTGCCGTCGTATCGCATTCGCTTCGGGTCATCCAACTTCGATCCCGTCTGGATGCAGAGCAACGCGTCGTGGGGGTCACAGTCCTCTCGGCGCACATAGTGTACGTCGTTGGAACCCACCACCTTCAAGTCGAACTCCTTGGCCAGCTTCAAGAGATCGGGAATAATCTGCACCTGCAAGGGAATCCCGTGGTTCTGTAGTTCCACGAAATAATTCTCCTTACCGAAAATATCCACGAACTCGCCCATCGCGGTGCGAGCCGCCTCGTAATCCTCTTGCAACAAAAGTTGGGGCACCCTTCCCTTCAAGCAACCCGTAAAACCGATCAACCCCTGGGCGTGCTCCGCAAGCTTTTCCATATCCGTCCGAGGATGGTAGTAAAAGCCATTCACGTGGGCATCCGAAACCAGCAGCGACAAGTTTTTGTACCCCTCGTAATCCTTGGCCAACATTCCCAAGTGATAATAGGTGTGCTTGTCACGCCCGGGGCGCTCCACGTTCTTGTGGTCGGCCACCAGGTACGCCTCGCAACCGATCAAGGGCTTTATCCCGTTCTTCTCCGCCTGCTTAAGGAACGATATGGTGCCGAACAAGTTCCCGTGGTCCGTAAGCGCCATCGCCGTATGCCCCATCTCCTGCGCCCGTTCCATAAGGCGATCCATCCTGCAGCACCCGTCCAGCAAGCTGAAATCGGAGTGCACGTGCAGGTGAACGAAATCCGTATCCTTCTTAGCCATTGTCCCTAGCAATCAACCAAACGCCCCCTGCGTTCAAGGTCAACTTGCGCACGTGCTCGTTCTTGCCCGAAAAAAACCGATCAAGAAGCCGGACTCGAATCCGAATCCACATCCGCCTTCTCTTCCGCCTTTTTCTTCTCCAGCTCCAACATCCAAGACGAAGCCCCCGGTATAACGTGGGCAAGCGCATCATCCACCTCGTTCTTGGAAAACGGCTGGAAGGTAACCCCCTTTTTCTTCCCCCCGCTCCCATATTCGGGTGCGGGCTTCCGTCCAGACTCCGCCGATTGCGCAGCCCGTATCAGTTTGCCCAGAGCCAAACAAGGATCGGGTATCGCCGGTGGATAGTCCTGCGATTCGGCCACCTCGAAAAGAGTGGTCAACGCATGCTTCACCATATCGTTAGCATCCCAGCCGGAAAGCCTCATATAGGCCTCCATCTTCACCAGAAGCTTGGGCGGAATTTCCGCAGATACGATTTTAGGCTCATCAGACACGCCGCCAACTAAAACGACTGTCGCACCCAAGTCAAACAAACCCTCTTCCCCATCTACCTATAAAAAGGGCGAGGTGGATTCGTCTCAGGTTTTCAGGCGTAACACCCTACGCTGTCATTGCGAGCCCGGCAGGGCGTAACAATTGCTCACACTCTCTGTCATTGCGAGCCCGGTAGGGCGTGGCAATCAGGTCTGCTCACTCTCTTGTCATTGCGAGGAAGGTCTCGAAGAGAACTGACGTGGCAATCCAGTCTGAGGCGTGATTCGGGATGCCCAGGGCGATGCGGTGGGATGCCGGGTGGTTCCGCTGGATTGCCGCGTCAGGCTGACGCCTTCCTCGCAATGACAACGCAAAAACATGGGGGATGCCCAAACGGTCGCTGGATTGCCGCGTCGCTACGATCCTCGCAATGACAAAGGGGGAAGTGGCGGGCGAGGTGGGGGAATGCCGGATGGTACCGCTGGATTGCCGCGTCGGGCTGACGCCTTCCTCGCAATGACAACGCAAAAACATGGGGGATGCTCAAACGGCCGCGGGATTGCCGCGTCGGGGCTTTGCCCCTTCTCGCAATGACAACGGGGGGAAACCTACGACGCTCGGGCTTCGCTTGCTTGGCTTGGCCCGGCTCCGCCTTAAGCCAAGGCCCGCTTCGCTCAGCCCTGTACTGTCGACGCGTCCGTCATCCTTCCGTCCGAAACTCCCTTAATGGCTGGCCAGTCGGAGACAGAGGCGGAAGCCCAGGGAGTCGACGCTGTAGGCGGGCTCTTTCGAGCTCCGAAACGCGGAACGGGCGTCGTACGCCGTGATGTAAAAGGAACCACCGCGCCTGACGCGGAAGGAGCCTGTGGCCGGGCCGACCGGATCAGTCACCGAACCTGTCGGGTAAGATGCCGCGTACCAGTCCGCCGTCCATTCAAACACGTTCCCGTGCATGTCGAAAAAGCCCCATGGGTTCGCCGCATACTGACCCACGTCGCGGGTCTGGCCTATCCCGCTCTGATTATAATTCGCATTCG
>Ga0302117_10001065_pt1 | contig 12905 bp, 9 predicted proteins | sample AG5_322_MG_FD_203112 | JGI IMG/M metagenome (GOLD analysis project Ga0302117, IMG submission 203112) | Marine microbial communities from Western Arctic Ocean, Canada - AG5_32.2 | ecosystem: Environmental > Aquatic > Marine > Oceanic | place: Canada: Western Arctic Ocean | collected 2017-10-01 | reverse complement strand
GCGCGAGTGAGGTCTGGGTTTTTTGGGCCACAGGCGAGAGCGTGCCAGAGGCAAGGGTTACTTCGTAGGGTTGCTGTAGATTCTGCACTTGGGCCACACCCCACCACCGCAATCATCAGGAGAATCTGTTTCATACACCGCCACCCTACAGAAAACTCTTCACGCCCACCTACTACAATCAACCGGAAAGATTATCATGGATATGCCTCCCGCTACACTTGCACAAGGGCTTAATTCGGAGTGGATTGGCAGCGTGATGAATTTACTGATTTTTGACTGAAAAACAAAAAAAAACACGTGATTTCCAGACAAAACCATAGGTTTGGCGGAGCAGTCCACGCTCCCGACTGGACAAATACCGGACATCCGACAGACTACCCGGCCGCCGGCCTTGGAAGATGCGGTGGGCTAATGCAATGCTCGCGGTCGAACAAATAGAAAATTTCCGACGTGATGGTCAGTTGACCGGGCTGGGCTTATTTGGCGTGGAACAGATCGACGGCGCGCTGGCAGATCTCGCCGAGTGGGACGCTGAATTTCGCACGACCCTCACCGATGAACAGCGGCAGTGGTACCTCGAAAATCCCGCCGATCCCGCCAGCCCGTTTCGCAAGCTGGATAATCCGGTGTACCACCGCGCGGCCTTTCGCGAGCTGGCGCTGACGCCCGCACTGGTGGAGGCGGTGGAGCAGTTGATCGGCCAAGGCGTGAGCCTCTTCTTCAGCCAGATTTTTTGCAAGGCGCCGAGCGTGGGCGGGCCGAAGCCGGTGCATCAGGATAATTTTTATTTCGCGCCGGACAACCCCGATGCGCTGCTCACCACGTGGATTGCCCTCGACGCCGCCACGGAAGAAAACGGCTGCCTGCATTACGGGCACGGCAGCCACCGCGAGCCGGTGCTGGAACACGCCGCGCCCGAGGGCGAGCCTTTCAACCTCCAAGTGCCCGCGCCCGTTGCCGCAAAGTATCCCATGACGCCTGCGCCGGTTCCCAGCGGCGCCGTGTCATTTCATCACGGCAACACGCTGCATCAATCATCCGCCAATCGCAGTGCCTTCCCTCGCCGGGCCGTGACGTTTCATTTCCTGCAAAACGATGCGAAGCTGGTGAACCCCGCGCTTGATTACAAGTCGGCGCACGCGGTGAAAATCAGTTAACGCTCCCGACTGGACAAAATTCACTCATCCGCCAAACTGCCGCCGATGCCACGCTTGTTGCACATCATTTTTTTGCTGTTGCCAATGGCTGCAAGTGCCGCCCCAACCGCAAAGGCTGCGCTGGATTTTAGCCGCGAAGTGCTGCCGATTCTTTCGAACCACTGTTTCACCTGCCATGGGCCCGATGCCAACGCGCGCAAGGCGAAGCTGCGGCTGGACCAAGAGAAGGACGCGAAGGCGGAGGTGATTGTGCCGGGCAAAAGCGCGGAGAGTGAATTGATCTCACGGATTTTTTCCGATGACCCCGACGAGCAAATGCCGCCGCCGGATTCGAAGCTCAAGCTCACCGCCGAGCAAAAGGCAACGCTCAAGGCATGGGTGGACGCCGGCGCGAAGTGGGGCAAGCATTGGGCGTACGAACCGCCTCGTCGATCGGCCTTGCCAAAAGTGAACAATGCCAAATGGCCCCGCAATGAAATTGACCATTTCATTCTCGCGCGACTGGAGCGTGAAGGGCTGAAGCCTTCGGCCGAGGCGGACAAGATTACTTGGCTCCGCCGCGTCTCCCTCGATCTCACCGGCTTGCCGCCTTCCGCGGATGAGGTAAACGCTTTTAAAAAAGCGTTAATCGATAATCATAAATCGGCATTTGAAAATGTGGTCAACCGGCTGTTGGCTTCGCCGCGTTACGGCGAGCGGATGGCTTGGGACTGGCTCGAGGCCGCGCGTTATGCGGACAGCAACGGTTACCAAGGCGACAACGACCGCACGATGTGGCCGTGGCGCGATTGGGTGGTGCGTACGCTCAACGCCAATGTGTCGTACGACAAATTTACCATCGAGCAGCTTGCGGGCGATTTGTTGCCCAAGGCCACGGACGAGCAGCGGCTGGCGACGGCGTTCAATCGCAACCACATGATTAATGGCGAGGGCGGCCGCATCGCGGAAGAGAATCGCGTGGAATATGTTTTCGACCAAATGGAAACGATGAGCACCCTTTGGCTGGGCACCACGATGACCTGCAGCCGCTGCCACGACCACAAGTTCGACGCCATTACGCAGCGCGACTATTACAGCCTGTTTGCCTTTTTCAACAACACGCCCGTGAACGGCGGCGGCGGCAGCGGCCAAACCGCGCCCGTGCTCGCCGTGGGATCGCCCGCGCAACAAAAGGAAATTTTGGAGCTGGAGAAAAAAATTCAGTCGCTGAAAGAAAAACCGAAAATTGACGCTGCAAAAAAACAGCTCACCGACCTTCGCAAGAAATTTCCCAAAGTGATGGTGATGCAGGAGCAGGCCAAAGCGCGCACGACCAAAGTGCTGGTGCGTGGCGTGTATAACAATCCGAGCGATGTGGCGGTGACTTCGGCGTGGCCGGCCGTGTTCGGTAGGGACACGCTGCCGCGTGTCCAAGACGCTCAGCAGCGCGTCCCTAACCGGCTTCATCTCGCGCAGTGGCTTGTGAACGACAAGCACCCACTCACCGCGCGCGTGACAGTGAACCGAATTTGGCAGCAGTTCTTCGGCACCGGCCTCGTGAAGACGCCGGAGGATTTCGGCGTGCAAGGCGAGCGACCGAGCCATCCGCAATTGCTCGACTGGCTGGCGCTGGAATTCATCAAGAGCGGTTGGGACGTGAAGGCGCTGCACAAACGCATCGTGCTCAGCGCGACTTATCGGCAAACCTCGCGCGTGACGCCGGCTTTGCGTGAACGCGATCCCGCCAACCGCCTCCTCGCCCGCATGACGCGGCAGCGTTTGCCCTCGTGGATGATCCGCGACCAAGCATTATTCATCAGCGGCTTGCTCGTCGAGAAACGCGGAGGCCCGTCCGTGAAATCCTATCAACCCGCCGGCGTGTGGGCCGAAGCCACGTTTGGCAAAAAGAAATACACGCGCGGCAAAGGCGAGGATTTATATCGCCGAAGCCTTTACACCTTTTGGCGGCGCATCATCGGCCCCACAATGTTTTTCGATGAATCCAAACGCCAAACCTGTCACGTGCGCCGCTCCCGCACCAACACCCCGCTGCACGCCCTCATTGTTTTGAACGACACCACCTACATCGAAGCCGCCCGCGCCATGGCCCAGCGAGTTTTGAGGGAAGGCGGCGCGGATGACAAGACACGCACCGCGTACGCCTTCCGCCTCGCCACCGCCCGCCTGCCAAAGCCCAAGGAAGCCGCTGTGCTCATCCAAAGCCTCCAAAAACTCCGCACCACCTACGCCCAAGACCAAGCCGCTACCAAGGCCCTTTTGACCATCGGCGAATCCAAACGCGACGAAAAACTGAACCCCACCGACCACGCGGCATTCACGGTCTTATGCAATTTGATTTTGAATCTGGACGAAGTCATTACGCGGGAATAGCGAATAACCCATGAAAACAGACACCCATTTTTATGGTTTGCCAGAATTCCAGAATTATGGTTTTATGGGCGCATGAAAACGACATTGGATTTGCCGGATGAATTGATGCGCGAGGTGAAAATCCGCGCGGCGATGGAGGATCGGAAGTTGAAGGATTTGATTCCGGATTTGCTACAGAGGGGGTTGCAGGAAACTGAGTCCGAAAAACCGCCTCCCAAAAAACTGACGGGCCGGGAATGGATTGAGAAATGGCAGGAATTGGGCCGGCGAATTGAGGCGGCTTCGCCCAACAAGACATCCGGGGTGGTGGATGAAATTCGTGAAGGTCGTGAGCGATGCTGACGATCGACGCGAATGTCTGGGTCAGCGCTCAGTTTCCGAATGAGGTCGATCATGAAGCCTCGGCGGAAATGCTTGCACGGGTGGTGACTCTGTCGATCCCGCTTCACCAGCCGACTTTGTTGCCGGTGGAAGTCGCGGGAGCAATCGCCCGACGCAAACAAGTTTCCGAAGAAGTTTCGAACACGCAAAATATTTTGGCCGAATTTCCTGGCATTAAGTTTCATCCATTAGACGAGGCGGTGGCACGCAATTCCGTGGGCTTGGCTGCGAACCTTCGGCTGCGCGGTGCCGATGCAGTATATGTGGCCACGGCGATGGCAACTCAATCGACCCTCATCACCTTGGACCGGGAGATGGTGAAACGCGCGGCCGACACCGTGCCGGTGATGACGCCTGAAGATTGGCTGGCAAAGCGCGCGGCTTGAAGTTGAGTTAGAGTTGTTGCGTCCAAGATCTGATTCCAATTTAATTGTGCCATGAATCCCCTCACCGAATCCCAATTGATGACCAATCGCCGAGAGTTTTTTGGGCGGTCGGCGGTGGGGATCGGGACGGCGGCGCTGGGGGGGTTGCTGGCGCGGGATGGCGCGGCTGCGGATGGCTTGCCGGGGTTGCCGCATTTTGCGCCGCGGGCGAAGCGGGTGGTTTATCTTTTCATGAACGGCGCGCCGACGCACACGGATTTGTTTGATTACAAGCCGTTGCAAAAACAGATGCATGGGCAACCGGTGCCGCAGTCGTTTGTGGAGGGCAAACGGTTTAGCACGATGACCGGGAATCCGAAGGGCAAGGTGATGCTCGCGCCGGTGGAGCCTTTCAAGCAGCACGGACGGAGCGGAGCGTGGGTGAGCAATTTTTTGCCGCACATCGCGAAGGCGGCGGACGATATTTGTTTCATCAAGAGCATGCACACCACGCAGGTGAACCACGCACCGGCGGTGTCGTTTTTCCTTTCCGGCGGCGAAATGCCCGGCCGGCCGACGATGGGCGCGTGGCTCAGCTACGGCCTCGGCAGCGACACGGAAAATTTGCCGGCGTTTGTGGCGATGACGAGCGTGAGCAAAGGCACGACGTGCGGGCAGATTTTTTACGACTACTATTGGGGTAGCGGATTTTTACCGACTCGCTTTCAGGGCGTGAAATTTCGTGGCGGCGGCGCGCCGGTTTTGTATTTGAAAAATCCCGCCGGTCTCACGAGCAGCACGCGGCGCGGCATGCTCGATGACCTCGCGCAGCTCAACCAAATGCGCCACGCGGAATTTGGCGACCCGGAAATCCTCACGCGCATCGCGCAGTACGAGATGGCGTATCGCATGCAGACGAGTGTGCCGGAGTTGACGGATGTTTCCACCGAACCCAAAAGCGTGCTGGACCTCTACGGGCCGCAAGTGAAAGAGCGCGGCACCTTTGCGTACAATTGTCTCATGGCGCGGCGGTTGCTCGAGCGTGGCACGCGCTTTGTGCAGGTGATGCACGCGGGTTGGGATCAGCACCGTAGCGTGACCACTGAGCTCTACACCCAATGCAAAGACACCGATCAGCCCAGCGCGGGCTTACTGCGTGATCTCAAGCAACGCGGCTTGCTCGAGGACACGCTCATTATCTGGGGCGGCGAATTCGGCCGCACCCCTTTCCTGCAGGGCGATCTCAAAAACCGCAAGCAATGGGGCCGCGATCATCACCCCTATGCGTTCACCACATGGATGGCCGGCGGCGGCGTGAAGCCCGGCATCACCTACGGTGCCAGCGACGCCCTCGGCATGAATGCCGTCAATAATCCCGTCCACGTTCATGATTTTCAAGCCACGCTGCTTCACTTGCTCGGCATCGACCACGAACGCTTCACCTACAAATTCCAAGGCCGCCGATTCCGGTTAACCGATGTGCATGGGAAATTGGTGAAGGGAATTTTGGCTTAAAACTCCGCCCCTTCACGTGAGAAAATTACCCAACCATGAATCATTCTTGTGCTGACCGTGTCCAATCTTTACAGCGTCTGATTTTGGACGCACACTATTCTTTTGCGGTGAAAAGGGTTCCAATCATTTTGAGCGTGAGTTTGCTGGCGGCGGTTTCGCTGCGGGCGGCGCCGGCAAAGGTTTCGTTTAACCGCGAGGTGCGGGCGATTCTTTCGGAGAATTGTTTGCAATGCCACGGTCCGGACGCCGCTGCGCGCAAGGCGAAGCTGCGACTGGATGTGCGCGCGGAGGCGCTGAAGGAGCGCAAGGGCGGCGCGTTTGCGATTGTGCCGGGCGATGTGGTGGAGAGTGAATTGGTGTATCGGATTTTCGCGGATGACGTGGATGAAGTGATGCCGCCGCCGGAATCGAAGCTAAAATTGTCGGCGGCACAAAAGGCGACGCTGAAACAATGGGTGGCCGAAGGCGCAGAGTACGAACCGCACTGGGCTTACGTACGGCCCAAGCGCGCGGCGTTGCCGAAGGTGGCCGACACAAAGTGGAGCCGCAATGCGGCGGATCGTTTCATCCTCGCGGCATTGGAACAACGCGGCTGGAAACCTTCGGCGGAGGCCGAAAAGTTTACAATCATCCGTCGCGTGTCGCTGGATCTCACGGGATTGCCGCCGACGCAGGCGCAGGTGAAAGCGTTCATCGCCGACACATCGTCCGATGCTTACTCCAAACTCGTCGACCGACTGTTGGCCAAGCCGACTTACGGCGAGCATTGGGCGCGGCAGTGGCTGGACCTCGCGCGTTATGCCGACAGCGCGGGCTATGCCGATGATCCCCCACGCACGATTTGGGCGTACCGCGATTGGGTCATCCGCGCCATCAATCGCAATCAGCCGTTCGACCAATTCACGCGCGACCAACTCGCCGGCGACTTGCTGCCCGCGCCCACGCCCGACCAACTCATCGCCACCGCCTTCCATCGCAACACGCAGACTAATAGCGAAGGCGGCACCGACGACGAAGAGTTTCGCAATGTCGCAGTGGTCGACCGTGTGAACACCACGATGGCCACGTGGATGGGCACCACCCTCGCCTGCGCCCAATGCCACGATCACAAGTACGATCCGCTGAGCCAAAAAGAATATTTCGAGATGTTCGCCATTTTCAATAACTCGGAAGACAGCGATAAACGCAATGAAGCGCCGTTCATTAGTATCTTCAGTGACGAACAGAAAAAGAAACGAGCCGATACCGAGGCGCGCGTGGCTGTGCTGGAAAAGGAATTGAACCAGTTGAAGGGCACGGCGCTGGCTGGTTTCGAGGCGTGGGCCAAGGCGTTTGAGCAACATGTGCCGGTGAAGCGGTTGCGGATCAAGCGTGAGAAGAATGTGCTCTCCGTGCAGTTGCCAGGCCGGAAACAGGATGCCCTGCAGGTGGCCGGCGTGGATCCGGCGCGCGTGACGCTGAAGCTACGGCCGCAAGGCAAGCAGGATTTGAAGGGCCGTTTCGTGCGCGTCACCAATGTGGGCAAAGGCGTATTTCTGCATCTGGGCGAGGTGCAGGTGTTTAGTAACGGCGAAAACATCGCGCCCAAGGGCAAGGCGAAACAGAGCAGCACGGATTTCGGCGGGCCGGCCCACTACGGAAATGACGGCAACACCAGCGGCGATTTTGCGAAGAAGACCGTCACCCACACCGGTCAGGAAGACAACCCGTGGTGGGAGGTGGATCTCGGCAAGGAACTGCCCATCGAGAAGCTCGCGCTCTGGAACCGGACGGGGGCCGGACTGGCTGAGCGCTTGAAGGTGCACCGCGTGGAGGTGTTGGACGCCAAACGCAAGGTGGTGTGGAAACAGGAATCCAACAAGGTCTTCAAGGTCAACGTGGACTACGCGCTCGACGGCGCGCGGCTGTTGCCCTTCGTGCCGGTGCCCAACACCTTCGTGCCGGGCCTGCTGCAATTCCCGACGCCGTTTACAGCGAATGCCGGCGATGTGGTGGAGGTGATCGTCAAGGACCTCAAGGCCACGGAAGACGTGATCATTTCCACCGTGGCCGGTGCCACGGCGAAGCTGGACGCGCCGTTGCCCAAGGACGTGCACGGCCTCCTCAGCACGCCGCCGGCCAAGCGCAATGACGGGCAGGTGAAGCGGCTCAAGAATTATTACGCCGCCAATAACCCCAAGACGCTCGCCAAAGCGAAGGAGCTGGACGCCGCGCAGAAACAACTCGCCGAAATGAAAGCCGCGACGAGCGTGCCGGTGATGCGCGAGCTGGCGAAGGGTCGCGAGACGCATATTCAAGTGCGCGGAAATTATCAGGTGAAAGAAGGGCGCGTAAGCGAGGGCGTGCCGGCGGTGTTCGAGGTTGCGGTGAATGACAAAAAAATCAATCGCCTCACGCTGTCGAAATGGCTGATGGACGAGCGGAATCCGCTGACCGCCCGCGTGATTGCCAATCGTTATTGGGAATCGATTTTCGGCACCGGCATCGTGCGCACGAGTGAGGAATTCGGCTCGCAAGGCGAACTGCCCACTCATCCGGAGTTGCTCGACTGGCTGGCCACGGAATTAGTGCGGCTTAAGTGGGACACCAAAGCGTTTGTGAAACTGCTCGTCACCAGCGCCGCGTATCGGCAATCCGCACGCACCACGCCCGCGCATATCGAGGCCGACCCCGCTAATCGTTTTTATGCGCGCGGCCCTCGGCTGCGGTTATCCGCCGAAATGATTCGCGACCAAGCGCTCGCCGTGAGTGGATTGCTCAGCGCCAAAATGTACGGCGCGCCGGTGAAGCCTTACCAACCAAACCTCGGCATCAAGGCCGCATTCGGCAGCGGCATCGACTGGAAAACCAGCGCGGGCGAGGACAAATATCGGCGCGGTTTATACACGAACTGGCGTCGCACCAATCCGTATCCCTCGATGGCCGCCTTCGATGCGCCGAACCGAAACGTGTGCACCGTGCGCCGCGTGCCGACCAACACGCCGCTGCAAGCGCTCGTGACGATGAACGACCCCGTTTACGTCGAAGCCGCGCAGGCGCTTGCCCGTCGGATGGTGAAGGAAGGCGGCGCCACGCCGCACGAGCGCGTTTCGTTTGGGCTCAACCTTTGCCTAAGCCGCGAGCCCAAGCGCGCAGAAGTTGCGCGGCTCGTGACGCTTTACTCCGTGTTGCTCGCCGAATACCAAAAAGATCCCGCCGCCGCCAAGCTCATGGCCACCGATCCGCTCGGGCCGTTGCCTGCCGGAATGAAGCCGGAAGAACTCGCCGCGTGGACGATCGTGGGCAATGTGATTTTGAATTTGGACGAGATGTTTATGAAACGTTAACTTAAATTAAACGATGAATCTACAACACGAACAACTGCAACACCGCACGCGGCGGCAATTTTTGGGCGAGGCCGGTATGGGGCTGGGCGCGGCGGCGTTTGCGTCGCTGATGAATGCCGGCACTGCGCGGGCCGATGTGGCGTTCGATCCTTCGCAGCCGTTGCGCGCGCGCAAGCCGCACTTTGCGCCCAAGGCGAAGAGTGTGATTTATTTGCACATGACCGGCTCGCCGCCGGGATTGGATTTGTTTGATTACAAACCGGAACTGGTGAAACGCGAGGGGCAGAATTGTCCGGATGAATTTTTGAAGGGGCGGCGGTTTGCCTTCACCTCGGGCGTGCCGAAGCTAATGGGCACGCCGCACAAATTCGCGCAGCACGGCCAAAGCGGCGCGTGGCTGAGCGACGCGCTTCCGGAGCTGGCGAAACAGGCGGACGACATCGCGTTCATCAAGTCGATGACGACGGATCAGTTTAATCACGCGCCGGCGGAGTTGCTGCTGTACACCGGGAGCGCACGCGAGGGCCGGCCGAGCATGGGGTCGTGGGTAACGTACGGACTGGGCAGCGAAAACCAAAACTTGCCTGGATTTGTAGCGCTGATTTCCAGCGGCGTGCAACCCAATGGCGGCAAGAATTCTTTTGGCAACGGATTTTTGCCGAGCGTGTTTCAGGGCGTGCAATGTCGCTCGAAGGGCGATCCGGTTTTGTACGTTTCCAATCCCAAAGGAATGAGCCGCGAGCTGCGCCGCAAGAGCCTCGATGCGCTCAATGATTTGAATCGCATTCAAGCCGCGGAACTCGGCAGCCCCGAAACGCTTACGCGCATCGCGCAGTACGAGATGGCGTTTCGCATGCAGGCGAGCGTGCCGGAGGTGATGGATATTTCCAAGGAACCCAAGCACATCCTCGACGCCTACGACGCCAAGCCCGGCGCGGGCAGTTTGGCCAACAACATTTTGCTGGCGCGGCGGCTTGTGGAAAAGGGCGTGCGCTTTGTGCATCTCTTCGATTGGGGCTGGGATTTCCACGGCACCGGGGCTGCCACCGGCCTCGGCAGCGGGTTGCGCAATAAATGCAAAACGATGGATAAACCCATCGCCGCGCTGATCGCCGACCTCAAGCAGCGGGGGCTCTTTGATGAAACACTCATCGTGTGGGGCGGTGAGTTCGGCCGCACGCCCTTCCGCGAAGGCCGCACCTCAAAAAGCAAAGTGCTCGGGCGCGACCATTACCCGGATGTGTACACCCAATGGATGGCCGGCGGCGGCGTGAAAGGCGGCATCACCCACGGCGCCAGCGACGAGCTGGGCTTCAAAGTCGCCGAGGACAAAGTACACGTGCACGACCTCCAAGCCACCATTCTCCACCAACTCGGCTTCGACCACGAGCGGTTGTTCTACCGTTTCCAAGGCCGCAAATATCGGCTGACCGATGTGCACGGGAAAGTGGTGAAGGGTGTGTTAACTTGATTCTTCTGTAAACCAAACCGCCCCGTTCTCTTCCAAAATTTCCAGCGCAAACAAACTCGCTCCCGCGCAGGGGCCGCGGGTGCAAAGGCCGGTGTCGGGTTCGTAGACGGCGCCGTGGGTTTGGCAGATGAGTGTTTCCCCCTTGGAATCGAAGAAGCGGTTGTCGCCGTAATCGAGCGTGAGAGGGATGTGGCGACAGGTGTTTTCGTAGGCGAAGAGTTTCCCCTTGAAGCGGCCGATGAAGCCCTCCTGCGGGCGGTCATCACGCGTGAAGGAAAACGTGATGGTTTTCCCTTCCTCAATTTCTTCCGCTGTTGCTATCCGAATGCGCGCCACGGCGGGAGGGTAATGGGAAGTGATGAAGGACGGAAGCTCATTGGTAGGGACGCGCTGCGCGCGTCCATGGACAAGCGTATCATGTCCCTACCATGGCACCCCCGAATTTTCTTTTGCCTTGTACTGGGCGTGCCACACTGGGCGCATGAAATCTGCATTCGTTATGTTGTTGTGTGCCGTTTCGGTTTCTGCCGCGCCGAAGGGTTGGCCGAAGGAGATTCGGAAAATCAACTATCTCAGCAAGGCCGATAACACAAAGCAGCCCGCGCTGTTTTATGCGCCCGCGGTGCGGGGCGAACCTCGGCCGTTGTTGGTGGGGTTGCATACGTGGTCGAGCGATTACCGGCAGAACAATTCGCCTTACGGCAAGTGGTGCATCGAGAAGAAGTGGAATTTCATTCATCCAAACTTTCGCGGGCCGAATCGCAGGCCGCAGGCGACGGGATCGGAGTTGGTGGTAAAAGACATTCTCAGCGCGGTGGAGTTCGCCAAGAAAAATGGCGCGGTTGATGAAACACGGATTTATTTGGTGGGCGCTTCGGGCGGCGGTTATGCGGCGTTGTTGATGGCGGGGCGCGCGCCGGAGATTTGGGCGGGCGTGTCAGCGTGGGTGCCGATTTTGGATTTGGCCGAATGGCACGCGCAAACGTCCAAACGCAATTTGAAATACGCACGCGAGATTGAAAATTCAATTGGCGGCAAACCCACGCCCGACTCGAAGGCAGCGTCGGAAGCAATGAAACGCTCGCCGGTCACTTATCTCGCACACGCGAAGGGAGTGGCCCTGGACATCAACGCGGGCATCAACGACGGCCACAAAGGGAGCGTACCGATTAGTCACACGCTGGAGGCATTCAATTTGTTGGCGGCGGAGAAAGATCGGTTGAGCGCAAAACAAATTTCTGAATTCACCCGAATGGCCAAAGTGCCCGCTTCGCTCGAATATTCTTTGCCGACCGATAAAACGTACGGCCCCAAGCGCGTGCTCTTCCGGCGGCATTCCGGCGCGGCACGGGTAACGATTTTTCAAGGAGGCCACGAAATCATCCCGCCCGCAGCCTTGCAATGGCTGGCCAAACAAAAGAGGATGCGCGCCCCAAAAAATGAGTGATTCTAATTTATTGCCCGAACCGAAGTTTGTTCCTGAATTGCATCCGACCTTCCGCCCGGCGGTGCTGGTGAATCGCGCCTTCGAGGCGGCGGCGCGCGACACGGGCGCGGCGGCCGAGCTGGGCATTGCGCTGGAGCAGACCGATGGCTCGGTGTTTCATTATCACACGGTTCTGTTTCCCGAGGGACATGCGTTGGCGGAAAATAATTTCCGGCATGTGGAGCGGTTGGTGAAATTTTTGCTGTGGTCGCGCGGTGGGTGGCGCATCCACTTGGCGGGGCTGGCGGCGTTGGCGGAACAATTGCAGAGTTATTATCGCGAGACGGAATTGGGGAAATTTGATAATGAAGTCATCGGCTTCCGGAATTTTGGCAAGTCGCTGGAGGTGGTGGCGTGCGATGAGTTGCCGGCGGAGAAGGTGGACACCAAGCCGTTGGGGCGTCACCTCGATGGGTGCCGGATTGGCTTTGACCTCGGCGGGAGCGACCGGAAGGCGGCGGCGGTGATTGATGGCGAGGTGGTGTTCAGCGAGGAGATTGAGTGGGACCCCTATTTCGAGCCCGATCCGACTTATCATTACGAGGGCATCGTTGACTCGTTAAAAAAAGCCGCCGAGCATCTGCCGCGCGTGGATGCCATCGGCGGCAGCGCGGCGGGTTGCTATTCGCACAACCGCGTGACTTGGGCATCGCTGTTTCGCGGCGTGCCGGATGAGGCTTTTGACAGCCAAGTGCGCGGGATGTTTCTGAAAATCCAGGCGGACTGGGGCGTGCCGCTGGAGGTCATCAATGACGGCGAGGTGACGGCGCTCGCCGGCTCGATGGCGCTCGGCAAAAACGGCGTGCTCGGTATCGCGATGGGCACGAGCCAAGG